>ORJL011579885.1_pt1 | contig 11592 bp, 12 predicted proteins | sample 1779941 | NCBI WGS metagenome assembly ORJL01 (sample SAMEA104232317, study PRJEB22302) | groundwater metagenome | biome: forest; feature: aquifer; material: groundwater | place: USA | collected 2011-08-07 | depth 5.8 m | reverse complement strand
CTTCGGTTCGTTCGGCGCCAAGCGCTTCTTTCAGCACGGCAAATCCATGATAAGGGTCGATCTCATCACCGCAGGTAAAAAGGTCAACCGCCGCATAGCCATACTCAGGCCAGGTGTGGATAGCCAGATGAGATTCGGCGATTACGACCACCCCGCTGACGCCATGAGGGCTGAAATGGTGGAAGAGCTCGCCGACGACCGTGGCGCCGGTTGCCAGAGCTGCTTTGACCATCGATCGACGAACGTGATCGACGTCGTTGAGCATCTCCGGTGCGCAGCCGTGATATTCCACCATTAATTGATGTCCGAGAGAACGCATCTCCAACTCAGAAAACCTCCTAAGAATAGTAATTTGAAAATGTGTCAACACGTAAAGTTGACATTAGGCTGGTAAAATATTTCTACTGCCGACCCGCCGCGGTCGGCAGTGCAAATACTTGATTATGATGATTATACTGCCGACCACGGCGGGTCGGCAGTGGATGCATTTAAGCGAATTTCCGCATTCTCAAACAGAATCTGAAGCCCCCCCTCCAAAAATTAAAACGTCGGCGGCGACGTCAGCCACAGCACTTCAGCCTCGCCGCGGTAAGGATTAAATATCCTGAATTCGCAATTAGCTGTGAAATAAAAACTCTCGCCGGACCTTACTCGAAACTGCTCCATTCCGAGCAGGAGCTTGATCCGGCCTTTGGTGACGTAACCGCAACAGTCACCCTGGAACGGACTGCGCAGCGAAGTGGAGGATCCGCCGGTGAGGCGAAGAATTGCCGGCTCCATATCCCGGTTGGTAGCTCCCGGGACGAGCAGGGTCATTTTTGCCGAGCCGCCTTCTTCGATCTCAACCTGATCGTCGATTCCGAAAACGACCCTGCGACGCTCTTCCTCACGGAAGAAATCTGAGAGGGAAATATTCAAAACGTCGAGGATCTGTTTCAGGCTGTCGATAGAGATCGACGTTCTGCCCCGGTCTATGTTAGAAATAAAGCCGTCGCTGGGATCGGCTCGTTCGGCAAGCTCGCCTTGGGTCAGGTGGGCGGCAAGGCGCAAATCCTAGATTTTACGCCCAACATCTTCGATCATAAAATCTTCAGAATATTAAGGAAAGTCCTTAGTAAAAATTTAGTAGAATATACGAGTCGAGTTCCTTCACGTCAAGCAAAAAATCACCTAAATTGACACTTAATTAAGATTGTGTTAGCAGGATACTATGGGTAGGACTATTCAAATGGAAAGCGTCGGAAAACCTGACATAATTTGCCAATTCAGCGGAGCCGGTCATCGATTTTGCGGAAGAAGTATCTGGTCAAACAACTTGCTACTATGAACAAAACGACTTTGACTGGATGCATTTCTATCACTATATTAGTAGCAATCAACAATCAATCACAAACTATCCGGCACATCCGGAATTACAGGAGCTGCTATGGCCCGCGCCTATGATCGAATCGTCGAATACCTCGGCAATGAGACCGACAACCTTCTCAACCACACCTGCAGTAAGATAGCGAAGAAAAATATCCACATCCCAGGCCCAGACTTTATCGACCGGATATTCGTCCCTTCAGATCGACCGGTAGCGGTGCTTCGTAACCTTCAATCGATCTTCAATTCAGGAAGACTTGCCGGAACGGGCTATCTCTCCATACTGCCGGTCGATCAGGGAATCGAGCATTCCGCGGGCGCTTCTTTTGCGCCAAATCCCATTTACTTTGACCCGCAGTCGATCGTCGAACTGGCTTATGAGGGGGGCTGCAATGCGGTCGCTTCGACTCTTGGCGTTTTGGGAGCGGTTTCGCGGCGATGGGCGCACCGCATCCCGTTTATTGTCAAGGTGAATCATAACGAACTCCTGACCTTCCCCAATAAAGCCGACCAGATACTTTTCGGATCTGTCGATCAGGCTTTCGATATGGGGGCGGTAGCTGTCGGCGCCACGATCTACTTCGGATCTGACGAATCGACACGGCAAATCCAAGAAATATCTGAAGTTTTTGAGCGCGCCCACGAATTGGGTCTGGCAACAATTCTCTGGTGCTACACTCGCAACTCGGCGTTCAAGGCTGGCAAGAAAGACTATCATGCTTCGGCCGACCTTTCCGGGCAAGCCAATCATCTCGGCGCCACTATCGAATCGGACATTATCAAACAAAAATTGCCCGACGCCGGCCATGGCTTTGAAGCGCTAAACATGGAAGGCGGCAGTTATGGCAAATTCGACAAGCGGATGTACACCGATCTGATGAGCGATCATCCCGTCGATCTTGTCCGGTATCAGGTTGCCAATAACTATATGGGGCGGATAGGGCTGATCAATTCGGGAGGCGCATCGGGCGCTAACGACCTCGCCGAAGCAGCCAGGACGGCCGTCATCAACAAGCGCGGCGGCGGGATGGGATTAATATCAGGGCGGAAGGCTTTCCAGAAACCCATGAAGCAGGGTATCGAAATCCTTAACACCATTCAGGACGTTTATCTCGCCAAGCAGATCACGGTTGCATGATGGCAGTGAGCGAACTACTTTGTCGGGCTGGAAGCCCAACCTACGCGTAGGTTAACCGTCCCGGTTGACATAGGGCAAGAGCGAGCGGACTGAAAGCATGCCCTCGTGAAAACGGGGGTCCGCCCGCAAGAAAATGCCGAGAATTAATGACGGCGGTCACCTATCGCCCGCAAGTTTCTAACGTATGATATAAAGAGGGTTACGGAAATAATTTACCTCGCTTTACATTCCGCATGAGATTTCGCCGATGACTGCGACCAAATCACTCATAATCTTCCTGTTGGCAATGACTGCCGGTGGATCGGCATTGGCTCAGAAGAATTATTTCTGCGTTTCCTGCGGTAAGGAGATTCTCACGCAGGCCGCGGTAATCGACGGGAAATTCTATCATCCTGAATGCTTCGTTTGCGCCGCGTGCAAGAAACCCATTCAGGACGATTATGTGCGCGATAAGGAAGGCAGATATTATCATCGGGCCTGCGCTCAAAACAAGACTCAGATACCGATCTGCGGTCATTGCTATAAGCCGATCACCGAAACGAACTATATTTCGTTTAAGGAAAAATCCTACCATACAAGCTGCTATCAGAATTCGGTCGCGCCGCGCTGCGACATTTGCGGCGAGCCGCTCGATAATGCCGCGATCACAGATTTCTGGGGGACGAGGTTCCACCCACGGCATGCCAAGGAATTCAAGATTTGCGTCGTTTGTGGAAGGCTGATCGAACGCGACGGTCGGGAAATCGAACCGGAACGCTGGATGTGCCCTATCTGCTGGCAGACGTCGGTCGAGACTCCCGAAAGGGCGCGCGAGCTATTGGAAATTGTCCGCGAGCAGCTTGCTTCGACGGGGATCGTAGTTAAGACGCTTGGTTTGCGGATCGTGCTGGAAACTTCCGAACAATTGCGCGCGGGTCGTCGCCCCGGCGGGAGTGGGACAGCGCATGCTTACGCAGGAATTAAGTGGAATAGCGGCAGCGCCAAAATAGGCGATGAGACGGCGACTCTGAAAGTCCTGACGAGCCTGCCCGAAGACCTCTTGCGGGGAGTGATTGCCCATGAACTGATGCACATCTGGCAGCATGAAAACAGCGTCGACACAGCTCCTCTTGAAGTTCGGGAGGGCAGCGCCAATTGGGCGTCAAGCCTGATCTATGGGCAGCTTCGTAACGAAAGGGGCCGGTATTTTATCGGCGGGTTCGAAAAATCAAACGATCCACTCTATGGCGTGGGCTATCGGGATGTAGAAAAATATGCTGATAGTCATGGCGTCGAAGGAGTGCTCCAAATGCTTATGAGGGAAGGCGCCAAAGGCGCTGCAGATAAGAAGAGGAAATAGTCGAATGCCGCCGCACCGTTAAGAGTCCAAGCTGTCAACTCTAAAAAGGGGTTGACAGCATTTTTTTATGTGGCGACTTGGTAAGGATTTGATGCTACAGCACGGCTAAGAAGTCTTTTCGTATTACTTGTTAAATCCTGCCCGCGTCATTCCCGCGCAGGCGGAAATCCAGACCGGCACAATCCGCCAGCGAGCGGTCGGATTGGCCTCTACGCGACCTCGCTGACTCTCCGGGTAGAGGCCGAAGCAGGCGAAGGCTGGTTCGTGCCCGGATTCAGACTCTTATCGATAGACTTCGCGGCGATGGGCGATTCTGAACACCCAAACTGTTTTTATATCTGATTCGAAGGTGTAGAGGGCGCGGTAGTCGCCAATTCTCAATCTGAACTCACGCTTGCCACACTCAATTTTCGACGCTCCTCTTGGGCGAGGATTTTCGACGAGGCGATCCAGTTGCCGAAGAATTCTGTCTTGTAGCTCCTCTGGCAGTTTGACCAGATCGCGCTACGCGGAATTGCCGAGTCGGACAATGAAGCGTTCACTTGACATTGTAGGTGCGCTTACCCGCGCGAAATTCCTCCAACGTCACAGACTCGCCGCCTTCAGTTTCAGCTTCCTTGATCAAGGCGAGATCGAGGATATCCTCGGAAAGCCTGGGGTCGTCCAAAATCAGCTTCATCAGTTCGTCCAGCTCTTCATCGTTGAACGATCTCGTCTTCTCGTAGAATTCAAGGACTTTGGGAGACATTGTTTGGTTCCTATATCAGATATTGACAATGCGATGAAACGAGACTATATTACAAACAATCCGGTTAACGGAGGTGGATGGCGAACGCCATCGGGAGGCCCGCAAGGGCCTCTTTTTTTATAGCAACTTTCGACCGAAGATTCGGAACCAGAGAATACGACTTGGACAACCCCCCCTTTAATTCCCCCCCTGCAAGCAGGGGGGGAAAGGCGCAAGGGCTGCCCGAAAGATCAAGGCGTTTGCTTTGGCGGAGGCGAGTCGCTTTTCTTCCTCCGGTAAAAGGTGTCCTTTCATTTTCCCCCCCTGCTTGCAGGGGGGGAACTAAAGGGGGGGTCTCCGGAATTCTTCCCAGTTACTTCTAAATGGTGTCCGTTCATTTTCCTCCCCTGCTTGCAGGGGGGGAATTAAAGGGGGGGTCTCCGGAATCCTTCCCAGTTACTTCACCCGCTTCGATTTCCATTTGAATAACTTCTATCACTCCGTTCAAGTTCCGTCTGACATCGAGGTTAGAAAAACGTAAAACCTTAAATCCTGTATCCTTCAAATATTTCGCGCGAGTAACATCTTTCTGTTTCGTCCGATCATCATAATGCTGAGAGCCGTCAAGCTCCACGACCAAGGCAGACTCAAGACTGACAAAATCGCTAATGTACGGTCCAATAGGGCTCTGTCGCAAGAACTTCACACCAAGACTCTTTCCTTTCAAGCGCGACCAGAGGATAAGTTCCTCTTCAGTCATGGTCTTACGCAGATTGGCAGCGAACTGGCGCGTCTGGTCGGAGACGACGGGAAGTTGGGATTTAAGCTGTGGTGATCTCATTTAACAAATGTTTAAGACCTTGTTGGGGTCGGAAGAGATGTGGGTTTGCGGGGCATTTTCATTCCTTGGAAGGAAAGATGTCCAAGTCTGATTTCTTATATCCAAGCCTCTCGATCAGGCGAAATGTATGCTCCTCTTTAGCATTCGAACTAAAACGTGCATTGTAGTAAAGTTGTTGTCCATTAGATTGAATGCCCTTTACCGGTTTGGGATCTGGATTGCCTTGTTTTCCGAACGTAAACCATGAGAACCCTCGACACGCGGTAGCCAGTTTCTCTGTCCCATGTCGATCCTTCAGCAGCCCAGCGACCTCAAGAACTAAATCAACGAAGCTATTTGCATCAGTTTTCTGGCCTAGGAAAATGAAATGAGTGATCGGGCGCTTCTTCCTACGTCGCCCTTGTTTATCATCATCATCATTTCCATTGTCGTCATTCTGATGTTCTTCCTCCTTTTTCGGTGGTTCCCAGGGCTTCACTATTCCACGAATGCGCCAATCCTGATATGCCGCTTTGGCCGCGTCTTCTTCCACGGGGAGATCTTTCTCTTTCATCAGTTCGATCAGAATTCGAATCGCGCTCTCTCCTGTCTCATCCGCCTTTCGCGCGGCTTGGGGAACAAGGCTCTCCAGGATCCTTCGCCATTCACCTTTTTGCATTTCGACTTCGGCGTCGCGTCTGGCGTTTCCACCTGCTACGTTCTCCTTGGAAAGAAAGGCGTCAAGGCTCAATTCCACGTCATCGAGTGGATCATTGCGGAAATCGAGATTTCTGAAACACTTAGCGGCGAATTCCCCCCCGGTGAAAGAGTAATAGAGCCTCCAAAAGCGTCCGTCTGTCAAGACGCAGAATGGCGCAGAGTTATTTCGATTGTAGTCGCGGACTTGCAGTTCGGTTGCAGCCAAGTCATTGTCATTCATTAACTTTCCGACCGCCTTAATCTCGATAAAGACTCCGGGCTTCTGCGGCGTGCTGAAAAGCGCCATATCCACCTTAGTCTTATCTTCGCGCGGAACGGCATAGAACTCCGTATTCACCTCCGCCGGATCCCAAATGTCCCACCCCAACGCCTGCACCACCCGCGCCACCAACGACAGCCGCACATGCTCCTCGTTCTGGTAGTCGTTGGCTTTCAGCTTCTTCTGGATGTCTTCGATGACGGTGCGCAGGTTTTCAGGCATTGTCTGGCTCCAAGGTTCGTTTGCGGGTGGCGCGGCGTTGAATATTGCGTTTGGGTTGGGAGGCTCTTGTTTCTCTGATTCGTCTCATTGCCGCCAGATCGAACATATTTGCCCCACATGAGGAACATTGCAGGCGTTCGAGATTGGGCACAAGCGTTCCATCAAGCAGTTGGCAATCGCTTGTGACCCACCTGACAGCCCGTTCCCCACACTCCACGCAATGATAGATGCCTTCCTTGTCGTTCTGCGTCCAAGGAGACTCAATCGATAAAGCGTTTCGAGGATATGAGGACGTAGTATGTTTCTTCTCCATTGGTGTATTCAAACCTTCCTTTGGTGTAGATAATAATGCCCGACCAACTCTTCCCGACAATGACGTGAAGATACTCGCGACGCTTGGAGTGAGGATGAGTGGAGCGGATTGTCTTCAAGATAAAATCTGCGCCGACGATGGCTTCGCGCACCATATTCTCATCGATACTGTCGCGCTGCATTTCCAAGTCGGCCTTTTCGGTAAATTCGAGCCTGCCCGCCAAGGCAAGCCGCTTGATCCTGATCAGCGTATCCAAGCATTCCCTTTGACTTCTTCACAACTCACAACGCCTACACGACCCTCGCCACCAGCGACAGACGCACGTGCTCCTCGTTCTGGTAGGCGTTGGCTTTCAGCTTCTTCTGGATGTCTTCGATGGTTTCTCTTAGTGACTCTGCCATGTTGAGTTACTTCCTTAGCTTTTAATTAAACAGCCATCGCCCGGACGTGGGGAAGCTCCGACTCCATCACCGGTCGTAATTGACGGCTGGTCAAGGTCGTAACTGCAATCGTGTCGCCGCCAAAGGTCATGAATTCGACAACAAAAGCCACTTCATCGTCGTGGATGTGGACGATTGTTCCGACATCGCCGCGCTTCAGGTTGTGCTCGGCAATATCAGCCGTCAAGACAACCGCGTCAAATTCCTTCATTTCTCAAATCTCCTTTTCAAAGGATAAGCTGTTATTAAACGGGGGTTACGCTCGCCGGGTTTGACAAGCCAGACAGATCGTATGATAGCTCGTCTTGCATTTGGAGCGATAATTATTCCCTCGACCTTCATTAGCTGTCCATAGGTGGTTTCTTCCAGAATCGAAGCGACTCCATTCGATGCTTGTTTCACAAGCGCGGCGATGAAATCCGCCGCATTCGATAGATCGAATCCCAGTGTGTAAAAGTATGCGGCTTTGCTGCGACCGCGCGGGTGGGTGACGGATAGAAGATACTCCGTCAGTTTCTCTATATCAATACGAACGTTACGCCAATCAATCTTATCTGCACCATTCATGTTAATTTTCCCTCGCGACCAGCGACAGCCGCACATGCTCCTCGTTCTGATAGGCGTTGGCTTTCAGTTTCTTCTGGATGTCTTCGATGACGTCGCGGAGGGTTTCAGGCATTGATTGGCTCTAATGTAATTGAAATTTACTTCCCTTTCAATTTATCTCTCTTAACTTGCGAAATCAAGTGCATTCTCTCCGAATATCATAAAAAAAGACCCTCACATGAGAGGGTCTTTTTCGATATTAACAGGGGCAAATTATGGTTTTCACCCTGACCCTCGCGTAGGCGGGGGGAAGGGTCTCTGTTTTTGTGTAACCTTGGTAAATAAAATATGTTAAAACAGAGATGCTTCCCCCCGATCAGGTCGGGGGTCAGCATGACTCTTTGATGTCAACTCCTGTTACGGTTGAGCCGTTCCATAGAAATCGGCAACAGCGTTGGTAACTATGAATTTGCCGATGGGCGCCATGGCAAAGCGGCGGGGAGGTTTGTCGCCCATTGGGATAAGCATGACGCCTCCGGCGACGTTCGCCGGCGATGTTGCGCCAATTACCCGATTGTCGAGCGGCGTATAGAGATAGTGGAGATAAGGGCCCATTTCTCGCTGGTAAATTCCGGGACTCTCTTCACGAATGTCCCCGAAATCGATAGCCCACAAGCCTTTGGCAATCGCGTTTTGCAGCTCAGCGATGCTTAATGGGTAGCGATTTAGTGTTGGAACGGCATTCCACTGCGCATCGACCATCACCCATTTCTTTCTGTTGTTCAGATATGCCTCGGCGACAACATGGTAGTTGCCATCCGGACGCCGTTCGACGTCGTGAGGGAGCAGGACGACGATCCGCGATTTAATCCCGATGGCGTTCAGGCAGGCAGCCACGACCATGGCATATTCGTAGCAACTGAATTCAGCGCCTGACCTCGCGGCCTCGAGAATAGCTATGGGATCGTTCTTTTGCTTGGGACAATCGCCATGATGCTTCCATTGATAACTGACCCAGTTGCAGACAATCTTGACACGCTCGAGATCGGACCTGGCGTCAGCCGTCATTTCGCCGATATGGTAGTTTTCATTAAGGCGCCGCATATAAGGGCGCATTGGATTGGGATAATAAAATTTCGGCGGTTTATCAGACGGGGTGTTCGACCACACTAACGGCACAAGCTGATATCGAGGAGAATCGGCTGCAAAAGCCGCATCAGGCTGGACGGTGTTCGGCTCGAAACCGAGAGCAAGCGCGGGAAAGATTGCCGGAATGAGAAAGAGAAACGGGGTGAACGCTGATACGAAGGTATGTTTGTAATGTCTAAGACGCTTCGATTGAGAAGGCGAGGCAATGCCATGAGGAATGGCATGTAAGATGATGTTCACTTTAGAAGGTCCTGTTGTATAACGTGAATGTTCGGCTGTTGCAGATCGGAGCAGTCGAACAGTGATGTTGGAAGAATTAAGAAGAGAACTGCGAATAGTTTTCGCACCCGGTGGCTTTCTGTTCGCGGAATCTAGGGTAGAAAGCCTATATTCGGTCGCAGTGTGGCAATTATCGTACCATGGGGATGATTGAGATGAAGGCGTTTTCTTATCAAGATGCCGCCGAAATATAACAAATTTTGCAATGGATTCCTAACATAAGTTTGTTGAAAATCTACTCCCGGGTGGACGGAGTGCGCGAACTTGCTTGCGCGATTCATTTGTTTGCTAAAAGCAAGCATCAGCGCTCCGGAATCCCGTAGGACGGGACTCCGTGCCTGTCCAGCTAAACGCAAGATTTTTGAATTAACCTGTACTTAGGGTTGCTGAAAAACTCCAAGGTTTGGCTTGCAGTGGGGCGGATTGTAATCCGCCTGCCCGAAGGTGCATGACCAACAATTCTTAAATATCCTAATTGCGTAACTTATGAATTGCCGAACGGCTGGCGGATTACAATCCGCCCCACTGCAAGCTCACTTTTCTGCTTTTGTCAGACTTTTTCAGCAGACCCACTTAGACACGTTCTACCGGGTAACATTTTAGATCAAAGTAGGATACCCTTGCTTTATCCTTTGTCCTGATGCTGTTACATTATTATCTTAGAAGGTTCGCCCAATTATACAGAGCGTCATTGAATGCGGTCATTCCCGCGCAGGAGTCTGTCCGAGAATGAAGAAAAGTACTTAGCGCCTCATCATTCCAACGAAAGTTGGAATCCAGTATCTCCTTCATTTTCAATATCGTTCTGGATTCCAGCTTTCGCTGGAATGATGATAAATCGACTGATTTACTCATTCTCGGACAGACTCGCAAGCGGGAATGACGCAGACTTCTGTCGCTATTTGCAACGAAACTCTCGATTGAATTACAAGGATCTCAAATGTCCGCCTATAATCACGCTGACTCGTTCGGGTCGAAAAGCGAACTCCTACTCGGATCGAACAAGTTCACCTATTACCGCCTTGAGCGGCTCGCCGAAACGGGCGTCGCTGATGTATCGAAATTGCCGTTCTCGATTAAAATCCTGATTGAGAACGTCCTGCGATCAGAGAACGGCGTCGAGATCGGTCGCGATGACGTCGAACGTCTGGCACAATACAATCCTACCTCGCCAGCGCAGGTAGAACTTCCCTTCATGCCGGCGCGGGTCCTCCTTCAAGACTTCACCGGCGTGCCCTGTGTCGTCGATCTTGCCGCCATGCGTTCGGCGATGGCAAGGCATGGCGGCGATCCGCAGCGGATCAACCCGCTGGTGCCGGTTGACCTGGTCATAGATCACTCGGTTCAAGTCGACGTCTTCGGAACAAACGACGCCGAAGAGAGAAATTCGGCCATCGAATTTGCCAGGAATCGCGAGCGTTATGAATTCCTCCGCTGGGGACAGACAGCGTTTAAGAACTTCCGCGTTGTGCCTCCTTCGTCGGGTATCTGTCATCAGGTCAACCTCGAATATCTTGCCCAAGTGGTTCGACGCGAACCGAGCGGCGATCAAACCGTCGCCTTTTTCGACACGGTCGTCGGCACCGATTCCCATACTCCGATGGTCAACGGACTTGGCGTCCTCGGCTGGGGCGTCGGCGGTATCGAGGCCGAGGCCGTAATGCTTGGTCAACCGCTCTACTTCATCACCCCGGACGTTATCGGCGTCAAGCTGACCGGCGCGCTTCGTCAAGGCGTCACCGCGACCGATTTGGTGCTGACAATCACCCAGATGCTGCGCAAGAAGGGAGTTGTCGATAAATTTGTTGAGTTCTATGGCACTGGTCTATCGGCCATGTCAGTCCCTGACCGGGCAACCCTGTCGAATATGGCGCCCGAATATGGGGCGACCATCGGTTACTTCCCCATCGATCAACGCACGCTCGAATATCTGTGCTCTTCCGGACGACCAGAGGAACTGGTCGCGCTCGTCGAGCATTACGCTAAAGAGCAAGGGCTTTTCCGCACCGACGCCACGCCGGATCCGCTCTTCAAGGATACTGTGCAGCTCGATCTCGCCAGCGTGGAGGGCAGCCTTGCCGGCCCGAAGAGGCCTCAAGATAAGACGACCGTCGGCGAGTTAAAGAATTCGTTCCGCGTCAGTTTGACTGCGCCCTTTGAGAAGCAGGGATTTGGTTTGACCGAGGATCAACTTGCCGCCGAGTCCGAGCTTCATTTTGGCAGCTACAACGGGAAGCTTCATCATGGCGATGTGGCAATAGCGGCAATAACATCT
>ORJL011256121.1_pt1 | contig 11593 bp, 10 predicted proteins | sample 1779941 | NCBI WGS metagenome assembly ORJL01 (sample SAMEA104232317, study PRJEB22302) | groundwater metagenome | biome: forest; feature: aquifer; material: groundwater | place: USA | collected 2011-08-07 | depth 5.8 m | reverse complement strand
GGGAAATTGAGAATCCCACCACCCCTGGATTCCAGCTTTCGCTGGAATGACATTAAAGGGAGATTGCCACGTCATCCGCCAGAGGCGGATTCCTTGCAATGACAATTTCAACCAAGTGCAAACAGAACCCTCAGATATCGCACTTGACAACTGCGTCATCTTGATGTAGAGTCTTACTAAGAACATATGTTCGTAACGGGGTAAAGATTGAAGGCACTTTCAGTCAAACAGCAACGCATCATAGATTTCATCCGTCATTTTTGGACGGATACCGGTTATCCACCTACGGTGAGGGATATCGTCAGCGGGTGCAGTGTCAGCTCCACCTCAGTCGTAGACTATAACCTGGATATATTGGAAAGAGAGGGGTATATCCGCCGCCATTCCGGAGTCTCCCGGGGCATTGAGCTAATCGCGCGGGCCACAAAGCAGGAACACCGTCGTCAAGTACCTCTTATCGGTCAAATCGCCGCTGGTATACCGATACCGGTGCCCACTCCCGAAACCTGGGATGTGGCTGCTTCTGCCGAAACTATCGAAGTCACCGAAGATATGTTGCAGGGGAAGAAAAAAGTCTACGCCCTCAAGGTAAAAGGCTCGTCCATGATAGATGCCCTGATTAACGATGGGGACATTGTATTAATGCAATACGTGAGCGTAGTAAGAAACGGGGAAACGGCAGCGGTGTGGCTCAAGGCAAAGAAAGAAGTCACGCTCAAAAAGGTCTATCTGGAGGCGGGGCGGGGACGGCTCCAGCCGGCAAATAGCCAGATGAAGCCCATATACACCGAGCCGGATAATGTGGAAGTTCAAGGTAGGGTGATTGCCATCATCAGAAAGCTGGCCTAACCGCGTTTTCCCAGAAGTATTTCACGACCTTCATTCAGGCTTTCTTTCGCCGCAACAGGTTCACTCGCAGTTGCTTATGTCTTTGCCACCCGGCTCTTTTTGTAGACCGGCGTACACCAGTGAAGATACTTAGCGTTGTTGCCGCGGATAACATCGGCATAAATCTGCTGTAGCTTTTTCGTTACTGGTCCAATTTCACCATCAGCTATCTTGCGATGGTCTATCTCCGCCACCGGGGTTATGTGCGCCGCCGTGCCGGTAAGGAAGCACTCCTTAGCGGTGTAAAGCTCACTACGGTCAATCAGCTTTTCCACCGTCTCGATACCCAGTTCATTCCGTGCCAGTTCGATGGTAGTATTACGCGTGATGCCCGGCAGAATGTTGTTGGAAGTAGGAGGTGTCACCAGCTTGCCATCAATAACCAGAAATATATTCTCGCCACTGCCTTCGGAGACATGCCCGTCCGGTGAGAGCAGGATGGCTTCGTCAAAACCACTTTCCAGGGCATCCGTCTTGGCAAAGGCACCGCTGACGTACATACCGGAAATCTTCACCTGCGGTGGCATGACGTTATCATCGGGTCTACGCCAGGAAGAAACGCCGCATTTCGCTTTGTCTACGTCCAGATAGGGACCCCAGGGAATAACAAAAGCCAGGAAATCATCCTCCAGGTTATGTAGACGAACCCCCAGAGCCTGTGAGCTTTTATAGGCGAGAGGACGGATGTAAATGTCCTCGTTGAAGCCACACTTTTCCACCAGCTCCACCGTTATCCGGCACAGGTCATCCATGGTATAGGGCAAATTAATCCGCAACACCCGGCAGCCATTGAACATTCTTTCATAGTGCTCTTTCATGCGAAAGATATAAGTCTGCTTGCGTTCGGCATTCCAGTTGCCTCTGATACCCTCGAAAACGGCGGTACCATAGTGCAAGGCATGGGTCATGACTCCTATCTTGGCTTCGGCTAAGGGAACAAACTCTTTTTGAAGAAAGCAATACGATGGCATTTTGATAATCTCCTTTCCTAAGGTTGGGTTTATTATAGTCATTATTAATTTGCCTGACAAGTGCACTGAAGAAAGAACCTAAACTCGCGCCTTTTTATTCCTGCACCCGCTTATATTCCCTTGTAAGAAGCAAAAAAAAGGTGTATACTAAGCAAGACGTGAATAGAGTTGAAATCTACCGGGGGTGGTGCAAGAAATGTGGTGTCTGCATTGCCTTCTGTCCATTCGGGGTTCTTGCATCCGGCGAAGCATCCTATCCTGAGGTAAAAGCGCCCGAAAAGTGCACAGGGTGCAAGCTGTGTGAGATAAGATGCCCCGATTTTGCCATTGTGGTATCTACCGAGGAGGAAAGTAATGCCGGAAAGGATTCTTCTCCAGGGCAATGAAGCCTGTGTGAGGGGTGCCCTGCTCGCCGGCTGCCGCTTCTACGCGGGATATCCCATCACTCCGGCGACGGAGATAATGGAAATCATGGCACGGGAGTTGCCTAAAGCTGGCGGGACCTTCATGCAGATGGAGGACGAGATTGCCAGCTTGGGAGCAGTTATCGGCGCCTCCCTCGCCGGGGCGAAGGCGATGACGGCGACCAGCGGACCAGGGTTTTCCCTGATGCAGGAGCATATTGGCTTTGCCGCAATAACCGAGGTACCCTGTGTTATTGTTGATGTCATGCGTGTGGGACCTAGTAGTGGAGTTGCCACCCAACCTTCCCAGGGCGACGTGATGCAAGCCCGCTGGGGTACCCATGGCGACCACCCCATCATCGTTCTCAGCCCTTCCTCAGTTTATGAGTCCTTGGAGCTGACGATTCAAGCCTTCAACCTATCCGAAAGGTACCGTACGCCAGTCATCCTACTCTCGGATGAAATGGTAGCCCACATGAGAGCCGGGATTGTCCTGCCCAAGGAAGGGGACATACCGATTGAGAATAGACCACGACCCACCGTGCCCCCGGAGTGGTACGTCCCTTACGGCGACCCCGGAACCGGCGTCCCTCCTATGCCTGCCTTCGGTGACGGCTATCGTTACCACGTGACCGGCCTTGACCATGATGAACGCGGTTATCCTACCACGCGGAAGGACGAAGTAGACCCCTTGTTGAGGCGGCTTTTCTCAAAGATATCGAGGGATTATGCTCGTCTGCAATGGTTCGATTCTCTCTATACCGATGACGCCGTAGTGACGATAATAGCTTACGGCTGCGTTGCCGGCTCCGCCCTGCGGGCGGTGAAAGAAGCTAGAGAAAATGGCCTTAAAGTTGGCCTACTTAGACTAAAGATTCTGTGGCCTTTTATGCGCCGCACCGTGACCGAGGTCTTGGACAAATCACAAAAAGTTTTGGTGCCGGAAATGAACATGGGGCAAATTTCTCGTGAGGTAAAGCGGGTCAATCAAGGTAGTTGTGAGGTGGCCACCCTGAATAAAGTGGATGGGACCGTGATAACCCCCCGGGAAATAGTGAAGAGGCTTGAGGAGATATATCCATGATAGAAACAGAACATAGGGAAACAGAACATCTTATACATAAATATCTCCGCTCTACCAAGAAGTTCCCGTCTGTCTGGTGTCCCGGCTGCGGTATTGGCATTTTCATGAACGCCCTGATTAGAGTGATTGACCAGGCAGGATATAGTAAGGATGATATAGTTCTGGTCTCTGGTATCGGCTGTTCTGGCCGGCTTCCCGTTTATGTTGATTTTAACACTTTACATACTACTCACGGGCGGGCGCTTACCTTTGCCACCGGTATAAAGATGGTTAAACCGCATCTTAAAGTAATTGTAGTCATGGGCGATGGTGATGCTGCCTCTATCGGAGGGAATCACCTGATACATGCCGCACGGCGTAATGTGGATATCACCAGTTTCGTTCTTAACAACCAGGTCTACGGGATGACCGGCGGGCAGTTATCGCCCACCACTCCTTACGGCGTTCCCACCGTATCGTCCCCATACGGCAATCTTGAGCCTTCCTTTGATATCTGCCGCCTGGTAGAGGCCGCCGGTGCTTCTTTTGTAGCCCGTTCCACCGTCTACCATACCCGTCTCATGGAGAGACTGATGCATGACGCTCTTAATAAGAAGGGATTTTCCGTCGTGGAAATAGTCACTCAGTGTGTGATTTTCGGCGGGCGCTGGCGCGGGATGGAGGCTGCCGTCCCTATGATGAACTGGCAAAAAGAAAATGCCATCACGGTGGAAAAAGCCAAGGAAGTCAGCGAAAAAGAACTAGAAGGGAAAATAGTAATCGGTACTCTGATAGACCGAGAAAAGCCTGTTTACAATGAAGAATATAGAAAACTCCTCACCGAAAAACTTAAGGTATGAAGTAAGACTCTCCGGTTCTGGCGGACAGGGAATCGTCCTGGCGGGCGTAATCCTGGCAGAAGCCGCTGTAATAGAGGGGCGACATGTTGCTCAGAGCCAGACCTATGGGCCAGAGTCGAGAGGCGGTAATGCCCTCTCCGAGGTAATTCTGAGCGAAGAGGATATTGACTACGCTCATACCATAGGACTGGATATGCTGGTTGCTTTGACGCAAGACGGCTGTAACCGCAGTCTGGCGGACATGAAGCCAGACGGTCTGGTGATAGTAGATTCCGACCTGGTGCATGGCGTTCTTTGGTCGAGAGTAGCTAGTATCCCACTGCAAAAAGTAGCCCAGGAAGTAGGCGAAAGCAGAGCCATCAACATCGCGGCACTTGGCGCAATTGCCGCTTTCTGCCCTCTCGTCTCGCCAGAATCTTTAACCAAAGCCATTACCAACCGTCTGCCTCCAGCCAGAGTAGCGGGAAACCTCCTTGCCTTTAATAAGGCGTTGAAGCTTGGCCGCAATTTGAAAAAACACCTTGCGCCAGCCACAGTCGAGGACTCTGAAATCTGAAGTGGAAAAGCGCAGGCCATCTTTAGAGGAGGTTTTTTCTCCTCGAAGCGTGGCCGTAGTGGGAGCTTCCCCCGCCGTCCCGCGGTCATTCGTCAATAGTGTGGTGAAATGCCTTCAGGAATCCGGCTTTCCCGCCATCTATCCGGTAAACCGCAGTTGTAGTGAGGCATTTGGCTTAAAGTGCTATCCCAGTGTCAATGCTATTCCAGAAGCAGTAGACCACGTCGTTGTTGGCATTCCCGCCGAAGCAGTCCTGTCGTTACTCGATGACTGCGCCGCCAAAGGGGTGAAATCAGTCCATTTCTTCACCGCCGGTTTCAGTGAGACGGGGGAGAAAGAACGTGCCAAACTCGAACAGCAAATGCTCGAAAAGGCGAGGGCTGGCGGCTTCCGTATCATCGGGCCGAATTGCATCGGCTTGTTTGTCCCCAAGAATCGCCTGATGATGGTAAACGATGTCCCTCTGGAACCTGGGCCGATTGGCTTCATCTCCCAGAGCGGAGGCCATTCCCATGGCCTGCCCTTTGTCGCTGCGCCCCGGGGACTACGCTTCAGCAAGGTTGTCAGTTACGGGAATGCACTCGATGTTGATGAGAGTGAACTGCTGCAATACTTCGCCGAGGACCCGGAGACCGAATTTATCGGCGCGTATATCGAGGGCGCCAAAGACGGAAAGCGTTTTAGCAATGCTCTCCAGGAAGCAAGCCGCCGCAAGCCGGTGATTATCTTCAAGGGAGGCATGACCGATGCCGGTCGCCGGGCGACCCTGGGTCATACCGCCAGTCTTACCACTTCGGTGGCCGTCTTCGACGCTCTGTGCCGGCAGATGAATGCTATCAGGGTGGATGATATTGACGAGTTGATAGACACGTTGGTGGCGTTGCGTTTCGTCAAACCGCTCCCTCGAGGTACCGGTATTGCCATCATCGGTACCGGTGGCGGCCCGAGCGTACTCGCCGCCGACCAGATGGAGAGAGCCGGACTTGGATTGCCCCGTCTTTCGGCGGAGGTACAGGCAGAGCTGAAGCGATTTTTACCTTTCGCCGGCGGCATCTTCGGTAATCCGGTAGATGCTACCAACCTGGTATCGCCGCCAGCCATCTCGGCAACCATGCGGACTCTAGGCAAGCTTCCTGATGTTGATATACTTCTCTATCACCTGGGCTTTCATCCCGCCAGCCGTTTCGGGCGTGCCGGGGTTTACGGAGCCGATTTTGTGTCATCCCTGGTAAATAGCTTGACGGAGGTGCGGCAAGCGATAGGTAAACCCATTCTTATGGTTTTATGCTCGCCGCCCGACCTGCCTGGTATGAAAGATTTTCTTGTCGTCCAGGAAGCACTCGCCCGCGCCGGCTTCCCGGTTTTCCATTCTTTTGCGCGGACAGCTAAGGCGATAGCGCGTGTTGTTGCCTGGAAACAACGTGCCGCGCAATAGGTATTACGGCGTCTACTTTCTGGCCAGCTGATACTCCTTGATTTTGTTATAAAGAGTCACCCGCGAAATACCCAGGATGCGGGCCGCCTGACTGCAATTTCCGTCAGTCTCACTTAGTGCGTTCGAGATACACTCTTTTTCGGCCTCCCTGATGCTTCTTGCCGAGGGAGATAGCGAAGAGGTGGCTAAATTTTCCTGGGGAAGGTCAGTAATATTAAGACAAGAATCCCGGGCCAGGATTACCGCTCTCTCCACGGCGTTTTCCAGTTCACGGACATTACCCGGCCAGTCATATTTCAAGAGAAAATTAGTCGCTTCCGGGGAAAAACTGGCTACTTCTTTCTGATTTTCCAGGGCGAACTTTTTCAGGAAATGCTCGGCCAAAAGGGGAACATCCTCTCTGCGTTCCCGTAGCGGCGGCAGGTCAATATTCACCACGTCAAGCCGGTAATAAAGGTCTTCACGGAACTGCTCGGTGGCTACTGCCTTCTTTAAGTCTTTGTTGGTTGCCGAGATGACTCTCACATCAACCTTGATTAGCTCGTTGCCGCCGACTCTGGTGAACTCCTTTTCCTCCAGAACCCGGAGCAAATGAACCTGAATGTTAGGGCTCATCTCGCCAATCTCATCCAGAAATAGTGTGCCGTGGTTAGCAACTTCAAACTTACCCTTCCGCTGCGCATGCGCACCGGTAAAAGCTCCCTTCTCATGTCCAAATAACTCACTCTCAAGGAGGCTCTCCGGCAAGGCGGCACAACTAACCGCGACAAAAGTCTTGTCTTTGCGATAACTCTGTGAGTGGATGGCTCGTGCTACCAGCTCCTTACCGGTGCCGCTCTCACCGGTTATCAACACGGTGGCATTACTCTTGGCGACAACCTTAATTACGTCAATCACCCGCTGCATTCTGGCGCTCTTGGCAATGATATTCTGAAATCGGTAACGTTCCTCAAGTTTCTGATGCAGCGAAATATTCTCCTCGAGTAGCCGCTGATGCTCCATCAGCTTGTCAATCAATAGCTCTGCTTTCTCCGGGCAAAATGGTTTTTCAATATAGTCATAAGCGCCCTCTCTCATCGCGGTAATGGCGGTGGGCACACTGCCATAAGCAGTAATGATAACTACCGCGATATGGGGGCATAATTCTTTGGCTTTCTTCAATAGTTCGAGACCATCCATGGCAGGCATTACCAAATCTACAAAAGCCACACTTGGCTTTTCTTTTTCGATAACCTTAAGAGCCTGCGAGCCGTTCTCAGCGGTAAGTACTTCGTGCCCAATATCACTCAGCCAGCTGCTAAGCGACTCGCGAATAATGGTTTCATCATCTACAATAAGCACTTTAACTTTTTTCTTCATGGTGGCGGGGTAAATAGATGGTAAAGGTAGAACCCTCTCCCTCCTTAGTGGTAACTTCTATTCTCCCGTGGTGACGCTGAATAATGCCGTAGGATACGGCCAGACCGAGTCCCACTCCCTTTACCTCTCGCTTGGTGGTGAAGAAGGGAGTGAATAGTTTACGCATGTTCTCAGGAGTAATGCCGGTGCCGGTATCTTGAACCTCAATCTTAATTTCACCATCGTTAGCGGCACTTCTCAGCGTAAGCGTGCCACCTTTAGTCATAGCCTGGATGGCGTTCATAATCAGGTTGGTGCAGACCTGCTGCAGCTGGTCGAAGTCGGCGGTAATCTTGGGCAAAGTCGGATCAAGCTCATTCACCACCGTGACGTGCTGGAGTTGGGCCGAATGGGCAGCGAGGGCAAAACTCCGGTTGATGACCTCATTGACGTCCGCCTCCCAGAACCGCGGCGGTGACTGCCGCGCAAAATCCAGGAGGTTGCGCACCAGTCTGGTGCTACGTGTAAGTTCTGCTTCCATCTTCGATAGGTAGTCAAGCGCACTATCTTTGGAAAATCTGTTCTCGTTTATTCTCCTCGTCAACAGTTGTGTAAAGATGAGCACGCCGGCGAGAGGATTATTTATCTCGTGGGCGATGGCGGCGGCCATCTGGCCGAGTGAAGTCAGCTTCTCCGCCTGGATTAGCCCTTCCTGGGTAGTTTTCAACCTTTGCAATATATAGGGCCAGCACATTTCAACCTCAGCCAGGCCTTGACCAACAGCGATGGCCAGCTCCCGGCAGGAACTATAGCCACAGGCACCACAGTTGAACTGCTCCTCAGGTTTGGCCCGGCTCATCTGCACCAGAACATGCTGTATTTCTTCCTCGCTGGGCGTAGCTAAACCAACGCTTTGCGCACTAAACCGGCGGCTGAGGTCAACCCCCGCATATTTTTGAATGTCCTTCTCCGTTTGCGCCGGGTCAGACTCTTTCCTGGTATATCTGGCCACAAGCCCTTTGCGCCGGAAACCGCTTAGCTCGTTATCAATCACCGGTCCGTCAATACAGCCATGGCAAAAATACAGGTTGACAAACCGGGCGGTAATCTCGCCGCGGGCAAATTCCCGGAGGATTTTCACTACATACTCTCTCCCATGGGCGCTGATAACATCACTCTGTAAGATGTCGTCGGGAAGCTCCATCACCTTAAGCAATCCTCCCGATACCGAGAACAGGCGACCAAGATTAGGTTTAGGGCCGGAGAAACGCCCTTCCTCCTCGGCGACAGGGCTGACTCCTTTTGCCGCCAGCATCTCTTTCAGCTCGCTAAAGGTAAGGACGGCATCAACCGCACCTGTTACCTTCTCATCTTTACTTTCTCCCTTTTTAGCCACGCAGGGACCGATGAAGACTACTTTGGCCGCCGGGTTATACCGCCCTTTGATTAGCCTCCCCATGGCAATCGTCGGCGAGACGATGGGTGCCAAGCTACTAGCTAATTCAGGATGATACCGTTCCACATAGCTCACTACTGCCGGGCAATTCGAAGAGAGGATGGCACTGGTTCTATTTTTAATGAGCAGACGAACGTATTCCAGAGCCACCAGTTCGGCACCGAAGGCATCCTCCAGAACCTCGCTGAATCCCAGTTTCTTCAAGGCAGTGACGAGCTGTCCGGGGCGAACATCGGGCAAAGCCGCCGGGAAGGAAGAGGATACAATAGCAATAACCGCCGGATATTGCCCGAGGAGTTGCCAGACCAGCCCGATATCGCTCTCCACCCGCTTGGCGCCGGTAGCACACACCTTGAGGCAGGTGCCACAAATAATACAGCGTTCTTTCATTACCTGCGCCAGGCCTTCCTCTACCTTGATTGCCTTCGCCGGACAGCCGCGGATGCAGGCATAACCCCCTTTGCATTTTTCGCGCTCGGTATACACGATACTCATGAGCTTATATTCCTACTCGCAAGCTGTTTTTGCCTTTAGCCGCCGGGAGCCTAAGCTCTTGCCTCAAATTGGCTACCGTACGCCGCGAGATAGCGACGCCAAATCTCTCATTCAGCCTGACGCGAGTTGCCTCATCCGAACGAAGCTCCTTATCGCTTTCCAGCAGCTGTCTAAGCATCTCTTTCCGGAACTTCCTGGGGCGGGGGAAAAAATGTTTGAGTGGCATTTCTTGCCCCCATGGCGTCTCCAGACTCTTGTTGCCGATAGCACGGCTTACCGAGCTGGGCGCTACCCCTATCTTTTTAGCTAGCTCCTTTTGACTCAATGGCAAAAGTGACCTGGCGTTGCCAGAATCCAGATAAAGAGTTTGCTTGTCAACAATACTCCCCAGAATCTGAGTGAGGGTATCTTTACGGTTGTTGATTAGCTCCAGCTTCTTGAACAAGTGCGCGGCTTCCTTGAGTTCAGCTTCAGCAAAGGCACCAGCCGCCTTCATTTCGGCAAACATGGGATAATCAATTTGATAGCGGCCCCGGGCGAGGGCGGCAGAGAAGTAGCCAATGATGAAGCCACCCCGGCCTTTCTCTATTCTGGCTACCTTGGCGTAATGGATACTACCGGTAGTGTTATCAGAAGGATGGTAGAACTCACTCATAATCGAGAATTCGTCAATAAGGCTGTTTATCTGACGAACTTCCGTAATGTCCAGGTCACACTCGCGGGCAATTTCGGCCAGCGTCAACCCGGATTCCGGAAAGAGGAAGTACTGTTTGAATTTTTCTTCCCCTAACTTTTTTATCTGGCGTAGAACAAGCTCTTTGTTGCGCAATAGAGAGTCAACATCCAGAGAGCCTTTCGCCGCGATGGCCTCCTCTTTTACCTCAAGGAAGTTCGAGGCAATACCGGTTCCGGGGGACCTTTGGTAGCGAATCAGCTTTTCTTTCTGGTGGAGCCTGCGGAATAGCGGACTCTTCTCTATCTCGGCGATGAGACGATAAAACTCATCCTCCGGCATTTCCAGCAGGTCAGACTGTTCCATGCGCAGGAACTGCCTCATTTCCTGCTTCATTTCCAGATTTTGTGTTTGTTTCATCTCAAACACTGGCATCTTTCACCTCAGCTACTCCGGCAACCTTAGCCATACAGGTTATGCCATAACCGGCTAGCTCCTGCATAATCATCTCAACACAGCCAGAGACGGCATTTTCTACTTTTGGCGTGCATTTTTCGCTAAAGGAAGTTACGTCTGCTGCCTCGATAGCAAAGATGGTGATTCGCTGTGGCAGGGTAATACCCAATCTCTGACCAAGCGCAAGGGCGGTGGCGAAGTTGACGTCGTGGGGAGTAGCGGTATGTTGCGTAGCCACCAGTGCGTCCGGTGTAAACCGGTAAATGTATCCTGCTTTCCCTGCTCTCGTCTGGATAGCATCAACGATAATCACCCGGTCATAGCCAGATAAGAAGTCGAGCATATCCAGTCCGGCGATGCTTGCCTCGGTGACGGTTACCTCCGGGTGGCTAAACCGGCTTTGCAGTGCCCGGGCGACATGGATACCGGCACCATCGTCACTAAGAATAGGATTCCCTATCCCTAATACTAGCGTCTTCATGTTGCTCCCCTTCGTAGAGCCTATCTCGCCCAGTTTTTCCTGCCTGACAAGTGCTGGCTGAGCGTTTTGACTACGTCTCCTTTGCTATCATGGATAACCATCTCAAGCGGCATCTGCCCGGGGAGGGTGTGGGTGGCACAGCCGAAACAGGGGTCATAGGCACGAAATGCCATCTCGACCATGTTCAGCGCGCCTTCTGATACGTCATTTCCCTTTTTAATCACACCCTGAGCTGCTTTCTTGATGGACATATTCATCGCCGGATAGTTATGTCCGGTTGCCACAATCAGGTTCGCCTTTTCCACGATGCCTTTTTTGTCCGTCTTGTAGTGGTGGATGAGGGTACCGCGTGGTGCCTCAACTATGCCAACACCCTCATCCGGAGTTGCCGTAGGGATAGTTCTCACTTCGGGGGAGGTAATTTCCTTGTCCTGGCTAAGTTCCAGGAGACGCTCCGCAGCATAGAGTAGCTCAATGAGCCTGGCCCAGTGGAAGGCCAGGGTGGCATGCACCGGCT
>ORJL011645413.1_pt1 | contig 11594 bp, 16 predicted proteins | sample 1779941 | NCBI WGS metagenome assembly ORJL01 (sample SAMEA104232317, study PRJEB22302) | groundwater metagenome | biome: forest; feature: aquifer; material: groundwater | place: USA | collected 2011-08-07 | depth 5.8 m | reverse complement strand
ATCCAACAGATGGCAGTTTGTACAGATTAAAAGGCGTTGCACTAAACCCAGAAAAGCCAGAAATTATTGAATATGAGGATAAAACGTGGGAAGTATATGGTGCGCAGCCAAGATATTGCGCAGAATTTGAAAAACAAATGTCAGATAAATTCAACAGAATTCTTGCAAATGAAGGACTAGCGCCAATAATGAGTTATAAAGGCTACTGGCATTATCCTGTCAAGGCAAAAAGAAAAAACCTCTCCGCATCTGTTGTAAAAGTTGAAGGAGATACGAGATTGGACGAATTAATGGCAGTTTTAGAAAATTATTTTTTTTTAAGGCTTGAAAGACAAACAAACATTAATCACCAAGGTCTGAGATTGTATGAACAAATGAAACAATTGTATTATGACATCGGTCGCATTGTTGGCGAGATTAAAAGTTTGATGGATAAAAATAATCAGACTTGGAGTTCTGACTGCAAGAGAACAAATGCACACGTTGGAAATATTGTAGTATATCATACTGCTAGCCAAGTTAAAGTTGGTTTTGTTGATTTTGATTCTTCATGCGACACAAATGATTTTGCCGAATCAAAAATAAAAGAAATACAGCGCACAGAATACGCTTCAATAATTAATAGTGGGATGCATCCTCCAATTAGTATGCGTGAAATACACGCAGAAATTTTTAGGCAAAAATTTGTGTGTTATAGAGATCTAAGAAACAAATTCGCTCACGGATTTAAACAAGGATACGCCTTGAGAAATTCTGCGTTTAGTGCAGCAAAAAAAATACCAATAAATAATTCTATTGATTTTTCAAGATTTGTTGAAATATTAGGCAAATTACGCTCAAGAGAAATATTAAGAGAGTTTAGGCAACCAATTAGTTATGGTGGTGGCTCTCGCAGTGATCTTGAAGAACGCATTGGCATTGGTTTAGAAGATTTAGTTAAGTTATACTGCTGCGATAAACAAGCAAGCAATTATGACCCATTAAACCTATTACTTGGTAAAAATAATCAACACTGCGTAAAAGACAATTCGGATAACATACTTTATAAAAATAAATTATATCAAAACTTACTTCTCAAGGATTATATTAAACAATAATTAAATGCAGTTTGAATTGTTTTCACGCAAAATTAGCAGATTATTCAAAAATAATCTTCATAACTAAAATTTCCTTCTTTTTTGTTTTCAAAAGTGCAGTTGCCTTTGTCTTCAATAATGTTGTTATCCAAAAAATCTCTGAACTTTTTTAGCAAAGAACAGCAATCAGAACAACGTCTAAAATCAGTGCCGATTTCAATCAGAAACTCTTTTTCATTTATTTTTGTTAGTTTAGATGGAACTTGTGAAGAATTTTGGAAATAATCATAAATTGTCTGAACAAAACTATTGTCAGAAAAAGCATCTGAAAGTTTGATATTAAGAACACATTTTTTAGGGGAAGTAAAACTGACAACATCTTTTTTAATTAAAACACAACGCTCTTTTTTTAATTTGTTCTCGCGCTGTTCTACGAACTTAGATATGCTATCTGGTAGTTTTATGCTGCCATCAGAATTAAATTCAATCATAAAATACGAGCGGGACAGTTAGATTTATAAAGCAGATACTTCTAACACAAAACACCGATGAATGATGACGGCATAATTGCCTGAGTGAGGAAAAATTTCTTAATTCCTCGAAAAATTCATGGAGGACAAAAATGGCAGACGATAAATCAGAAAGAGCACTTGAAGCAATAGAACTTGCAAAAACAAGCGGCAAATTAAAAAAAGGCACTAATGAAGTTACAAAAAGCATTGAGCGCGGAACAGCAAAACTAGTAGTTATTGCAAAAGACGTAACCCCGCCTGAAATTACAATGCACATTCCTTTGCTTGCAAAAGAAAAAGGAATTCCTTGCGTTGAAGTTAAAAGCAAAGAAGAATTAGGAACTGCAGCAGGAATAGGAGTTCCAACTTCAGCAATTGCAATTATTTCAGAAGGCGATGCAAAAAACATCATAAAAGAATTAAAATCAGAATAAGGTGCTAAAATGTCAATGAAAGTAATAAAAGATGTTTCGGAAAGCGGGCTAAAACAAACAGTGTCCGGCGAAAAGCTTGACAAGGCAGCACAGCAACAAACAGCACCAATTGCAGGAGCAGTAAAGTTTAGTTTTGCAGTTGCTGCAAGAGTTGAAGAAATTATTGGAAGAACAGGCACAAGAGGAGAGGCTGTGCAGGTAAGATGCAGAGTTCTTTCAGGCAGAGATTCTGATAAAGTATTACGCCGCAATGTCAAAGGGCCAATACAAAAGGATGATATTTTAATGCTAAGAGAAACAGAAATTGAAGCAAGGCCATTGACTAACGCAGGCAGGGGAAAAAATTAAGCGAGTTGATAAAACATGGTAAAATGTTCATTTTGCAGAAATACAATTGAGCCAGGAACTGGCATAATTTTTGTTAAAAACGACGGCAGAGTGTTTAATTTTTGTGCAAGAAAATGCGAAAAGCATTTGGTTGTTCTAAATCACAAGCCTCGTGAAACAAAATGGTCTGAAGCGTACGTTAAAGGCGCAAAAGAAAAAACTGTTGAAGAAAAACCCGCAGAAAAAAAATCTGAATGAATTATTGGTGTAAAAATGCTTGAACAAACACTCATATTGCTAAAACCTGATGCAGTGCAGCGTGCATTTATTGGTGAAATAATTTCAAGATTTGAAAAAACAGGTCTTAAATTAGTTGCGATGAAATTAGTTCATGCAACAGAAGAGCTTGCAAAAGCTCATTACACAGAAGAACTAGCCAAACGCAGAGGGGAACACGTCAGAAATTATAATATTAATTTCATGCGCGAAGGCCCAATTGTTGCAATTGTTCTTGAAGGCTTGCACGCAATTGAGACTGTTAGAAAAATGGTAGGTTCAACAGAGCCAAAAGCCGCATTGCCAGGAACTATTCGCGCAGATTTTGCACATATGAGTTATGCTTATGCAGATGAGAAAAAAACTGTTGTTAGAAATTTAATTCACGCATCAAGTGATAAAGCAGATGCTGTGCGCGAAATAAAAGTTTGGTTTGCGCCAAGCGAAATTTTCAAATACAAAACTGTGCACGATGTGCACTTACAATGAGGATTCAAAATGGGTGAAGCAAAATCAGAAAACATAAAAAATATTTACAAAAAACAAGATCAAATAAGAAATATTTGCACTAGTGCACATATTCACCACGGTAAAACTGCATTCACAGACAATCTTCTTGCAGCAGCAGGGTTAATGTCAGAAAAAAATGCAGGCGATCTTGATTCTGGAATGGTCACATGGCAGCACATGGATGAGCAAGAGCGTTTAATGACTGTTGACGCAGCAAACGTTTCAATGATTCACACTTTTCAGGATAAAGAATATTTGATTAATTTAATTGATACGCCAGGCCACATTGATTTTGGCGGAAACGTTACTCGTGCAATGAGGGCAATTGATGGCACTGTTGTTCTTGTTTGTGCTTCTGAAGGAATAATGCCTCAAACAGAAACAGTTTTAAAACAAGCATTGCGCGAACGAGTAAAACCGGTTCTTTTCATCAATAAAGTTGACAGGCTAATCAAAGAAATGCAGTATACTCCTGAACAAATGCAGCAAAGATTTATTAAAATAATTATGGAGTTCAACAAGCTAGTTGAGCAAATTGCAGAAACAGATTTCAAGCAAAAATGGCAAGTCAATATTCAAGATGGCGGCGTTGCTTTTGGCTCTGCAAGAGATAATTGGGCGTTATCATTGCCTTATATGCAAAAAAAAGGCGTTAGCTTCAAAGATATTTTAAAGCTCTACGAGATGACTGAGGAAGAACGCCAGGCATGGGTTTGGAAAAATGCACCCTTACATGAAGTTATTCTTGATATGGTAATTAAGCACTTGCCAAATCCTGCAGAAGCACAAAAATACAGAATTTCAAAAATATGGCATGGTGATCCAGAATCAGAATTTGGAAAAGATTTAGTTACCTGCAATCCTAATGGAAAAGTTGCATTTGTTATAACAAGAATAGTAATTGACCAAAAATCAGGCAGGGAATTATCTGCAGGGCGATTATTTAGCGGAACAATAAAAGATGGCATGGAAGTTTATTTAAATAATGCAAAACAAAGCCAAAAAGTTCAAAACGTTATGATGTATCATGGAATAAAAACTGAACTTATGGGTGAAGTTCCTTCCGGAAATGTTTTAGCAATTGTTGGTGTCACAGGAAATGCTGGCGAAACTATTACTGAAGCACCAGAGCATCCTTTTGAAGAATTAAAACACATGTTTGCGCCAGTAATTACTAAAGCAATTGAAGCAACAAAGCCTCAGGATTTGCCAAAGCTTGTTGAAGTTTTAAGAAAAGTTGCAAAAGAAGATCCATCTGTTAAAATTGAAATTAATCAAGAAACAGGAGAGCATTTATTGCGCGGCATGGGCGAATTGCATCTTGAAATTATTGAAAACAGAATAATAACTGAAAAAGGCGTTCAAATAAAAACAAGCCCGCCAATTGTTGTTTACAGAGAAACAGTATTAAAGAAAAGCCAAGAAGCAGAAGGTAAGTCTCCAAACAAACACAACAAGTTATATTTCTTAGTCGAGCCAATCGAGCCTTCTGTTCGTGACTTAATTAAGTCAGGAGATATTGGCACTGGGAGAATTAAGAAAAAAGACTTTGTATTAAGAGACAAATTAACTGGTGTTGGCTGGGATAATGACACTGCATTGTCAGTTAGGTCAATTTATAATGACAGCATGCTTCTTGATGCAACAAGAGGAAACGTCCAGTTAAGTGAATGTTTTGAGCTTGTTGTTGAGGCATTTGAGCAGGTTATGAATGAAGGCCCACTTGCAAGAGAGCCAAGTTTTGGCGTCAAAGTAACTTTAGTTAATGCAAAACTGCACGAAGACGCAATTCACAGGGGCCCTGCGCAAATGTATCCTGCAGTTCGTGAGGGTATAAAACTTGCAATGATGAATGCATCGCCTGTTATTTTCGAGCCTGTTCAAACGCATGTAATTGAAGCGCCAGTTGAATTTACTGGTGAAATTACTAAGTTGGTTATGAACAAGCGTGGCGCTGTGCTTGAAATGAATCAAGAAGGAACGCTAACAATTGTTAGAGCAAAATTGCCTGTTGGTGAAATGCTTGGCTGGAGCAGTGACTTGCGTTCCGCAACAGGCGGAAGAGGTTCATCTGCTTTAGCAGACCAAACTTTTGAAAAAGTTCCAAACGAAATGCAGGACAAAATCATAATGTCCATTCGTAAGCGAAAGAACTTAACAGAAGGACAAGTCGGAGCTTAATTTTTTATTTTTTTAAATTATTTTTATGGAGCAAAAATACGAATCAATAATTCTGCATGATTGTTGTGCAAAGTATATAGATTATGCGCTTAAAATAGAATAGTTCTAACTTGTTGCTTTGACAACACAAATCTTTTTATATACTATCTTGATTTTTTGTTTTTATGCCTGAATCAAAAAGCATTGATGATATTTTTTCTGATTTTAAATTAAGTTTGCAAAGAAACGGATATAAATTGCAAGAAGCAAATGCTCAAAGTGATTTGTACAAAGATGGCGCAAGATTTTGTTATGTTTTGCCAGATGCTATTTGGATGAGTGAAAAAAAAACTGAAGCTAAAAAGAGTCAAGAACCAACAACACACGTTTTTACAAAAATCAATCCAGAATTAACTAAGCACGTTACAACGTTTTATGATCATGCAAGAGAAAGTGCAGAAAAATTAGGACAAGTATTAACTATAACTGCGCCAACATTTGCTGCAGGAGGAGTTATGGTTATTTATTGCGGCATAAAAACCAAATAATCATTTAAATATTCTTTTGTGCGCAACATTAATAGTAACATTTATAAATCAAACACGATTTTTGAGAATGATATTTATATCAGAGAAGGCAAAAAAACTACTCACACGGAGGGGTATCATATGGCGAAAGGAAAACCACACATGAATGTTGTATTTGTCGGTCACGTAGACCACGGTAAATCAACCACAGTTGGAAGATTGTTATTCGACGGTGGAACAGTTGATGAACAAACTTTGAGAAAATTAAAAGAAGAAGCAGAGCGCTTAGGTAAAGGCGGTTTTGAATTCGCATTCGTTATGGACCAGCTCAAAGAAGAAAGAGAGCGTGGAGTTACAATTGATTTAAACCACAAAAAGTTCGAGACTCCAAAATATTATTACACGATTATAGACGCACCAGGCCACAGAGACTTTATTAAAAATATGATCACAGGCGCAAGCCAAGCTGATGCTGCTGTTATTGTTGTTGGAACTGAAGGAGTTCAGGCCCAAACAAAAGAGCACGCATTTTTATGCAGAACTTTAGGAGTTCAACAAGTTGTTGTTGCTTGCAATAAAATGGATCTTGTAAAGTATGACCAAGCAAAGTTTGAAGCTACAAAAAAAGACGTTCAGGCATTATTGAAATCAGTTGGTTACAAAATTGAAAATGTTCAAGTTGTTCCAATTGCATCATATCCTGGAGAAAACGTCGTTAAGAAATTAGGAAATATGCCTTGGTACACAGGCCCAACTTTGCTTGAAGCACTTGATAAATTAAATCCTCCAGAAAAACCAACCCAACTTCCTCTAAGACTTCCATTGCAGGATGTTTATAACATTACAGGAATTGGAGTTGTTCCAGTTGGAAGAGTTGAAACTGGAATTATGAAAGTTGGAGACAAAGTAACTGTTATGCCAGGCCGTGAAGGCAAAGGAATATCTGGTGAAGTTAAGACAATAGAAATGCATCACGAGCAATTAACTGAAGCAGAACCAGGAGACAATGTCGGTTTTAACGTTCGTGGAATAAACAAGCAAGATATTGCGCGTGGAGATGTTCTTGGAAAGTCCGATAATCCTCCAACAGTTGCAACTGAGTTCACAGCACAATTAATTGTTTTGAACCACCCAACTGTTATAACAGTCGGATACACTCCAGTATTTCACATCCACACTGCACAGGTTGCATGCCAAATTGTTGAGATTGTCAAAAAAATTAATCCAGCAACTGGTGAAACATTGCAAGAGCATCCAGACTTTATCAAGAATGGAGATGCAGCAGTTGTTAAATTCAAGCCAATGCAGCCTCTTGTTATTGAGAAACAAAAGGATATTCCTCAATTAGCAAGATTTGCAATCAGGGATTCTGGTGCAACAGTTGCTGCAGGAATGTGCATTGATTTAGTTAAGAAGGCATAATTTATGCCATATTTTTATTTTTATTTAATATTGTATGAGTAAAAAATGCAAAAGGCAAGAATAAAACTAGCAAGTATTGACATTGACAAGTTAAACCAGACTTGTTCTTTTATTAAAGACATTGCTGATAAAACCGGTGTTGATATTAGGGGTCCTATTCCTCTGCCAACAAAAAAACTTAAATTATCTGCAAGACGCACTCCTTGTGGAAGCGGCTCTGCAACTTGGGAGCGATACGAAATGCGTGTTCACAAGCGATTAATTGATTTAGGTCTTGACGAGCGCGCTTTGAGGCTTGTTATGCGTGTTCCAATTCCAGAGGGTCTTAATATCGAAATTGAAATGGTTGATGTTTAGTTCTAAAATGTTAAAAAATGGGTATGTTGCTCAATTAATGTCTCAGTATAAAACAATTCTAAAAAAACAAGGCGTAAATCACAAAAACATAAAAGAATACACTTTACTCGTAATAGAAAAAAATGGAATAAGTCCGTCAGTGTATAATCCGCCAATAACAATTATGCAATTGCGAAGGCTTGAACAAATTGCAGACAATAACACAAAGTTATCAAATAACGATGAGTGGGCTGTGATTAAAACAACACTGCATCCTCGTGAATATGTATATGAATTACTACAAATTGATATTAAACAATATGCTAGAAAAAATATAAAAATAACACTTGAAGGGAAGTATACCTTGCGTGATTTTTTACCTCAATTCTAGTTCTTAAGTCAAAGATTTTATAAACCCTTTTTTTCTTTAGTATTAAATAATGGCGGATGTTGTTGTTTTTTGTGAGGATTTTGTTTCGTTAAGGTTTGTGCGACATTCAGGGATAGTAATTAATAACATAGAGTCAATAATTAAAGCTCACAATGGGCAAGAATTATGCTCATTTAGTGATGAAAACGGAGTAAAGAGATTTTTTTATGAATTTCCTTTAGGAGGGTGTGTTGAATTTAAAAGTGTTACAGATTCTTCACGTATTAGTTCGGGCGGGGTTGGAATTAGTTTAAATGGAAAAAAATATGTTGGCGGTGCATATACTTTATTTTGCGGATTCAAAGAAAAAAACCATTATTCTGAATTAAAATTTGAGCTTGCAGTTTTTGCAAGCGAAGTTAAAGAAAAATATTGTTAGGCTGTTTTTGGCGCAGTTTTTTTAGCAGTTGTTTTTTGTTCAAAAGCAGCAGGTGCAACGCTAGGTTTTGGTTGTTCTTTTTTGTCTTGCACTGGTTTTGTTTCTTTTTTATCTGTTTTTGCTCCAAAAAGTTCTGCACGAACTACATTTTTGTCGTCTTTTACTGCTGTAACTTTTACGCGCGATGGCGGATTTCTAATTCCGTGTTTCCACAATTCAACATTTAAAAGTCTTCCTAATCTAACATCTTCGCTTTTCATGTGTTTTTGCAAAAATGTTAGCACTCCTTTTACTGCTTTTTTCGCGCGTTTGTAGCGTGAAACTTTTAGCCACTCTTTTCTTAAAGGAATCGTATATATTCTTTCTAAGTTTGCCATTTTCATGCCTTCATTTTTATTCTTCGCCAGGAGCGTTTTATTTGTGTGTGTCTGCCTGGGTGAATTCTTCTTCCTTTGCCGTAAATTTTTGGAACTGTCCAAAATGGTGCCCATCTTGTTTGGCGTCCTGCTTTGGATAGTCTTTTCTTTCTGTTTATGTGTTTATATCGCGCCATGTAGTTTTAACCTTGTTGTTTTTTTTTCTGGTGTTATGTGCATTAGCACGCTTTTTAATTGAGTGTCATCTATTGTTCTTACATTTCCTGTTTGAAACATTTGTGCAATCAATAGTAATGCTTGCATTGCTTTTTGCGGGTGTGCAAGTTTTAAGTTGCTGTATCTTTGAATCGCATCAGGAGTCATCATTTGCTTTAAGTTTGACTCAAGCTGGCTTACTTGTGCTTGAAGCTCCATTTCTTCATTTAATTGGGATTGCATTGCTGTTGCGTATTGTTGTTTGTATAATTCCATTTTCTTTTTTCTGAGTTCTTCTAGTTCATTCATTTTTTGTTTCAGTTATTTCTTGTGCAGGTTCTTCTACTTTCTTTTTTGATTTTCTTGGTTTTTTTAATTTTTGATCTTCAATTGGTGTTGCAATTTCTCCTGTTAAAGTTGCTTGTGCTTCTGCTGGTTTTTCTTCAGTATTTTTTTCTGCAGAATGTGTATGTTGAGCTGAATTTTTTTGTGGAAGAACAATATTGTTTTCTTTCATTAATTGGTATGATATTTTTTCAACAAAAGATGTGCCTTTTGGTGTTATTATTCTTCCTTTGTGAAGTCCTTTTGTTGCTTGTTTTGCAAATCCTGCTTTTTCTAATTGTTGAAGCTGCAATCTAATTATTTTTCCGCCGCTTTTTTTAAATTTTTCAGGCGCCATTCCTCTATTTTTTTTCCCGCCATATTTTACTCTTAATTTTGAAACTCCAACAGGGCCAAGTTCAGTTAGTTTGACAAGAATTGATGCTGCGCGCACAAACCACCAGTCAGGGTTTGTCGGAGGTCTTTCTGTATGTGCACCTGTTTTTGCAAATTGCGCCCATGCTGGGGCTTTTAGTTCATTTAGTTTTTTTAATTCTTTTGACAGTCGGTCTATAATGTCTGACTTTGATACATTAACTACGCTCATTTGTTCCTCCGTTTAATACTCTAACTATTAGTCAGAATGCTTATATGCTCGAAACCCGAGCTTAGAAACGAGGAGATGTTTATAAATCTTTGCCCAAAATATACTTTAAGAAAATAACATTTTATTGCAATGCTAATATTGATACATCACAAATACCCCTCGTGTGCATAGAGCCACTGATGGACAAGAGTGGGGTGGTATTTGTGAGTGTGCTCAAGAACCACTATTAAATGCATGTCGCTTTGTCATGCCACTGGTGTTGAGCAAGGAGCAAAGCGACATTGCGATCACCGGTGGTTCTTGACATGTTGTCACACTAATCACTCACAGTAGCAACATTTATATACTGTTATATCTCTGTGTGTCTTAGGTGTGGTGTGAGCAATGGTGAATACAACTAATGGTAATACTATACGACAGATTTAATCTGCCAAAAGATGTCTTTGAGGTAATTTTTGCAACTTCTCAACAAATTATTGTAGCCAAAGAATTAATCAAGTATTTAATTAATAATAAATGCGAGGTTACAAAAACTGAAATGTCTGTTTTTGCAACAAGGCTTCATGATGGTCAATACGAGTGTACTTTAGAAGATGCGCCGTATAAAGGCAAAAAAGTTAAGTTAAGCTATAATAAGCGCCAATTTTATGACAGAATTTTAACACCAATGAAATCAATGGGTTTAATTGATTATGATTTGTATAAGAAAACATACAAGATTTCTACTAAATTTTCAAACGACATGATAGAAATAGGTCTTATGTGGAAGGCTGAATTAAAGCACATGGGTTCTGTCTTACAATAATTTTTATTAATTCTTGTTATTTTTAAATTTTCCATATACTGCCCTGCAATCAAGGAGTGGTTTGCAATCGCTCGTAAAAGAATCAGTGACAATAATATCATCATAAATGCCTTTCCCCATCCAACTTTCTCTTATTTTTGTATCATCTTTTTTCTCTATCAGATAATAAGTACGCGGTCTATTTCTTATAATTAATACTGGTTGCCATGTTAAAAGATCACGCAGCCAATGTTCAATATTTTTTTTGCCCAATATTTCTTTTGCAAAAGGAGATGTGCCGTCAGAACAGTATCTCCATTCAACATCGTATTGCTCATTTTCTGATGATTTTGTTTTATCGATTACTAAGTTTGTTCCTTCAACATTTGATAAAAAAGTCCAACCTTCATTTTCTAATTTGACTTGTAAATCTGACTTAATCCAAATTATTTTTTTACGATCAGGAACTATTTGTTCAAGATTTTCCCCTAATTTATCTAAATAAGGATTTTTTATAACTTTTAAAAACTCTAATTTAGCATCCATGTCGCTAATTACATATTTTGATATATAAATCTGGTGGCGGATGTTTTTGAATTAAAATTTTAACACTTGCGCATAAGCTTGTTTCATTTCTTTTGGTATTTCTGCTTTCTCAAAAATTATTTTTTCTGCAAGGCTTGATTCGCGCTCTAATGTGCGCCATTTATGAACAATGCACATGAGGTATTGGGGGTACACTTTTTCGATGTGCGCATTAATATTTTGGGTGGTTTCGCAGTATTTTTTGTCATCTGCCATTTTTTCCCATGCACTTGCAAATTCAGAGTCATTAATTAATCCCAAAGCACTTGCGTGGTGGATGTATTCATGCAAAATTATTAATTCTTGCAATTGTTTTTCACCTTTTATTATTGT
>ORJL011364704.1_pt1 | contig 11595 bp, 21 predicted proteins | sample 1779941 | NCBI WGS metagenome assembly ORJL01 (sample SAMEA104232317, study PRJEB22302) | groundwater metagenome | biome: forest; feature: aquifer; material: groundwater | place: USA | collected 2011-08-07 | depth 5.8 m | reverse complement strand
TTGCCAAATCGCTGTGATAACCATTGTACAGCGCACCAATGTCGATGCCGAGAACATCCCCGTCTTCCAGGATTCGATCGGTAGGAATCCCGTGGACAACCTGGCTATTGATGGTGGTGCAAATTGTATATTTATAGTCTTCCACAGTTTTGAATGATGATTGAGCACCCCGTTTTTCAATTTCTTCCTGGGCAATAATGTCCAAGGTGCGGCAAGAAACGCCAACCTTAACATTGTCTAGAACTTTTCTGAGTGCTTGTGCACAGATTTCTCCTGATTTTTTCATAATTTCTATTTCTTTGTTTGTCTTAACAAGATTATTCTTTACCATTTTTTACAATCGATTTTATTTTCTGATTAATTTCTTCAATTGATGGCTCTCCGTCTACTTCTGTCAGTATTCCTAAGTCTTTAAAGTGATGAAGTACGGGCTCGGTTAAATCGTGATAGATGTCCAATCTTCGTTTTATTATTTGCGCAGATTCGTCAACTCTTCCTCTCTTGAGCAATCTTTCGATCGACTGTCCGTCTGTTAAAGTTATATAAAAAACCTTTTCGATCCCGGCCGGAAGTCCTTCAAGCTGTTCTTTGCTTCTGGGAAAACCGTCTAAGATGTAGCCATTTTTGCAATCTGGATTTTCAAGCCTTTCGTGCAGTAAGCGGATTACGATTTTGTCGGGAACGAGTGTCCCCTCTTTCATTGCTTTTTTTATTGCAATGGCATCGCTGTCTGACCCATCCATTTTTATTCTTAATAGTTGACTCATTTCTATGTACGGAGCACCAATATGCTCTGCGAGCAACTTCGCCTGTGTCGATTTTCCTGATCCCGGTGGGCCTAAAAATATTATTTTCATTTTTTTAAAATCCTCGTTTTCCTGCTCCGGTTAAAAAAGTATCATAATCGCTCATTACCAGTTGCGATTCGATTTGCTTGGTAGTTTCCAGAATGACAGAGACAACTATGAGCAGACCCGTTCCGCCGATCATTAGTGTCGTTATGCCTGTGAGGTTTTGACCGATTGAAGGGAGGACTGCAATTAAGCCTAAAAATAGCGCTCCGAATAGGGTAATCCTTAGGGAAACATAGTCCAAGTATTTTTTTGTAGGCGAACCGGGTCTGATTCCGGGGAGAAAACTTCCTTGTTTCATTAGCATCTCGGAAATTTGTTTAGTATTAAATGCGACAGTTGTGTAAAAATATGTGAAGGCGACAACAAGTACAAAGTATGTTGCGTTATAGAGCAATCCACCCGGGTCAAATGCCCTCGTAAGGTCTTGCGAGAAATTGGCTAAGAATGGATTTGGAGACCTTTCAAAAAATCTTGCAAATGTACTCGGGAGTAGGATCAGCGACACTGCAAAAATTATTGGGATTACGCCGGCCTGGTTTAACCTTAGGGGTATGAAACTGGAATTTGTTGAACCGCCCTGCTGACTTCTTCTGGAATATTGAACTCTAATTGGCCTCCTGGCCTCTGTGACAATCACGATTGACACCACTACCAAAACTGCCATAACGATAAATATGATGACGTTACGTATTTGTGAGGGGTCAAAAACCGTGGCTTGCTGAAAGAGGCTAATTGGGAGTCTCCCAACAATGCCGGCAAATATGATCATCGATATCCCGTTTCCGATCCCTTTTTCTGTTATAAGTTCGCCCAGCCATAGTAGAAGCATTGTGCCGGCAGTTATCGAGAGCACAAGAGAAATTAGGGTAAGCGGCGACACAGCGGTTAAAATATTTGAGTTTAGGAGCAAAATATAAATTCCAAACCCCTGGACGGCTGCAAGGGGAACGGTTAAGTATCTTGTATATTGGTTTATTTTTTCCCTTCCGGACTCGCCTTCTTTTGCAAGCTCTTCCAGTTTTGGAAATACGAGCTGTAAGAGTTGGATGATTATGCTTGCGTTAATATAAGGATTAAGACCAAGGGAGAGTACTGAAAAGTTTGCGAGCGTACCCCCTGAGAAAATATCCAGTAGGGATAGGAGTTGGCTTTCTGCAAATATTCTTTTGAGTGACCCAATGTCCACACCGGGAACGGGAACTTGAGCGAAAATCCTGAATATTAAAAATATAAATGCAGTAAATATTATTTTCTGTCTAAGATTCTTGACCTTATATATTTTTTTGAGCAGATCCAGGTATTTCATTTATTGATGATTTTTCCGCCGGCTTTCTCAACTTCTTCGGCTGCTTTTTTTGAAATAGGGACTTCTATTTGTAGCGGCAAAGGCTTTTTATTCCCACCCAATATCTTTACGCCATGTTTTTGGGCGTCTTCTTTATTAACAATGCCGAGCTTGACAAGATTTTCAGTGTTTACAACTTGATCTTTCTTAAAATTTACGAGTTTGTCCAAGCTCACAGTGATGGGTTTTTTAGATACTTTTGGGTTTCCCTTACCTTTCTTGTAAGGCAATCTTTTAATAAGCGGCCTCTGCCCGCCTTCGTAGTGGGAGTGGGTGATGGAGAGTTTGCTTCTTGCATTTTGTCCTTTGGTACCGCGCCCGGACGTTTTTCCACGACCCGAACCTTGACCCCTGCCAACTCTTCTTGCGCTTTTAGTCATGACTTTTGTAAGCCTTTGTTTGTTCATTTTATAAAACTCCCCAAAGCTTCCAGAGTTGCGTAAATATTTGATGCCGGGTTTTTTGTTCCCAGAACCTTGCTTGAGATATTTCTTATTCCTGCCGCTTCAACGACTGCCCTAACCGCACCGCCCGCTATAACACCCGTACCTTCGGGTGCAGGTTTAAGAATTATTTTTGCGGCACCTCTTTTGATAAGAATATCGTGAGGTATTGTGCCATTTGTGATTGGTACGTTGACCAAGTGTTTTTTTGCCAAACTGATCGCTTTTCTTATTCCGGACGATACATCCTTTGATTTGCCCAATCCCACACCAACTCTGCCTTTTTTGTCGCCCACGACCACAAGGATCGAGAAGCGCATTTGATTGCCACCCTTCGTTTTTTTAGAAACACGGTTGACAGAAATTACTTTCTCATCAAATTCTTTTGGTTCCTGATAAGTGTTATATTCCCCTCGTGCCATTAAAAGATTAAGCCTCCTTCCCGTGCAGCGTCTGCAAGTGCCTTGACTCTGCCATGGTACCTGTATCCGCCCCTATCAAATACTATTTCCTTAATTTTATTGTGTATTCCCGCTTTTGCGATTGAACTGCCAACTTCTTTGGCATTTTCCATTTTATTTTTTCCTTTGCTCTTTACGTCCGAAGCCGATGCTATTGTTTTTGAATCTTTGTCACTTATTAGTTGACAATATATATGCTTATTTGACCTGAATACGGCAAGCCTCACGCGACCCGGAACATTAATTTTATCGGTTACCCTTTTGTGCCTTATTCTTCTTTGCAATTTTTTATTTTTCATGATATTACGCTCCAGTCTTCAGTGCCTTTCCGGCTTTTCTTCTAATATACTCGCCCATATATTTGATACCTTTTCCTTTATATGGCTCCGGCGGTCTTACCCTTCTTATCTTTGCTGCCGTTTCTCCGACTAAAACTTTATCTGCCCCGGTAACAATTATTTTGTTTTCCTTAGCATCTAAATTAATTCCGGGGATTTGACTTATTATCACCGGGTGAGAATATCCAACATTGAGGACAAGATTTTCCCCCTGCTTTGTCGCTTTATATCCGACACCGACTAGCTCCAATATTTTTTCATGTCCGTCTAAGACGCCCTTGACCATATTGGCAATCACGCTTCTCGTCAGACCGTGCAGGGATTTTGCGAATTTCGTTTCCGATATTCTTTCAACTTTGATTTCATTCCCGTTGACCAATACTTTGATTTCCGGCCTGAACTGAAACTTTAGCTGACCCTTTGGGCCGGATATTTCTATTTCGCCCTGAGTGGCCGTCGCCGTGACTCCTGATGGTAGGAGTACAGGCATTTTTCCTATTTTTGACATTGCTGAATTTCTACCAAACCTGGCAGATTACCTCCCCTCCCAGATTTTTTTTCTTTGCTTCTAATGAAGTCATAACTCCTTTTGGTGTCGATAATATGTACATTCCTTTTCCGCCTTTTAGGGGCTTTATTTTTTTGCTTTTTGTATAAACTCGCAACCCGGCTTTGGAGACTTTTTTTATTTCGTTAATTTTTGGCTTACCGTCTTTATATACGAGTTGTATTGCCAAGCTGGTGTCCTGTTTGTTCGATGGGCCGATATATCCAATCTTTTCCAGAATTTTTGCTATCTCCTGTTTAAATTTGGAATATGGCACCAGCACACTACCCTTTTTTGCAAGGTACCCATTCTTAATTATTACAATCATATCTGCAATTGGATCCATAATTTATTCTTGGGAAAACCTGTTACGGCTATCCCGTGACGCTTCCTTTCTTATTTTTATTTATTAGGTTTTTTGCTGTTAGTATTGTCATGCTTGTTAATATAATTACCACGATGATTTCTTGATTCCGGGAATTTCTCCCCTGTGTGCCAAATCCCTAAAACAAATTCTGCAAATCTGGAACTTGCTCATGAATGCCCTTGGCCTTCCGCATAGCTTGCATCTGTTCCTATGTCTATTTGCAAACTTTGGTTTTTTATCGTTTTTTACTATTTTTGATGTCTTTGCCATATATATTTATGCTTTTTTTACAAACGGTAAACCTAAAAGCTCCAGTAGTCTTTTTGATTTTTCTCTGTTGCTATTTTTTATTACAATTGTAAAAACTAATCCTCTAACTTTGTCCACTTTCGAGTAATCAATTTGGGGAAAAAGTATCTGTTCGGTCATCCCAAAACTATAATTACCGTGAGCATCGAATTTATCGTCCGGCAGTCCCCTAAAGTCGCGGATTCTCGGGGCGACAATTTTACCAAATTTATCTAAAAAATCCCATGCTTTTTTGCCCCGCAGGGTTACCATAACTCCTATCGGATCGCCTTCTTTTAGTTTGAAAGTTGAAATCGACTTTTTTGCTTCCGTTACCCTTGGCTCTTGACCTGCAATCACTGCTATTTGTTCCTTAATTTTTGCAAGCACTTCCTTGGAGCTGAGTGCCTCTGCTGCCCCGACATTTATTACAACCTTTTCAATACGAGGCAGAGCAAAAATATTTTTAACACCGAATTCACCCATTAGTGTTGGCGCAACAGTGTCCTTGTAGGTTGATTGAAGTGACATTATTTTTTACTCCCTTCGACAGTTATTATTCCTTTACATTTTTTACAAATTCTTTCTTTCGATTTTCCCTTTTGCTGGAATGCTATTTTTGTCGGCTTTGAACATTTTGGACAAATTATTTGCAAATTTGCCAAGCTTAGTGGTCTTGTAACCTCAAATATTCCGGACCCCTGGTTTTTTGTAGCCTTTTTATGTCGTTTATAAATGTTTACTCCGCTTACCGTTAATTTGTTTTCTTTAATCCATACCTTTTGTACTTTCCCCTTTTTCCCTTTATCCCTTCCGGCTGTAACGAGAACGTCGTCTCCAACTTTGAATTTAAACATTTTAAATGACCTCCTTTGCCAATGATGCAATTTTTGAAAATCCCTTTTTCTTGATTTCGTTTGCAATGGGTCCAAAAACCCTTGTCGCGCGTGGGAGGTTATTATTGTCGATAACGACTCCGGCGTTATCCGAAAATTTAATGTATGTCCCATCTTTGCGTCTTACCTCTTTTTTTGTTCTGACGATAACCGCCTTTATTATTTCATGATCTTTTACCTGTGAATTCGGAATCGCACCGCGCACGGAACATGTGACGATATCGCCTAACTTGGCAAATCTTCTTCCACTACCTTTCCCCATGCCGATCACAACAAGGTTTTTAGCCCCACTGTTGTCTGCAACCTTTAAATATGCTCTTGGCGAAACCATTTATTTCAGAACCTCCAATACTTTAAATGCAACCGTCTTAGAATACGGTTTTGTTTGGGCAATTTTGACCTTATCTCCAGTTTTTGCACCTAATTCATCATGAGCTTTAATATTTTTGCTCCTGGTCAATTGCTTTTTGTAAAGCGGATGCTTTACTTTTGAGATTATTTTTACAACGACAGTTTTTTCCATTTTGTCCGATACAACTACCCCCGTTTTATTTTGCGACATTCTTTACCCCCTTTTTCGGATTTACTTGCACGTCTTTGGTTTCCGGCTCAAGTTGTTTTTGCCTTAAATAGGTTAATACCTGAGCGAGATTTCTTCGTTTACTGTTGGCCACATGTACATTTTTTGATTTCTGGAGTTTTAACTCCAGCCTCGATTCCGTTACCGACTTTTCAATATCACCCGCCATGAGAGTTAGTTCCTTAATGCTTTTATTTTTCAGATCTGTTAAGTCTCTTTTTTTCATATCTTTTATCTCGCAATTATCCTTGTTTTTACAGAAAGTTTATGAGATGCAAGCCTAATTGCTTCCCTTGCAATTTTGTCGTCTATTGAACCCATCTCAAATAAAACTGTTCCCGGCTTTACAACCGCGACAAAATGATCGACATCACCTTTGCCCGATCCCATTCTGGTTTCGGCAGGTTTTTTAGTTACGGGTTTATCCGGAAAAATTCTTATCCAGATTCTTCCGCCTCTTTTTGTATAGTGTGTCATTGCACGTCTGGCTGCCTCAATTTGCCTAGCGGTAATCCATGCCGCCTCGAGCGTCTTTAGTCCGTGAGAGCCAAAGGCCAACGTTGTTCCACGGGTTGCAACACCACCTCTTTTGTTTCTAAATTGTTTTCTATACTTTGCACGTTTAGGCGCTAACATATAACCTCCTTCGGAGGAATTTCTAATTTCAAATATCTAATTTCAAATATTAATTTCATCTATTTTCCCCTTTAGAGATTGGTGCCCTATTAAAAAATTAATTCAATAGTTGCATAAATCCCGCAAAGACGAATTTCATGCGCCTTTGTATATCCAAACTTTAACTCCGACTATTCCGGCCTTAGGCACTTTGGCATCATATTTTGCAAAATCTATTGGTGCCCTTAGTGTTTGCAGAGGGATAGCACCATCCTTTACGACTTCCCGTCTTGCGATTTCAGATCCGCCGAGCCTTCCCGCAAGCGCAATTCTGACACCTTTTGCTCCGGATCGTTTTACCCGTTCCATCGACTGATTCATGACCCTTCTAAACGGAATTCTTCTTTGTAATTGTTCCGCAACGTTGACGGCAACCAAATAAGCGTCTAAATCCGGCGTCTTTATTTCCTCAAATTTAATTTCTAATTTACCGGCATCCTTTATCTTGAATTTTGAGATAAGTTCAGATTTAATTTGTTCTGCGCCGGAGCCGCCTCTTCCAATTGCAATACCGGGCCTGGAAACATGCACTGTAATAGTCCTTTTGTCAAAAAATCTTTCGATTTCTATCTTAGAAACACCAGCGTTTCTAAGTTTTTCCATAAGGTATTTCCTGATTTTGTTGTCTTCTAAAAGATATTTTGCAAAATCACCTTTTTTGGCAAACCATCGGGAACTCCACGTATAGATACCACCGGTCCTAAAACCTATCGGATTAACTTTTTGTCCCATAAGCCCTCCTTCGTCGGGAAATTCTAAATTCTAAATCCAAAATTCTAAAGTTATTTTTCATCCCTTTTCTCCTTCGTACCTGCCGAAGACGTCGCATCTTTTTTAGGTTCGACGCTTTCGGTTTTATTTTCCGCAGTTGCGACCGGCACAACTTTTTTTGCTTTTTCTCCAGTTAGCACAATCCTAATATTGCTGGTTTGCCTCAAAATTGAATGTGCGCGGCCTCTTGAGATTGGCCTAAACCTTTTGAAAGCTATACCCTTACCGATGTTAATTTCGCGAAATGTAAGAGTCGAATCGTCTAGGTTTAGGTTATTTTTTGCATTGGCAACCGCGGAGTCGATGGCCTTTTTTAATGGCTTTGCCGCTTTTTGCGGGACAAATTCTAATATTTTGATTGCATCTGTTGGTTTCATTTTTTTAATTTGGGCGACAACAAGCCTCACCTTCTGGGGTGATACTCTTATATTGTTCGCTGTTGCCACTGCTTCCATAGTTCTCCTTACTTTTTAGCCGACGATTTCTCCGTAATTTTTCCGTGACCTCGAAATGTTCTCGTCGGTGCAAATTCTCCCAGCCTGTGGCCAACCATTGGCTCCGAAACAAATACGTTGATAAATGTCCTGCCATTGTGGACTGCAAATGTATGGCTTACAAAATCCGGGGCTATTTGACAATGCCTTGCCCAAGTTTTGATTGCCGCCTTTTGGCCGCTTTCTTTTTGAGCCATAACTTTTTTAAGAAGTTTTGGATCTACATATGGACCTTTTTTACTTGACCTGCTCATTTATTCCTCCCGCTCGTTCTGCGTGATTCGGTCACCTGCCATACACCTACGCCCATTGTTGCAAATCTTAGATCTTGTTGATTTTTTAAACTATCTGTATCAATTGCGGGTCCAGCTACTAATGTAAAATTGCCGCGTGAGTATATTTGTGCGGTCTCACGTGCCAACTGGAGGTTTGGTCGATTGGACTTAAATAATGCTACTCGACCATCAAACTGATCCCTGCAGTCTGCAATCATAAAACCGGTACCAGTTTCGATTCTTACTGTTTTGGGGTTTATTGGATGTCTATATTTTTCAACCGTCATTTATTCCTCCTTGATAAGATAAACTTGCTCGACGGTTTTTTGCGGCTTCTGGTTTTGCCAAATGCGCTCTTTCCCTGCCTGGTTTTCGGGTTCATACCGGTTCCGGATTTTCCTTCTCCTCCACCGTGTGGATGTGAAGCAGGATCCATCGCAACACCCCGCACCTTCGGGCGTCTGCCCATATGGCGCGATTTACCCGCTTTGCCAAGCGAGACATTTTTCCAGTCAATGTTTCCTATTTGGCCAATTGTTGCATAACATTTTGCATTAACCTTTCGCACTTCTTTTGAGGGAAGCTTAAGGTGGACGTAATTTCCTTCCTTTGCGGCAACAATTGCTGCTGCTCCAGCACTTCTAACAATTTGTCCCCCCGCTCCCGGCATAAGTTCTATGTTATGTACAAAAGTTCCAATTGGCATATTTGCAAGCGGCATGGCGTTACCTGCTTTTACGGGAGTTTTTTCGGCAGAGATAATTTTATCTCCAACATGCAGGTTGCCAGGTGCAAGTATGTATCTTTTTTCCCCATCTTTGTAGTGGACGAGTGCGATATTTGCGCTTCTGTTTGGATCGTACTCAATTGCGGCAATCGCACCTTCAATGTCGCGCTTGTTTCTTTTAAAATCGACATTTCTGAAGCTTCTTTTGTGTCCACCACCCTTACCTCTTACCGTAATTTTTCCTCCTGCCCTTCCAGCATTTCCGCGAAGGCTCACTAGTAAGGTTTTTTCGGGTTTGGCCTTTGTGATTTCGTCAAACATAAGGGCCACTTTGAACCTTTGTGCGGAGGTTGTACCTTTGTAAACTTTAAGTGCCATTTATTTTTCCTCCACCTTTTCTTTTTTTGGTTTTGTTAGTCTTGCGAGTAAACCCTTCCCTTTTTGCTGTGTGTTTGGGGATTTTGTCTCTTTTTTGTCTTTTGTCGATGTTTTCTGGGCCTTTGGCGAGAGCATGGCAATACTTTGTCCGGTTGCCAAGTACACTATTGCTTTTTTGCCGCCTTGAGTTTCGACCATCTTCCTGGTTCCTGTAACTCGTCTCTTTTTGGACGCTTTATTAAGTATATTTACCTTTTTAACATTTACTTTGAACTGCGACTCAACGGATTTTTTGATATCACCTTTTGTCGCTTCCTTGGTTACTAAAAATGTATAAATATTGGATTCCATCTGTGCGTAAATTTTTTCCGACAGTAAACCTTCTTTTAGAACTAATTGATGTTTCATGCTAAGTTGTCTCCCTTGGACTGCGTGAGTCCAGCGAGTGCCTCCCTTGAAAATATGATGTTTTTGTTACTCCAAATATTCAGAGCGTTGAGATTAGTTCGTGTTTCGACTTGTGTATTTTGGATGTTTCTGGATGCAAGGTTTACATTATTGCTTCGTTCATTTGTAATAATTAGAATAGGTTTTTTTACGTTAATCTTGGCAATAAGGGCTGCCATTGTTTTTGTTTTGGGTTGAATTTTTTCAAAGTTGGAAATTACCGTGATGTTTCCTTCCTGTGCTTTGTGTGAAAGCGCACTAATAAGTGCTGCCCTTTTCATTTTTTTTGGAAGATCCAGTGTAACTTTTCTTGCTCTGGGACCAAAGGTTATTCCTCCGCCAACCCAAAGAGGGGAGCGCTTAGACCCGGCTCTGGCGTTGCCTGTTCCTTTTTGTCTCCAGGGTTTTCTGCCACCGCCGCGTACTTCTGCACGCGTTTTGGTATGGGCGTTGTGTGTCTTTTGATTTGTGAAATATATATGAAGGGCTTGGGCTAAGAGCTTTTTATTGACTTTTGCACCAAATAAATTTTGCGGTAGTTTCATTGTTCCCGCCGCTTTTCCGGCCGTGTCGTAAACATTGACCGTAAGACCGGCAACTTTGTTTTCGTCTGATTTTACTGTTTTTTCTCCTTTAGCTTCCGGTTTTTTAGCAATGGCAGACTTTGCCAATTTTGCTTCGGTTTTTTTGGCCTTGGGAACCTTTGTTGTTTTTAATACCCTCTTAGCTGGCATTTTCATTGCAACCACTGATTACACCGAATCCGTATGGTTTCCTTTCTTTGCGACTAGAACGGAGGTTGAGTCTTTATCTAAATTCGCGGCTTCAGATTTACCCACTGTGTTTTCTGTCGCTGCTGTCCTATCTTCAGTGGCCTCAGATAGTTCCTCAGCGTTCTCTGTGGTTGCTTCTTTGGCTTCTGTCTCTGCTTTTTCTTCTTTTTCGGCTCGCTCATTAGATGCGCGAAGCTCGTCCTCATGAGCGGCTTGTTTTTCTTCGTTTGGTGGAGGAGGAGGGGTGTAACCTTTAACTTTGCCAGTCTTTTCTAAAATCACGAAACCGCTTCTTGGGCCAGGTACTGCACCTTTTACAAAAATCAGGTTATTGTTTTCATCGACCTCTACTACCTCAAGGCCTGTTACTGTAAGTTTAGCAGCCCCCATATGGCCGGCCATTTTTTTACCTTTCCAAACTCTGCCAGGTGTTGTCCCCGATCCGATTGATCCAGGAGCTCTGTGCCTATCCGACTGCCCATGAGTTTTAGGACCGCCATGGAAACCATGACGCTTTATAACCCCGGCAAATCCCCTGCCTTTTGTAGTTCCTGTTACCTTGACTTCGTCACCGGATTCGAAAACGGAAACTGTAAGTTTGTCCCCAACTTTAGGCTGATTTTCTTTCCTGTCTTCTGATTGTGATGTTTCGGTCCACATGACTTCTTTAATAAAACGTGGGGTATAGCCTGCGACCTTCACATATGCATTATCGGTTTTTTTAACTTTCTTACGTCTGCCGGTTCCAAGAACTAGTCTGGTATCTTTGGCGGCCAAAACCACGTTTGGGTCAACCTCAATCGCCGTTACGGGTATTTTGAAGTTGAACTTCCCAAAGCGGGTTGTCATATTCTGTTTTATGCCAAGTAAACTATTCATTCTTCTTTCAAGACGCTAAAAAAGCAGGACTCCTTAGATGTTTTCAGGTGTCCCACC
>ORJL010947376.1_pt1 | contig 11599 bp, 12 predicted proteins | sample 1779941 | NCBI WGS metagenome assembly ORJL01 (sample SAMEA104232317, study PRJEB22302) | groundwater metagenome | biome: forest; feature: aquifer; material: groundwater | place: USA | collected 2011-08-07 | depth 5.8 m | reverse complement strand
GAGCCCCGACGTCCAGCCTGGCTGGAGTAGGGGCTCATGGGAGAGTAGCGTTTCTTGCTCTGAACCGCTCCCACGACAGCGCACCCGTTGACAGCGTGGCAATAATGACGTAATCCTAAACAGCCGATCTTCGGCAGGAAGGGGTACTCATGAAAGAACTGCAAGTAGGACCCGAGAGGCTTCTGAACGTGAGGTTCCGACTGGGGCACGAGTATCTGCTAGCGCAGAGTCCCTCGCTCGTGCAGGTGCTGCTCGAGATCCGACCCAATGTCCGGACAAGACAGCCGACCCAGCCGGTGGACGTGCGGCTGGTCATCGACGTGTCCAGCTCCATGGGAGATCCGGGCGATGATCGTGGCGACTCCAAGCTCACGCTCGTCAAACGAGGAGTACTTGAGCTGCTCGAAGAGCTCGGATCGCGCGATCGCGTTCTGGTAAGCGTGTTCAGCACGCAGGGCCGTCTGCTCGTCCCCTCGACTCGCTTGAACGAGCGAGGCGCGAGGGAGAAGATCGAGGCGGCGATCGCAGGATTGCTGCCCCAGGAGACCACGAACATTTCCGCCGGACTCGAGCTTGCCCTACGCGATTCCCCGACGCTCGCGCTCACGCGCGTCTTTCTGTTCACGGATGGTGAGTCCAGCGATTCTCTGACGGATCACGCGGCGCTCGTCGAGCTCGCGGACAGGGCTCGCTGTCTGGACTTCCCCCTGTTCATCTACGGCACCGGTTCCAGCTACAACTGGCCTCTGCTCCAACTGCTGGCCATTCGAGCCGGTGGTGGCAGCTTCTGCAAGCACGTCCTGGGCGTGGAAGAGCTCACGTCGCACATGCTCTCCGAGCTTGCCTGCCTACGCGGTACGGCCGTCGATCACCTGACGGTCACCGGAGTTGTCGCGGATGGAGCCAAGATCACGAGCGTCCACTCGACGCTGCCGGTCATCCGCAAGCTGGACATCGACCACGGCAAGCGTTTCCAAGACCACACCGGAGCGCTGGACATCCTGCGCGCAGCCATACTCCTGGCCGAAGTCGAAGTCGCGTGTCCCACCGTGGGCACGCAAGAGGTTCTCACGCTCACGATCAGCGGTCGCAGACTCTCCACATGTGAGCCTTTCCAGGTCTCGCTCCCGCCCGTTGTCGTCACGTTCGTAGAGGACGGGAACACACCGTCACCAGTGGACGAGGAGGTGCACAGGGTCATGCTCATGGTCGCAGGCGCCAAGAAGGCCGACACGGGCGACTTCGCGGGAGCCGAGGACTTCTATCGTCGTGCGGGCGACCATACGACCGCGGACTCCATGGCCACGATGCATGGTCGTTCGATGGCGGACGGAGCAGACAAAGAGGCCTTGCGGCGCGCCGGCTCCTCGTTGACGGGCGAGTCGGTTTCAATGAGCTCCATGGGAGTGCCAGGCGATCTGACCCGCCGGAGGAAGCGCTGATGTCCACGTGCCCCTCCTGCCGCGAGTCCTGCGTCAACGGTTCGATCCTCTGCCTCCACTGCGGGGCGGATCTGGACGAGCCGATCACCATGAGGGACTCCCCCAGGCTCGAGGCACGGTACCTCCCAGTCCAGGGAGTGCCACAAGACGTCGTCTTGGACGAACCAACGATCACGCTGCACGTGATCGAAGTGGATGGAACCAGGTTCAGCGAGGGTCAGCGTTCGAGTCGACCCATCCCGCTCAGATGCCTGGAGGTGCCCGTGCGCATCGGGCGCAGGGATCTCACGAAGTCCCCGCCCATCGTTCCCGAGATCGACCTCACGGAAATTCTCAAGGAGTGCATGCGTCGTGGCAATAGTCAGTTCGTCTCGCGCTTGCACGCGGCACTCCAGCTTGAGGACGGTCGCGTCATGCTCAAGCCCGTAGTGCCCCATTCGCGCAGCACGCGTGTGCGGCACACGGGACGATCTGACTACGTCACGATTCCGGAGAGCCAGCGCTACCCGCTGCAGGATCGGGACGTCATCGTCCTGGGCTATCCGGACGCGGGCTGCGTACAGCTGCGCGTGTCGTTCAGCCACATCTACTGACCCACACCTCTCCCGACCCTCCGGTCGGGATTTTCATTTTCCGGCAGGGAAGGAGAAACTCGGCCCTGCATCGAGTTTTGTTTGGCATGTCTGTTCCAGAGTAACTGAGGTTCAACGAATTATTCCAAAGGTAGCTAGCTTCTAAGGAATTGCTCAAGCGACTTTTATGGAGGTCTCGAATGAAAAAACCACTCCGTTGTGAGTGGTTACTGGGTGCGCCTGCGTCGCGCGGGAAGAGCACGTCCGCCTGGGGATGCCTCGATAGCTCCCACCTCGTGGTCAGCGTGACCGTGGGCGGCGTTGACTCCCACGGATTTCTTGAGTGTGCGGAGCTGATCCTCCACGTCGATCGTCTGCGGCACGCACAACAGGAGGTCAGTGGCGAGCGGCTCGATATCCCTGGGGAAGAACGGTTCGAGCGCGCCTGCGCGAAGTTCCCTCGTCGGACTCTCGTTGAGCAGATCGCTCGTGCGCATACGAGCGTCGAGAACCTGACACTCCACGACACGTGACCGGAGGCTCGAGTCGAGTCCCCGCGCTCGCTCCATGAGCGCTTGTGCATGAGCCAACGCTTCATCACTCTTCCACTCATCGGCGGCGGGGAGCTTGTCTACGGCGGCCAGGACTTTTCCCCACTCGACTAGAGCCGCTTGCGTTTCCGCCAGCGCAAGAGCAGGGGTCTGCGGCTTGGTGGGCCAGTGCTTCTGCGTGTTCCTGGGGCGTTCCTCCAGTGTCGCGCCACCCAACCACGGCGGGATCGATCGCAGCGTCACCTGCATGACGCGCTGGAAGCCGAGCACCTGCTGGTGTTCGCTCCACAGCTGGAGACTTGCCTTCAGGGTCTGGAGCATCTCACGCTGGAGTCGGAGGTTCGTGTCGTGTTCCGTCCTCGTGCCTGGGAGCATGAGGGACGTTTCGAGCTTACCGCCCTCCTCCAGAAGCGCGCTTGCCTTCTTGATGGACTCGTTCAGGCGAGCAACCTCATTGTTCGCCTCCAAGCAGGCATGATCCACTGCCGAGCTGGTGAGCCAGTAGGCATATTGCGCAGCTGCTTCGCTTTTGAGCGCACGCAGTTTGCGCGTGTGCATTCGCCAACCCCACCAGGGAGAGGTCACCGTTCCGATGACGAGTCCGATCTCAAGCCAACCCACGAGAGCAGCCACGAGCCACAGCAGCATGTTGTCGGTGCGCAGCGACCCGAAGGTCCACTCGAATGTCCCTATACCGATGCCCGCCACAATGAGTAGCGCTATCAGTGCTGCTACAGCGAGCCCCATGTAACCTTGGAGGTCATCGCTTGTGTTTGCCATCGTTCTTCTCCGATTGTGAAGTGCTGCGAGCAGCTAATCCCATTTTCGTTGAATTGTCAATCAAAGCATCCTCCACTCTTGACGCCCTCCCTACGACATCTTCCCAACGTCTCGATATTTTTTGCGCTTCATGGCTACGCGGTGGCGGGCAAGCTCGCGCTCGAGGATCGCAGCTGCATTAGCAAATGCGACATCGTCGACATGGCGCTTTTCCTCGAGCAACGCGCGCGCACGTTCACGCGCCTCTTCGATTTTTTCTAGTTCGAGTTCCTCTGCGCGCTCGGCCGTATCGGCAAGGACGATCAATTTGTTTCCCGGTCTGACCTCGAGGAACCCTGTGGACGCGACCAAATACTGGACGGCTCCATCCTTTCGTAAGGTGAGCTCCCCCGCTCGAAGGTTGGCGACGAGCGGAATATGATCTGGCAGTACCGTGACCTCACCCATGTCCGTCATGACCGAAACCGAATCCACCTCGTCCTCATAGACGATCCGTTCTGGTGTGACAATGGAGAGGTGGAGTTTTGGCATAGGTCGAATAGGACCAATGGGACCTATCCCTTCGATGCGGTTACGACCTCATCAATCGGTCCCTTCATGTAAAACGCGGCTTCAGGAATAGAATCGTACTCCCCTTCCAGGATGCCCTTGAAGGAGCGCACCGTGTCTTCGCGCTTTACGTACTTGCCTGCGGAGCCGGTAAATTGCTCGGCCACAAAGAACGGTTGGGAGAGGAATTTTTGAATTTTGCGTGCTCGGGAAACAGTGAGCTTATCCTCGTCGGAAAGCTCGTCCATGCCCAAGATGGCGATGATGTCCTGAAGGTCCTTGTAGCGCTGGAGCACCTTTTGGACGCCGCGAGCCGTATTGTAATGCTCCTCGCCTACGATGTTTGGATCAAGGATAGTCGAGCTGGAATCGAGAGGATCGACGGCTGGATAAATGCCGAGCTCGGCAAGCGAGCGCGCGAGCACGACCGTTGAGTCCAAGTGTCCAAATGTCGTCGCCGGCGCTGGGTCGGTAAGGTCGTCGGCTGGGACGTACACTGCCTGAATGGATGTGATCGAACCTTTCTTGGTCGACGTAATGCGCTCTTGCATGGCGCCCATTTCTGTAGCGAGGTTTGGCTGGTACCCCACGGCGGAGGGAATGCGTCCCAACAAGGACGACACCTCGCTCCCCGCCTGGGTGAATTGGAAAATGTTGTCGATGAAGAGGAGCACGTCGCGGCCTTCGTCATCGCGAAAGTACTCGGCAAGTGTGAGACCCGTAAGCGCCACGCGCGCGCGAGCTCCCGGGGGCTCATTCATCTGACCGAACACGAGAGCGGTTTTTGAGAGCACGCCAGACTCCTTCATCTCTTGATACAAGTCGTTGCCCTCGCGCGTACGCTCTCCAACTCCCGCGAACACGGAATAGCCGCCATGCTCCTTGGCGATGTTGTGGATGAGCTCTTGGATGAGCACGGTCTTTCCCACGCCCGCTCCGCCGAAGAGTCCTGTTTTTCCTCCCTTGAGGAATGGACAAATGAGATCGATGACCTTGATGCCTGTTTCAAACACCTCGTCCTTTGTCGCCTGATCGGCGAACGAAGGAGCGTCGCGGTGAATCGGATCCAGACGATCCGTCTTTACGTCACCGAGGCCGTCAATCGGTTGGCCGGTCACGGAGAACATGCGGCCCAGCGTCGAAGGTCCAACCGGAACCGCAATCGCGCGTCCGGTGTTCTTCACCTCCATGCCTCGCGTAAGACCGTCGGTTGTTGACATCGCGATGGTGCGAACAACTCCGCGACCCACATGCTGGGCGACCTCAAGGGTGAGTGTTCCATTTTCTCGAGCGACTTCAAGCGCAGTCAAAATCTCAGGCAGGTCTTCGCCTCCAAAATGCACGTCCACGACTGGTCCGATAATTTGTGAGATGGTTCCTTTGTTCATAGTGGTTAAGTGATTGAGTGATTGAGTGGCTAAGTGATTACATCACTCAACGACTTAACCACTCAACCACTAATTCTCCAGTGCCGCCTTACCACTGGAGATCTCCGCGATCTCCTGGGTGATGCCGGCCTGACGAGCTTGGTTAAACGTGAATGTGAGATCATCGATCATTTCCCCCGCCGCGTCGCTGGCGCTTCTCATGGCCATCATACGAGCGGAGTGTTCTGAAGCCGCGGATTCGAGTACGGCCTGGTAGACCATCGTCTCAACGAGACGTGGAAGGATCCGGTCAAGCACCTCGCGCGGACTTGGCTCAAAGGTGTACTCGCTGGCTTTTGTAAACTTCACGTCCTCGTGACCGGCCTGCTGCGCCCGGCCAACGCTCTTGACTGTTTCGACGGACAACGGGAGGAAGTCGAGAATGACCGGCATCTGGCTCACCGCGCTGACGAAATCCGTATAGGCGAGTACGACCTTGTTGAATGTCCCCCTCGTATATTCATCGATGACCATGCGGCCGATGGGCAGGACCTCCCCGAACTTTGTGTTGTTCGTAACCTCCACGAAACTCGCGAGAATGGGGACGCCCAGACGCTTGAGCACATCCGCTCCGCGCTTGCCGATACACACGGCGCTTACGTGTACGCCCTCGCCCATCGCCTTGATCGCCTCGCGTGTGCGACGGATGATGTTGGTATTGAACCCACCAGCCAGACCTCGATCAGAGGTGATGAGCAGCATCAGGATCGACGTCGTCTTCTGATTGCGCCGCAACAGCGGATGCAGGCTGGTGTCTGTATGCGCACCAATCGCACTGACCGTGTTCCACGCAAGCTTCGCATACGGCCGCGATGCCAACACCGCACTCACCGCCTTGCGCATTTTGCTCGCCGCAACCAACTCCATGGCTTTGGTGATCTTGCGAGTATTCTTGACGGACTTGATCCGACGTTTGATGGCGCGGGTTTGAACGGGCACAGGGGGAGGTGGGGAGGTGGATTAGGTGGCGGAGGTGGAAAAGGTGGAATTGAAATCCTCGATCAGTTTTTTCAAGCCCGCTTCGATTTCGTCGGTGATGGCTTTCTCGTTTTGAAGCGCCGTCATCACCTCGACACCGGAAGAGAGCAGATACTGCTGGAACGCCTCTTCCCAATCGACAATTTTTTCGACTGCAATCTGGTCGAGCAACCCGTTGATCGCCGCGAACAAGACCGCCACCTGTGCTTCAAATGGAAGTGGATGGTATTGCGGTTGCTTCAGAAGCTCGGTGAGCCGACGTCCGCGCTCGATCTGTTGTCGTGTGCCGGTGTCGAGGTCGGTGGCGAATTGGGCAAACGCTTCAAGCTCGCGGAACTGTGCAAGCTCGAGTCGCAACTTTCCCGCCACCTTCTTCATCGCCTTGGTCTGCGCCGAGGATCCCACACGCGACACGGAAAGTCCCACGTTGAGCGCGGGTCGGATGCCACGATAGAAGAGATCGCTCTCAAGATAAATCTGACCGTCGGTGATAGAGATGACGTTTGTGGGGATGTAGGCGGACACGTCGCCGGCCTGCGTCTCGATGATCGGGAGCGCGGTCAATGATCCCCCACCGTTCTCCTGGTTAAGTCGTGCGGCGCGCTCGAGCAAACGTGAGTGCAAGTAGAACACGTCACCTGGATACGCCTCTCGCCCTGGGGGACGGCGAAGCAACAAGGAAATTTCACGGTACGCCCAGGCTTGCTTTGAGAGGTCGTCGTAAATGACGAGAGCATCCTCGCCCTTTGCCATGAAGTATTCCCCAATCGTGCAGCCGGTAAACGGGGCGATGTAGGAAAGCGCCGCTGGATCAGACGCGCCGGCCACGACCACGCATGTGTACTCCATCGCTCCGGCTTCCTCGAGCCTGGCGACGATCTTGGCAACCTTGGATTCCTTCTGTCCGATCGCAACGTAAATGCACTTTACGTTCTGACCCTTCTGGTTGATGATCGTGTCGATGGCGATGGCGGTCTTTCCTGTTTGTCGATCACCGATGATGAGCTCGCGCTGTCCACGACCAATCGGGATCATGGAGTCCACCGCCTTAATACCGGTCTGAAGCGGAACGCCCACAGACTTACGCGTCATCACGCCCGGCGCGATCTTCTCGATTGGGTAGAATTTTTTGGCGGAGAGCTTGCCTTTGCCGTCGACGGGACTCCCCAGCGGATCAATGACACGACCAAGCACTTCGTCGGAGATTGGCACGGACAAAATACGTCCGGTTGTTTTTACGGTGTCGCCCTGCTTGATCTTTGATGCGTCCCCGAGGATCACTGCGCCCACGCCGTCTTCTTCGAGGTTCAACACGACACCAAACACCCCGCCTGGAAACTCAAGCATCTCGGAGGCCTTGGCTCCGGAGAGTCCGCTCATGCGCGCGGTTCCATCCCCTACCGCCATGACGGTGCCGACTTCCTCTTGCTTGGCTTCGGTGTGGAAGTTTTCAAGCGCGCCCTTGAGGGCTTCAATGATGTCTGTCTTGGTTGTCATATCGTACTTCTGTGGCTACCGTTTTTAGATTGTCGCAAAGGTTCTCCTAAGACTTTCCAGGTGTCCTTCAATGGAGCCGTCAATAATTGTTTCGTCGATGCGCAGTCTCGCCCCGCCGATGATCTCTGGGCGAACTTGTTCCTTGAGCTGCGCGCCTGGTGCCAGAGCCTCAAGTTTCTTGCGCAGTGCCGCGGTGAGCGGATAGGCGGTCTGGATCTTCACGGTGGAGGCACCATACAGTTGTGCCCATACGGTCTCGATCGCCTCGATCATCCCCTTCACTCGGTGTACCTCATTGCGCGAGGCGAGCATCGCAACCAGTTCTGCGGCGACGTTCTCCACCTGTGGCTTCGTCGCTCCCTCAAGGGATGTGACGAATGTGCGAGCAAGTTGTTTCTCGTTGCGCTTCATATTAGGCGCTCATCTTGTCGACGACTCCTTCCGCGAGCTTCGTCGCCTTCTTTTCATCGACTCCATCCTCGAGGATTTTACGAGCAGCCTCAACCGCAATCGCCGCGATTTCTTCGCGCGCATCGCGGATCATCTGTTCCTTCTGTGCCTCAAGCTGCGCCTTTCCTTGCGCCACGACCGCCTTCACTTCTTCTTTCGCTTTTACAAGCAACCCCTTCTTTCGATCATCTGCTGTGGTTCGAGCTTCGTCGAGAATCTTTGCCGCTTCAGACTTGGCTGTGGCGATAACTTCTTTTTGTTCAGACGCAAGTTCACGGACGCGCTTCTCTATGTCATCCGCTTGCTTCACACTCCGTTCAATTTTCTCCTGCCGTTCTTCCAAGAGCTTCACGATCGGCTTGTAGGCCCACTTCCAGAGCACAAACAACACGACCGCAAAGTTGAGAAGCTGGGCGAGGAAAATCTTGAGGTTAATCCCAAGCGTTCCAAGACCACCTGTGGCCTCTGTTGCCGACGCAACTCCCTGTGCCGCTTCTGCGGCTTGTTGAATTTCTACAGACATAATGTTTTCCGACCAATGACCACGAGCTTCTCCTAGTCACTGGTCGGGCTCATTCACTAAAGAGAGTTCTGAAAAAGTCGTTGAGTGATTGAGTCGTTGAGTCGTTGAGTCACTCGTTCTTGCACGATTCACTCAACCACTCAACGACTCAATCACTTTTGCAGAGGCCTCTAAAGTGTGAATGAAACCACGAGCGCGTAAATAGCGATCGCTTCCGCAAACGCGAGGCTCAACAGCATCGGAACGAAGACCTTGCCGGCTGCCTCTGGGTTTCGGCCGATTGCCTCCATGGCTTTGGCGCCGATGAGTCCGATACCGATTCCTGGCCCAAGGGCTCCCACGCCGATCGCGATGGCTTTGGCAAGCGGAATGAGTGTTTCTGCATCCATAACGAGGGGAAGTTAGAAGTTAGAATTTGGAAGTTGGAGTATTCCAGCTTCCACATTCCACATTCCAACGTCACGCCTGCGCCGTCGCCTCTTCCTCGTGCCCATGCTCCTGCGTGGCGACGGTGAGATACGCAAGGGTCAGCATGGCGAACACCGTCGCTTGAATGGCGCCCACAAGGAGCTCGAGGAACAGGAACGGAATCGGGAGCGCATACGCAAAAATGCCGAGCATCACGGTCAGGAGCACCTCGCCAGCAAAGATGTTGCCGAAGAGTCGAAGTGACAGCGAGAGGACTTTGGCCATCTCCGAGACGATCTCCAACAACCCGACCGCAAATTCAATCACCGCGACCAGGATCGCCATCGGCCCATGCTTGAGGGAGCGCAAGATGCCTCGAAGGTTGACGAACTTGCTGATGTGGTTGATCGGTCCCACCGCGGCGAGTCCAATGATGTGCGAAGTGATGACCGCAAACAACGCCATGGCGAGCGTCAGGTTCAAATCGCTCGCAGCCGGTCGCAAGAGAGGAATAAGCTCGACGCTGCCCTCGTGCAGCGCCCACACACCTATCGATCCGGTTCCAGGCAAAAGCCCTAACCAGTTGGAGAACAGGATGAACAAGAAAATCGTCCCCACGATGGGGAGAAACTGCTTCGCGCGTTTGGCATCGCCCGTCACCTTCTGCGTTTCTGTGAGCATGAACTCGATCGTTCCTTCGATGAGGTTCTGAACGCCCTTGGGTACAAGGCCCTTGCGACGGCTTGCCACAAACGCCACCACAACAAAAAACACGACGGCAATCCATCCATTCACCATGGCATTGGTGATAGGAAAACTTCCGACGTGGAACAAGGGTTCGGCCGCAGCTGGTGGGATGAGCAATTCCATACGTTAGAAGTTGGAGGTTGGAGGTTGCCCGCCCGACTGACCGGCATCAGCCGGTCGGGCGGGGAGGTTGGAAGACGACTGATTCAGGCGCTCGTACTCTTGTTTGTATCGCTTGGCCTTTCGCACGACGACTAGAGCAGAAAAGGCGAAGGCAAGGATAAAAAGGATGATGAGATAGCGCGGGGAAGTGCCATAGCGCAGATCAAGCCACTTGCCTAGGAGCGCTCCCAAGACAACCGGGATCGCAATCGTGCCGCTGAAGTCGGCAAAGATGCGCGCAGCGAGCCTGTAGTACTTGGCATCTTGTGACATATCCTATATGCAAATGCGCCACAAATATACCGGAACGAAGGGGTAGGGTCAATATGATCTCGAAAAATTGTCCCCAGAAGAAAAAATCCTCCTTTGCTTTGTGAAAGCTATGGAGGACAGGTCGCGTGAGCGATGGGGGCGTTAGACGTACTTACCGGTCACGTAGTTGGCTTGGAACCAAACTGGATCCTTTACGTCCGTTCGGCTCTCGAGCGATCCAATCATGGAAAGCAGCAGCTGCGCTGATGCCATGACCAGGTAGCCGGAAGGCATGGCTCTGACCTGCGCTTGGAGGTCGCCGATGAGCTTGTCAAGATTGGTCTTGGCGAGCTGCGCGCGCGCCACGTTATCGCCCCTGATGTGGGAGACGAGATCGAGAACCTCGTCGCGATGGATCAGGTAGGGCTCGGAGGCAAGCGTTGCGCGAATATCCGGGTGAACGTGGCGCGCCCTGCTCTGCGCTGGTGGCGCTGCTGCAGCTACTGCCGCTGCCTGCTCAAGCGCCTTGCTCGCAAGGCGTGCCGCTTCGTCAGCCTGGCGCTTCCGTTCCTCGGCTGCTTCCTTGCGCGCGAGCGCGCGCTCCTGCGCTCGCTCGTCGGCGATGCACTTGCGCTCTGCCGCGTCCTCGTCGGCAAGCCGCTGCTCTTGTGCTGCTTCCCGATCTAGCCGACGCTTCTCGTTTGCCAGTCGCAGTTCGGCCTGGCGCTTGAGCTCGTCAGCCTCGACCTCGTCGGCCATGCGACGCTTGCGCGCCTCCTCTTTCTCGGCTCGTCGACGAACGCGTTCTGCCGCTTCCTCGGCTCGTCGTCGAGTGCGTTCTACCGCGTCTTGGTCGAATCGACGTTGCCTCTCGATAGCCTCGGCATCATGACGCTTCTTCAGCGCAGCAGGCTTTTCGACACGCCCCGCGGCTACCGCACTCTCACGAGTAAGTTCGCCAGTGGTTCGAGTTCCATCCTGCATCTCGTCGAAGACCGCGATTGGCTCGGGCAACGGAGTCGGAGCACGACTTCCGTCTTCAGAGTCAGTGCGATCCGTTGCCGAACGCTTCTTCTTCTTCTTCTTCTTCTTCTTCTTCTTCTCGCGCGTGGGCGGAGCGTCGGCATCGTCGTGGGATGCACCTGTACCCTTCGCTGCAGGGAGTCCTTGAAGCGATGGCGTCGTCGAGCCGACCCGCGCGCCCGTGAGCGCGGAGGGGCTAAGCACACGAGCCGCGGGCCTGGGGGGGGACGGTGCGGGG
>ORJL011236573.1_pt1 | contig 11600 bp, 15 predicted proteins | sample 1779941 | NCBI WGS metagenome assembly ORJL01 (sample SAMEA104232317, study PRJEB22302) | groundwater metagenome | biome: forest; feature: aquifer; material: groundwater | place: USA | collected 2011-08-07 | depth 5.8 m | reverse complement strand
CCCTTAATTAATTTATAAAAGGCCAGGCCGGTTATTGCCGTGGGAATGAAAGCTGCCAACAGTTTTTTGATTATCCTTAAATCCGTTAACAATGACTTAAAATACAAAACAACAACCGATAAAATCGCGCCCAATTGTATCGCGATCTCAAAACTTTTTAAGAAATCTGTATGCGGGAGTTTTAAAACCTGCGCGGTTAAAATAAGATGCCCTGTGGATGATATCGGAAGGAATTCGGATAAACCCTCTACAATACCGAGGATAACCGCGTGTAAAATATCCACTAGGCCCTTACCTCGTCTATTCCCTGAAGATTATAATAACCCAGGACTTTCACCCTGGCTTTTGACTCACTTACCAGCCAATCATGCAGTTCGCCCATAAACTTATCATGGCCTTTTTTATTCTTCCAGGCATATACCGAAGCATATTGGTTCTTAGCCCCGAGGCGCGGCATGGTATGATAGCTTAAGAATCCTTTATACTTTTTTGCATAGCGCGCCCACATCTTACTATCTTTTCTATAATCAGCCACTTCTTTGGGCGCGATTTCAAATAAAACAGCGTGTACAAACATTAATTATTCTTTAAGTAGGCCTTAATTATTTTTTGCTCTTTTACCGGTTTATCCGAAGCACCGACAGCGGTATTTTCAATCTTCTGGACAACGTCATAACCGGAAACTACCTCGCCGAATATGGTATGGCGCATATTTAACCAGGGAGTCGGCACTGTAGTAATAAAAAACTGGCTGCCGTTTGTACTCGGGCCGGCGTTAGCCATAGCCAGTATCCCCGGCTTATCAAATTTTACGCCTGAGCTTACTTCGTCTTCAAACGGCTCTCCCCAGATTGATTCACCGCCCATACCCGTACCTGTAGGATCTCCACCCTGAATCATAAATTGTTTTATCACCCGGTGAAAAATTATCCCGTTATAATAACCTTTTTCTGCCAATTTAGTAAAATTCTCGCATGCCTTAGGAGCCACATCCGGCATAAGCTTTATTTCGATATTACCCTGGTTTGTTTCCAAAATTACATTTTTACTCTCCATAGCATAAGCTCCTTGGTTTATGTTGCATGTAAACAAACCCAATAACAATACAACTAATAATTTCTTGAACATTTCAGCCTCCCTTATAATTTAATATTTTTTTATTATATATCTTAGGGTATGTTTTGCAACAATTAATTACCACGCCAAACGTATGCCGGCCTCAAAAACCCGGCCTGGCTGGGGGATGCCTTCAATTTCCTGGTATTCCTGGTTGAAGATATTAGTGGCACGGAAGAAAAGGTTTGAGTTCTTATTCAAATCATAGGTAAGATTTACTCCCAACAAAAACCAGCCATCGCGAACCGGTTTTTTCTTATAGGAAAGCGTTATTGCTTGAGCCCCGAAAGGAAGCTTGAAAGTAAATACGCTATTTACCATGTGCCGGATATAATTCGGGCCGTATTTATAAAGATACCCCTGGTCATTAATCCGCTTGTTGATAAAAGTATAATTGGAAGTTAGATTGATAAAATCGTTGATTTTTACCTTAAAATATTTTTCTATGCCTGTAACTGCCGCTTCGGTAATATTTTCTACCTGCCACTTTACCTGCGAAGTTGTCCTTTTGACCCAATCAATAACATTCTCCTCTTCCCGGAAAAATACGCTTGCTCCATACGACAGAACGTCATCTTTGTGGTCAAAACCAATTTGGTAATTAACGGCTTTTTCAGCAGACAGTTTATCATCCCCGATAGTAGTTGAGTCATTATAATAAAGCTCGGTAAAAGACGGGATGCGCCTGCTAAACGATACACCGGCATATACGGAGTTTCCGGCACAGAGGCTATACCTTAAAGTGCCTGAGCCGGTATCGGTATTGCCGAAGGTATCAAACTTATCAAAGCGAAAAGATAAGCCCAAAGAAAGATTATCGGTCAAATCCTTGCTATCATCTATAAAAACACTTTTATGTTTACGGTTATGCTTGCCTAAATTAGAGGAAGCAATATTTTCTTCTCCATACTCAACGCCTAAGCCTAAGGTGCCCAATTTTTCCAGGTCTTTTTGAAAATAAATATTCGGGGTAAAAATGTCACTACGATGATGATTAAGCGAACGGCTCTTTACGTTGGTTTCATCCAGCATGAATTTATCAAAATGCCTTCGCCATAGAAAATTAGGTTTTATCTTAAGGCCTTCTTTATTAATATTAAACCCGGTATCTATAAGATAGGTCGTAGTCCACTCCCGGGAAGGATAGCCTTTGGCAGGAGTATAAAAATCATACGCGCCGAATTCCTTATCCTGATAGCCGAAATTCAGCCCGAAGTCACCGCAAGGCAAATCCAGATTAGATGCTAAAGAAGTAGTGAATTTTCGATAATCGGTATCATAATAGAAACCGCCTGATTCTTTATTTTCAACCGACACTCTCATTCCGAAATTATTTATCTTATCGCTATAGCTAAATAGCTGCGATTTATTTTTATCCGGTCCAAACCCGGTTTCCAAAACTAATTTTCTCGTTTGCGGTTTTTTAACCAGAAAATTTACCGCCCCTCCTATTGCGTCAGGACCGAACAATGAAGAACCTGCCCCGGGGATCACCTGGATTTCTTCTATATCTTCTTTGGTTAAAGGTATATCGCTATTATGGTGAGCGGTTTGCGGATCATTAATACGCTGCCCGTTTAAAAGGACCAATACCCCTTGAAAAGTAGAGCCGCGCAAAGAAAAATCTGTTTGGATTGCGTCTTTTGGCGAACGGCTTTGTAAATCTAAAGGCATACTGCCTAAAGATTCTACCGCGCAGGGATAAGGTAGATTATCCAAATCATCGGCGGCAAGTGAATAAGGAGTTAAAAGATGGACTTTAGCTTTAGTAATAGTAATGCGCTCTAAATCAAAGGCATCGCTATTTTGGGCATATGCCGGCAGGATAAATACGAATAAAAATAAAATACCGCATTGTTTTATTTTAAGCATGCGCTTATTATAAAAATAGATGCGGCTATTGTCAACTAAAATATTATTACCGGTTTACGGTTAACGGCAGTGGACTACATCCCCGGACATGACTTTTTCGATTATGCCGGAATCTTTACGGATAAGAAGGCCTCCGTCTGAATCTATATCTACAGCCTCTCCTTCTAAATGCTCTTTCTGGCAGGCCACCTTAACCCTTTCGCCGAGAGTTAAACTATTCTTACGCCATTTGTCCAAAATAATCTGGGGGCCTTCTTTCTGGAAAATAACATAATTTTCTTCTATGCGGCGCAATAATTCCTGCAATAATTCAATACGGTTAACATCTTCCTTTTTCTGCTCCTTTAAAGAAGTTGCGCCGCTAACCAAATCTTTCTTTTCATTATTCACATTTAAACCTATGCCGATAAGCACAAAAGAAACCCTATCCATCTCAGCATTTAATTCCGTAAGTATGCCGGCAACTTTCTTATGATGAATAAGTATATCATTTGGCCACTTAATATGACAGTCCAGTCCGCAAACTAAGTTTACTGCCTCACAAATACTCACGGCAGCCAATAAAGTAAGCGTCGGGCAATGATTCGGAGAAATATCCGGGCGCAATATTAATGATAGATATATGCCTTTATACTTAGGAGAATCCCAAAAACGCCCCAGCCTGCCCCTGCCCTTACCTTGTGACTCGGCAATTACTAAAGACCCTTCCGGAGCACCATTCATACCCATCTGCATTGCCTCATCCATAGTCGATGAAACTTTATCAAAATAATTTATTTTCTTACCGATGAATTTAGTACTTAGCTTATGCTGTATTTCTTGCGGGAACAACCTGTCAGGGACAGAATCGAGTTTATAACCTAAATGCGGTACCGCGACAATATCATATCCGGAATCTCTTAATTCCTGAATATGTTTCCATAGGGCCTGGCGGCTTATGCCAAGGCCACTACTTATATCTTCACCAGATATATAGTCGTGTTTTTTCTTAAGTAATTCCAGGAGTTTTTCTTGCATGGTTAGTTATTTATCGTACAAAGGCGACATAGCGCGTAGTTTACTAACCACCTTAGGAAGATTGTCTAAAAGATAATTTACGTCTTCTTCTTTAGTCCATCTGCCCATAGTAAATCTTAGAGAGCCGTGGGCGATTTCATGGGGCAGGCCTATGGCCAACAATACATGTGAAGGTTCTAAAGAACTTGACGTACATGCGGATCCGGTCGAGGCAGCGATACCCAACATATCCAGGTTCAAAAGCATAGATTCGCCTTCAATGTATTTTATGGAAAAATTTACGTTATTGGGAAGCCTTTTATCAGGATGCCCGTTAAGGCAGACATCAGGGATCTTATTCTGGATTTCTTTGATCATTTTATCGCGCAGGACAATTTGAAACTTTGTTTCTTCTTCCATATTCTTCTGACAAAGCTCAACTGCCTTACCCAACCCTACGATACCGGGCGTATTATAAGTAGAGCCGCGCCTGCCTCTTTCCTGGTCTCCGCCATGCATAAGAGTTTCAAGCCTGGTGCCTTTACGGATATATAAAACACCAACACCCTTCGGACCATAAAATTTATGCGCGGAAAGTGACAGCAAATTTACACCCAGATCATTTACCTTTAAAGGAACATGCCCTACAGTCTGCACGGCATCAGTATGAAAACAAACTTCTTTTTCGCGACAGGCCTTACTGATTTCGGCGATAGGCTCAATAACGCCTATTTCATTATTGGCGTGCATTATAGAAACAAGGATGGTTTTATCGGTTATGGCTTTCTTAACCTCTTGCGGATCAACCAAACCGTATTTATCTACTTTAACATAGGTAACTGAAAACCCATGCTTCTCTAAGAACTTACAAGGCTCGGTTATAGCATGGTGCTCAATACTGCTGGTAACAATATGGTTACCTTTTTTCTCTAATGCAAAAGCTGCTCCTTTAAGAGCATAATTATTCGATTCGGTGCCTCCGGAGGTAAAAACTATTTCCGAAGTTTCACAACCTAAAAATTCAGCAATTTTCTGGCGCGAGTCTTCTATTCCTTTTTTTGCTTCCTGCCCGAATGAATGTATACTGGAAGCATTGCCGAATTTATCAAAAAAATACGGCTGCATAGCTTCAATAACCTGTGGGTCTGTAGGAGTTGTCGCGGCATAATCTAAATAAATGTTCTTCATTTAGAAATGAACCTCCATGGCATGTGTAGGACAAACTTTAACACAAAGTTCGCAGGCAATACACTTATTATCATAGAAATGAATCTTACGGGTCAAAGGATCAACTACCAATGCACCAGTAGGACAAATCGGCACACACACGCCACAGTCAGTACACTTAACTTCATTACGAATAATATCTTCGCTTAACGGCTGTATCCTGACCCCACTGGATTGAAGATATTCTACGCCTTTATTATACTCCTCATCGCTTCCCTTCAATTCCAAGACCATCAACCCTTCTTCCTGGGGAGTAACATAAGCCTTAAGGATATTAAATTCAAGATTAAAATCCTTAATTAATTTATAAACAATGGGCTTATCTACCAGCCTTTGAGGAAAATGTAATACTATACGTTTCGACGTCATGCTGCAATCACCTCTTTTATCTGAGGGACTTCCTGCTTCAAAATCCGCTCAACACCCATTTTCATGGTCATTTGGCTCATCGGGCAACACCCGCATGCGCCGGTTAATTTAACTTTGACTTTACCATCAGCTGTCACATCCACCAATTCAATATCTCCGCCTTCAGATTTTAACATTACTCTTACCTTTTCCAACGCCTTCTCAACTGCTTCGCGCATATAACCTCCTATTTAAAAAAATAATAAACAACGCGTAGCGCACTCGTCAATCATACGCTACACGTTATTTATTATCCAACAAATCTTATTCCATCGCAAGCCTTAAATTAAAGATTTATGGCTATTCTTTCGTGGGTGGCTTGGTTTATCCCGAGCACGTACCTACTGGAACGCGCGCAGGGCGAACCAAGACAGGACCCACGAAAAAACTACTTGTTTCTATAATCTTTCTTTCAAAGGCTTAAAAGTATACCCTGATTCTACCCCCGGCAAAGGTGCGACCGGTTCGGTTAAAGAAAAATCGCCTTTTTTAATCCAGGATTTCAACTCTTCGGCTATTTCTTTAGCTTTTGAATAACTGGATAAGGCTCCTGTCGGAACCTCTTTGCCCTGTACCGTGATTTTTCCGGTTTTTAACTGGGCATAGCTGGCCTCTCCCAAAGAACCCGGAACAAAATTGGGATAACTCTGGCTATATTCCACTATAGGAGCAAAGAGTTCTTCATCTTTAATCGCGGCATATTTCAGATTTTCTTCGCCTAAAATAGGAATCGGAACACCAATACCTATATTAAGGCTGACACCATACCCAAGCATGCTTGTACCGCGCAGCCACTGGGCACTCATTTGTTTCAAATCTCCAATAACTGCCAATGTCCCTGCAGGAGCAATCGGTACGCCATTTTCTTTTCTTTTAACCATAGGATTATGCTGTGTGCCCTGCCAAATCACATAGCCTATGCCTCCTCCCAGGAATATCTTCGTACCTATGCCGATAGTCTTATAAAAAGGGTCTTTTAAAAGCGGAGAAAGCTGGCCAGCAGAACAATAATTGGCATTACCTAAATGAGGCTTTAATGTTCCCATGTAGGTATGAATTATCTTATCTGAAGTATTCACTGCCACATTATAATTCTGGTAACAATTACGGATATTTAAAAGCACTGCTTCATTCAGGTCTTTCAAATTAAGCAGGGTTTCTATTTTCCTGCGTGGATAACAATCCGTACCATAGCTGGTGCCTTCTAATTTTACATCCTTACCTTCCACTAATTCCTGAATAACATGCCCGCCCCCGTAACGGAACTCTCCGGGATAAATTTTATTGCGCGGGTCATCATCTGGAATTGCAGTCGCGCCAACATAAATATCCACTGCCGCAAAACCTGCATATGCCGGGACATCGTTTATTTTAGCTGTTCCTCCGCCTAATTTTATCCTCGGCTTGGAATGGCCGATATTAAAATAGGCTCCGGATGAACACATCGGGCCAAAAGTTCCAGTCGTAACAACATCCACCTCAAGGGCCGCCTTTTTTAAACCCTTTTTATCTACCAAATCAATTACCTCTTCGGCAGTAGCAACTACTGCCTGCCCCTTCTTTATCTTTTCGTTAATTTCTTTTATTGTTCTCATTCGGCACCTCGCTAGATCTTTAAACAAACAAATTTGTTGATAAATAACGCTCTCCGGTATCAGGTAAAATTACAACAATTAATTTGCCCTTATTTTCCTCCCTTTTTGCTAATTCCAATGCTGCCCAAGCAGCTGCTCCGGAAGATATACCCACCAATATGCCTTCTTCCTTAGCAAGCCTTCTTGTAATAATAGCGGCATCATCATTACTTACTGTAATAACCTCATCGATAAGTTCACGTTTTAGAATTTCAGGGATAAAACCTGCACCTATACCCTGGATCTTATGCGGGCCGGGTGCGCCTCCGGATAAAACGGGTGAATCCTTAGGCTCAACTGCGACCGCTTTAAGATTAGGATTTTTTTTCTTGAGGGTTTCAGCAACACCCGTAATAGTCCCGCCTGTACCTACGCCTGAAACTATAATATCAACTTTACCATCGGTATCACGCCAAATTTCTTCCGCGGTAGTCTCGCGGTGAATTTTAGGATTTGCCGGATTCTTAAATTGTTGCGGCATGAAAGAATTTGGTATCTGCTTGTTCAATTCTTCTGCTTTGCGCACCGCCCCCGACATACCTTCTGTGCCGGGAGTCAAAACCAACTCTGCGCCGAATGCCTTAAGCAACAGCCTGCGCTCCATACTCATTGTGTCAGGCATGGCTAAAACTAGACGATAACCTTTGGCAGCGCAAACAAAAGCTAAAGCTACACCAGTATTTCCGCTGGTCGGTTCAATAATAACCGTATCTTTCTTAAGCAAGCCCTTACTTTCCGCATCTTCGATCATGGATACGCCGATACGATCCTTAATGCTTGATAGAGGATTGAAACATTCAAGTTTTCCAACCACAGTAGCATGCAGCCCTTTAGTAACACTATTAAGTTTTACTAAAGGGGTATTCCCTACTAGCTTAGTTACATTTTCGGCTATTTTAGCCATTTAGCTCTCCCTTTTTAAAGTTGTAGTAGAAAATATCATAGATAAGATGAGCAAAATATAAGTATTCAGTCTTACACCTCCGGTTTGGAATTACTAAATATTATAAACCAACTCATGTTTACTTGTCCTGTCTTGCTCTGCTAAATCTTGAAAAGTTACGTTATCAACAATGGCCTTAGTCGCCTCAGCTACCCGGCGCATGGTTTTACGAAATACACATTTATGAGCATCATTACATCCGGAATAATTTTTTTCGACACACGCAATCGGCTCAATCGGACCATCCACAAAACGAATCACATCTCCCAGCTTTATCTCTGCCGGCGGCCGGGATAACAAGTAACCTCCGATTTTACCGCGCTTACTTTCAACAAACCTGCCGCGTTTCAATTCAAGCAAAACCTGTTCCAAGAACTTAACCGGTATATCTAACCTTTTGGCTAAATCATGGATAGTTACAACACCATTACCATATTGTAACGATAAATCCAGAATTGTTTTTATTGCGTAGTCACCTTTATAAGTAATGTGCACTTTATCCTCATTTCATTACAATCTCTATCGACATAGTAGAGTTTAGCATAAAAGGTATTATTGTCAAGAACTTTTTTTGATTTTTAAAACTTTAAAGCTTTCTTAGGGCAGGCATTAACGCAAGAGCCGCATTTGAGACAATCGGCTTCAACAACAGGATTGACTGTATCGGACTTCTTATATTTAAACGGCGCTATTTGCACCGGGCAAACTTTATAACACATTTTGCACTCAACACAGAGTTTAGAATCTATTTTTAGCTGTTTCTTCCCTCTACCGGCGAAATTAGCAAGCAGGCCTACCGGGCATAGATAACACCAAGTACGCTGGTGAAAAAGCAAAGCCAAGAGAACGCCTAGGCTCGTAGTAGTTGTGATAAGAATAACAAAAGCTTTACCTATATTATTTATACTGGGCCAAGCCCTTACCAATTGAAAAGTCATTACCGCCATAAGAACCGACATAGCAATCAAACGAAAATAAGTTTTTCTGACTAATGACGGAATTTCTTTTTTAGGGCTAATAGCCTTAAGCCAGGTATCATAAAAACTCCCCCGAGGGCAATACCAATCACACCATGCTCTCCCCTTAAAAAATCCCATACCAATGCCTAAAAGCATGCAAAAAGGTATAAAATAACCCAAAAGCGGCCAATGCCACCCGCCGATTAATACTATAATAAAAACAACCGACACGCCTATTTGTTTTATCCGGCGTTTTTCTAAGAAATCATTTTTGGGTTCCATAAGATTAACCTTGGTGAGATAAATATTTAAAAACACTTAAAGTGGCTTTTGACCCTTCACCTGCGGCAATAATAATCTGCTTCTCCAAAACATCGGTAACGTCACCGGCGGCAAAAATACCTGGGATATTCGTTTCATTGCGGGAATTTACTTTAATCTCACCCAGTTCATTTTTTTCTACGCCTAAAACAAAATCCGAATTAGGGATTAATCCTATTTCAACAAAAATTCCCTGCACGGATAATTGTTGATCATAACCTTGCCTCTTAATTTTAATACCGCTGACTATTTTCTCACCCACTACGGCGAGCACCTGGGCACTATTCAAGGCCGTGACAATCGCGCTCTGCGTAACTTTTTGTTGTAAAATAGCATCGCCGTTAAGTTCGGCAGAATTATTAATTATATATATTTTACGGGCAATTTTAATCAATTGTAAAGCCGCATCCAAAGCAGAGTTGCCCCCGCCTATAACAGCTACATCCCGGTCGGCAAACAAAGGCCCATCGCAAGTAGCGCAATAAGTAAGCCCTTTATTCTTAAATTCTTTCTCCCCGGGCACACCCAATTCTCTTGATCTTTTCCCAGAAGCTATAATTACGCTTTTTGCCTCATAAACGCCTTTATTTGTTTTTATATAAATAATCCCAGAATCTTCTTTTACCTCATGGACGATTTCATTCTCTTTTAGCTGAACATCATAGTTACGCATGTGTTGCTCAAATTTATCGGTCAATTCCGTACCGGTGACGAATTGGTATCCGGTATAATTCTCGATATCACCGCTCCAAGCTGCCTGGCCTCCGATATTATCGGTTATAACCATAAAATTCATGCGTTTTCTGGCAGCGTATACTGCCGCAGTTATACCCGCAGGCCCGGCACCAATAATAACCAGATCAAACATATCTTATATGCCTAACTCTTTTTTAATAGATTCTTTATCGAAGCCGATTATTATTTTACCCTCGATATCTAAAACAGGTACGCCCATTTGCCCTGACTTCTCAATCATCTCATCAGCCGCCTTACGGTCGGATGAAACATCTAAATCCTGGAATTCTATATTATTTTCTTTTAAAAATTGTTTTGCTTTATGGCACCAAGGGCAGGTCGCTGTTGAATAAACCTTGATATTCTTAGACATATTATTCCCCCTCGATATGATGCGGCTTTAAATTAACCATTGTTTCGACTTCCATCACAATTAAATACTTCGGCTTAGGCAAAGCTGCCTCCGGATGCAAGGAATGCCCTTTCTCTCCCCGGATATTCTTGATTACCCGCTGGCTGATACGCGAAGTAATCTTTTTATCCCAGGCTAAAATAACATCGTGCGGCAATCTTTCCGTTTTTTCTATTTTAGCTTTTCCTTTAAGGCAATACCCCTGGAATTTATGTTCGTCGACCATGGATATGCTTGCGTTATGGTTGCTCAAAAGATTGGCATAAGTTACGCCTTTATAAAGATCCATCAAATATACAATTCCTTCGGATTTTATATCGACGATTCCCTTACAGGCAGAATGAGGGAAGCCGTTATGGTCAATGGTATTGACCATAACGCACCCCTGATTTTGAAAAAATTCTAGGACTTCTTCGGTGAGTTTTTGCAAAAGTACTTAAAACAATTATTCGCGCAGATCCTCAAACATTTCTTCATGCTTAACTTCTTCCGCGAGGATATGGCAAACTAACTGATAAGTTACATGATCTTTGCCTTGAGTCTTAGCAGCTAGTTTATTATATACGTCGATAGCCCCGGCTTCAGCTTTAGTAACAACATTAACTATATTATCATAATCCGAAGTGCCCTCAGGCGGCTTTGGATACGGAGCATTGGCATTCTTTTCTAATTCCATTGGGTTAGCAATAGGCAGCCCGCCAAGTTCGATTATTCTGTTGGCTAATTCGTCAGCGTGCTCTTCTTCTTCCTTGGAAATCTTCTCTAAAAATTCGCTCATATCTTCATACCCTGGTCCGGTTACGACCTTCGACATATACCACCAAGAATAATATGCCAACCATTCATCGCAATATGCCTTATTTAAATCTTTGATCAGATCCTGGATGTCTAAATTTGCAATCTTTTTCCCTTCTTTGCCCATCCTTCACCTCCGCTTTTTTAAAACCTTGTTAACTTATTCTGCACCCTAACTGGAT
>ORJL010742378.1_pt1 | contig 11600 bp, 13 predicted proteins | sample 1779941 | NCBI WGS metagenome assembly ORJL01 (sample SAMEA104232317, study PRJEB22302) | groundwater metagenome | biome: forest; feature: aquifer; material: groundwater | place: USA | collected 2011-08-07 | depth 5.8 m | reverse complement strand
TGAATTGCCTCAGAATGGACCTCTAAAGTATCAAATCCATATTCTAAGGCATAGGTTTCGCTTACTACTTTGCCAGGCAACTTGCCCGATTTTCGCACAGGCACAAAACCTATCTCAAGCGCATAAGCGACAGGTGCAGCCACTAAAAACCCTCGAGCTTCAGGGCCCACAACAAGGTCAGGCTGCCATGCGCGAGTCTCCTCAATGATTCTATTGAGAGCTTGATGGTAAAGTGGACCATTTTTAAGTAAGGTCGTAATATCTTTAAAGGAAATCCCTGGTTTAGGAAAATCTTCAATGACTCGAATATAATCTTTGAAATTCATCAAAACCTCTCTCTTTCCTCATTGATACGCTCGATTGAAAGCATCAACTCTTTCCAAGGAGTACATAAAAGATCCTTTTGATATTGGCTAGTCCTTTCCCAATACCTTCTAGCGCTAGCGTAGCGAAGGGAAGATTCTAAATCCAGTTTCTGATCTGCTGGTATTAACTCGAGAGCAACCGTAGTTGAACCACCCAAGTAACGCACAAAACCCAATTCCTCAAAGATTTTCAGGGCTTCTAGAGTGTTTTGTTCGTTTTCAAGGGGTGTCCAATAGAACGGGTTTTCATGTTTTGCCAAGTTTAATAGTACTCGATAGTTTTGGATCAACTCTTCGCGAGAGAGGTAACCACATCGTCTCTGTAACTCAAGCTCTGAGGTTAACTCAAACTCCGCCAAGGCAATCTTCTGAACTCCCAAACTCAGCACAGTTTCTATCCCTAGCCTAAAATCATCCCTTGAAAAAGGGATTCCAACAATTATACCTAAAACTTGATGATTAAAGCAACTATCTTCGCTCAATTTACCTTTAGCTTTAGTTATATCACCCTTCTTGTTCAAATCCTCGAAATTGACAAGTTTTAAGACTGACGAATCCCAAACCAAAATCTTAGGTGCAATTGTTGGGCTTACAGCCTCATTCTCCAGCATTATTAAAACTTTTTGTATCCAGTCGCCTCGCTGATTATCACGCCAATCTAACCCTTCAAGAGCGAGGGAATTCTTAAAGCTAACCCCTTCAAATCCTGCAGCAGTTTCGATAGCCGCACAACGTTCAATCATTTCCTTACTAATTTCCTCATTTGGAACGTTAGGTAACCTTTTAGAACTTTTTTTAGATAGTTCTCTATCTTGCACTTCAGCCTTATCCTGAACATCCTTGATCAATAACTGAAGTTGTTGACGACCTTGAAACGTATTTATGTCCAGACTAAACGCCAAATCAAGCTGAGGATTAGCCTGTAATTCGCTCAATCGTTCACCTTGACGAAAGGCCATTCCCTCTAAAATACCTTTAGGACCTATATGTAGTTTTAAATGGCTACCGTCTTTCCCTACTTGACTTAGCTTATAAATCGGAAGTTGCCGGGCTGCTAAAACAGGTCCGGGATTACCAAAGCCGAAAGGTGCTAGTTGTTCTAATTCTTGTTGGAGAGACTCCGTTAGCATAGAGAATTCCACAAAAGCGTCAATGGTCAAAATCTTTTGAAAGACTTCTTCCACCAACTTCTTGGCTTCAACGTTAAGGCCCTCCCTTAATCCGGGAATAGCCTCGGTTACTAAGGAGAATCCTGCCGCCTGACGGTGACCGCCAAACCTCTCTAACCTAGCCGCTTGGACGCCTAGTTGATCCAGTACATGATAGCCAGGAATCCCTCTGGCTGAGCCTTTAGCTATCTCACCCTCAACTGAAATCATGAAAACCGGACGATGATAGCGCTCTACAAGACGTGAAGCAACAATCCCGATCACACCATGATGCCAATCCGTTGAAGCCAGAACAATCACTAAGGGTAGTTCTTCTGCCTCGAGTTTTTCTATGGCTTCAGCAAGTATTTCCTTCTCCGTAGTTTGGCGAAGGGCATTTTCTGTCGATAATTTCCGGGCTAATTCTTTCGCTCGCTCTGGATTTCCCGTTAATAATAATTCCAACCCTGGACGGGCACTGTCCATACGACCAGCCGCATTGATACGTGGGGCCAAAGTAAAAGCAATCGTTCCTGCTTTAAGGGTTTTATCACGAAGGCCACATTCAGCTAATAAAGCCTCTAAGCCAAGATTTGAAGTAGCCTCCATTTGCTTTAAACCATGATAAACTAAAACGCGATTTTCCCCTATTAATGGAACAACATCGGCAATTGTTCCCAAAGCAACAAGCTCTAAGAGCCCTTTTTGGGATTGTAACCCTACCTCAGGAGTTTTAAGCTCTTGCAAGAGAGCCTGAGCAAGTTTAAAAGCTACTCCAACCCCCGCTAGCTCAATAAAAGGATAACCACTGTCTAGCACTTTCGGATTAATGATCGCGAAAGCCGCCGGAAGTAGCTTAGGGGGTTCATGATGATCAGTGATGATTACATCCAAACCCAATTCTTTAGCAAACTCAATCTCTTCAAAAGCCGTAATACCACAATCCACCGTGATTATTACCGTAACACCCGCTCGAGTAGCTTTTTCAATCGTTTCCCGATGTAATCCGTAGCCTTCTTCTTGTCTATGCGGTATGTAGGTTACTGCACTAAACCCGAGATCGATAAGTGTCTTATAGAGCAAGGCTGTACTCGTTACTCCGTCAACATCATAATCCCCGTAAATTAGTACTTTCTCTCTGCTCCTCAGAGCCCTTGTTAAACGTTCAATAACCCGAGACATATCTTTAAAACAAAAGGGTGAAGCAAGACTTAACATCGTCGGCCGAAGGTAATCGACTGCCTCTCTTACTTCTGTCAAACCACGCTGTATCAAAATATCCGCCACCACTGGAAATATTGCCAGTGATTCACTCAGTAAAAGTGCTTTAAGACCCGTAGTTTGAGGCATTAACCAGCTTTGCTTCACTTTTTCATTTCCTCACACTGTCCACAATCATGCTCAAATTCTTTAAACTTATCGCATGGTAAATTTCGATCAGTACAAGGTTCAGTATGAATAAGCACTTGGGCCATTCGTAGTTGTTGATGAATTTCTTTTTCAATCTGATTGCATAGTTCATGAACCACCACAACTGAAGTGTTTTTGGGAACAACCAAGTGTAAATCAATATGTCTTTCAGCACCGGCGCGCCTTGTTCGCAACTTATGAAACTCAACAATATTCCGGGAATGTGAATTGATGATATTAATAATTATTTCACGTTCGTTGGCGGGCAAACTAACATCAACCAGCGGCATAAAAGCCTCTTTGGTTAAATTAAAGGCCGCTTTACAGATTAAGAGAGCAACAGCAATCGCCACTAGTGGATCAAACATCGTCCAACCCGTTAACTTCATTAGCAAAAGACCTAGAAAGACCCCGCCCGAAGTATAGACATCCGTACGAAGGTGTAGCCCATCAGCCTCTAAAGCAACAGAATCAGTTTTTTTGGCGACCCTCAAAAGCATGGTTGAAACAACAATATTAACTATGACAGAAATCCCCATAACAATAATCCCTAATTCAAGATTTTCTACTTTTACTCCCTCTTTAATTTTCCTGATAGCCTCAACAATAATCCAGATCGCTGCTATGAAAATCAGTACAGCTTCGACAGTGCCAGAGACATTCTCGATTTTACCATGTCCATACTCATGTTTCTCATCAGCTGGTTTTCCAGACTCGTGTACTGCAACAAGGGCGATAATCGCTGCTAATAAGTCAATCCCGGAATGAATACCCTCAGAGATAATACTTACAGATCCGCTCGAAATCCCAGCGAAAATCTTACCTGTAGTCATCAGAGTGTTAGAAGCAACCGACAAAGCAGCAATCCGAACTTTCTCCTCCAACCTATGACACTCCTTACTCATCTCAATATATCCTTCAGCACATACAAAAAGGACCCCCAAAACAAGGAAGTCCCACGGATCATTTCCGCTGCCCATATCTATTAGGGCCCAGCATTCAGCCTGACAACATATTCTATTTATAAGATACCAAATCCGTTCTTCTTGTGCAACTCTTAATTTCTATTTCAGCAACAAAAACCTTTTCCATTTATGTTTATGCAAAGAAACTATTACCGAAGATAATCCATCCCAAACCTATAATACCTCGCCAGATCGAGGGCGCAAAACCCCAGAAAAGCTTGTACCGACTTTTTCGCGGTATGAGACCCGTTCCTATAACTAGAGCCCATATGACTAAAGCTAAAACAGGTGTGATAAAAGCTCCAAACAAAACTAAGCTTAATAATCCACCGACAAGCCCGGAAACGACCTCTACTCCCCTAGCTTTATAATTTAAGCCGAGGAGAACTAAGATTCCAGTTATTAATCCTAACATAAGTAGACCTTCCCACTTCCAAAAGTCCACAAGTTCATGGGTCATAAAGTTAATAACGCTAATTAATCCTGCAGCTATAATAGCGCCCCAAATTCCACCGAAAAACGTAATACCTGCTGCTACTATGAGTAAAACTTCAAGCAAGACCAGCCCAAGTAGGCTCACTTTGTCCACTCCTTATAAAGAAAACATAAAAATAGTTGATGCTATTATAACCAGGGACGAGATAATTAACCCATAACTATACCTTTTTGTAGATACATTGGAACACATGTACCAATTCATTCATACTTTGTACTATGTAGTAAGCTACACTAGCCAAATCAATTTATATTAAAAAGTTTCGTTGAAAAAGGAGGTTGTATTCTATGTTTTGGAGACGTTGGTGGGGCTTCCCTGGGATAGGTTTCGGTTGGGGCTTTGGATTCCCTTGGTTCGGTTTTGGCTGGCGCCGTTGGTGGTGGTAGTCAACACTTTTTTCTTTGATTCTAATCTTAGCTTCTTTCCTTAGCTTCTTTCCTTAGCTTCTTTTCTTAGCTTCTTTTCTTAGCTTCTAAATTAATCTAAATCCATTTGAAAGCTTCTCAATCAATTGAAGCTATTTATAAATCGCTGTTACAACAGCGATTTATTCTGTATATTACTTAGTTGCACTTATGCTGACCTAAAACTTATACTTTCTTATATGCAAAAATGATATAGACCTTACCCAATGGGTAAGGTCTATATCTTAACGGTCTTTTTAGAAGATTATGCCTAAAGCGATCAAAATCAGAATGGCGATAGCAATGATCCCTGCACCAACACCTGTACCTACAGCACCATATCCATAACAGCCACCGTGCATAACTTCACCCCCTGAATTATATTATTTTCATTTAGACTTGAACTAGAAAACGATACCCAATGCGATGAGCAAAAGAATAATAACGACGACTATAGCAATACCTGCACCCCAATTAGTTGGACCACATCCTGCTGTACCGAATGCCATATTAACTCCTCCTTTAAGAACTTAGATTCTATTATTTTATCTAAAAGATGACTCCTAGAGCAATCAGAATCAATATTGCAATAGCAATTATACCAACTCCAACGCCTCCGAAACCAACAGGCGCTACAGTCGCTACAGGCGCTACATAAGCATGACCATAACCACCATATCCATAACCGTACATAATGTCTCCTCCCTCCAGAACTAATCGATAACTATTCGTCAATCACTTTGAGATTAGAATACGATTCCCATTGCAATTAATAAAAGGATAATGACGACAACAACCGCAATACCCGGTAAGAAATTAGGTCCACAAGCAACACCGTCAACTCCAGCACCGAAAGCCATAATACTTCCTCCTTTCATAGTGGAATTTCCTGGGCTTAATACAGGATATGTATTAAGCTGGTTTTTGTTCCATTTATATCCATTAGCATTAAATTATTAACAGCAAATCCCCCTTGGATTTGCTGTTCTTGATTTAGTATTGAGGATTTTGTAATCTTCTGGCAAACTCCTCAATACCCATATTGGCAAAACAATAGACCCTGTGCACCTGCATTGGATTCTTTCTGTCGGCCCAACCTCTTTCTGTAGTAAAGGCCATCAGATAGCCTGCTTCCTTTACTGTTCGAACAATGTCAGCATTATTATCACCAAACGGATAGGCAAAGAACTTAACCGGTCGGCCAAAGCGCTTCTCCAAAATGTCCTTTGCTTCTATGAGTTCACTCTTTAAAGAAGCAGCATTAAGTTTATCCTTTACCAAATATGGATGGTTCATAGTATGACCCTCTATTTGCCATCCCTTATTCCCCAACTCTTCAAGTTGTTCCCAAGACATAAAGCCCTTACCTTGAATGTAATTTGTGACTACAAAAACCGCTGCAGTTAGCCCATATTTAGTTAAGATAGGATATGCATTAGTATAATTATCTTCGTAACCATCATCGAAAGTTATGACAACTGGCTTCTCAGGGAGTGTACCCTTCTCATAGAAATACTTATTAAGCTGATCAAGGCTCACAACATTATAACCCTTTTCGGCTAAATATCTCATTTGCTCCTCGAACTGTACAGGTGGAATACGAAGTTCATTCCCTGGTTCAACCATAACCGAATGATAATAAAGTACTGGTATAGTCTCAGAGCGTTTTTCCAAAATTTCCGGCGAAGTCGAGTTGTTTTTGGGTATTGTAGTTTCCGGCGAAGTTGACTTATTTACAGGTATAGCAGTTCCCTCCTTGGATGCTGTTCGGTCAGATTCCTTTAGATTGTCTGAAATATTAGGCAGAATATTTTGGGAAGGAGGCTTAATCAAAGTTGATTCTGATTTATCTGGAGAACAACCGCTCGTTGATAACCCCAACGTCATTCCCAAAGCTAAAAGGATGAGCACTTTAATAATTTTCCACTTCACATTATCCACTCCCAACCTTTGATTCCAGCTCCACTTTATTGCTTGCTACTTTTCTTTATAAAATAAATAAACTCTATCCTTTAACCAACTTTTGTAATTATTATAACTCTTATTGCCCCCCTTGTCATTTTTCGTGGTGCAATTGGAACAGCATGAGAATCAGATATGACTAAAAAAAGGTGCTTGTTAATCTATTTCTCGATTAACAAGCACCTTTTACCTAAAACATTATTCAAGGTTACTCCCTCAAAAGTCCTTTGCAGGAATCGGTCCTCGGGAAAGAGCTATTTTCCCAGTTCGGACAATTTCAATAATTCCATGATCCTCAAGCATCAGGCACAATGCATCGATCTTCGTTTCCTCACCGGAAAGTTCTATGACCATTGTTTCACGGTTAACATCCACAATTTTAGCCCGGAATATCTCGACAATATTAACAATATCCGAACGCGTCTCAGAACTGGCTTTCACTTTAATCAAAGCTAACTCCCGATGAATAGAATCGATCGCCGTAAGGTCACTAATCTTAATCACATCAACCAACTTTGACAATTGGTTAACGACTTGTTCCAACTCAATTTCGTCACCTTCAACGACAATCGTAATCCTAGTCGTCTCGAGCTCTTCTGTATAACCTGCAGCAATACTTTCTATATTAAAGGCCCGACGACTAATTAGTCCTGAAATATGGGTTAAAACGCCCGGTCTATTCTCTACTAAGACAGCCAATGTATGTTTCATATCTTTAACCTCCCAAGATCATCTGGTCTAAGCGGGCACCTGCCGGAACCATGGGTAAGACATCCTCTGTTTCGGGAATACGAATATCAACCACAACCGGCCCAGGGATAGCCATCGCCCTTTTCAGTGTCTCCTCTAGCTCAGACGGTTTGCTAACGCGCAAGCCAGTTACTCCCATAGCCTCAGCTAATTTTACGAAATCCGTGTGTCCTTTAAGGCTAGTATGGGAATACCTCCCACCGTAAAACATCCTCTGCCATTGAGCAACCATACCTAAGACCTGATTGTTAAAGATAAGCACTTTAACCGGCAAGTCGTAATTAGCTATAGTAGCCAACTCCTGGCAATTCATCATAATACCGCCATCCCCAGCAAATAAGAAGACCATTTTTTGAGGCATTCCGCTTTGAGCGCCAAGGGCTGCTGGAAGACCATAACCCATCGTTCCTAACCCACCCGACGTCAGTATAGAACGCGGTTCTTTAAAACCATAATACTGGGCTACCCACATTTGATGTTGACCAACGTCCGTAACGATAATGGCTTCGCCTTGAGATAATTCACTCACTTTTTCGATCACTGCTTGAGGCATTATGACTTCAGTAGAATGCTCATAGGTCAAAGGCTTTTCCCTTTGCCAATCTGAAACTTGCCGGGCCCAAGGTTGGATTTGTTCTGTCCAAGCGAGTTTTGCTGCAAGTGTCTGTTGGTACAGTAAAGGTAAAGACCATTTTAAATCCCCTACTACCCGAATATGAGCCAAGACATTTTTATTAATTTCAGCGGGATCAATATCAAAGTGGACTACCTTGGCCTTAGAGGCAAAATGAGCGATTAGTCCAGTGACTCGATCATCAAAGCGTACCCCAATCCCTAACAACAAATCACATTCTGTCGTGGCCATATTGGCTGCATACGTTCCATGCATACCAACCATCCCTAGATGTTGAGGATGATCTGATGGTAGGCAACCTAAACCCATCAACGTAGAAATGACCGGAAATCCAGTTAGGTTGACTAAATCTCTCAGAACCTGAGCGGAATCTGCAAGATTAACGCCCCCCCCCACAAAGATTAGAGGTTTCTTCACTAACTTCATTTCCTCCAATACTCTATCTATGATTTCCCTATCCCCTTCAAACAAAGGGTGGTAGCCTCGTAATTTAACCGTTTCCGGGTATTGATAGTCAAAATTAGCAGCAAATACATCTTTAGCTACATCGATCACGACCGGACCAGGTCGACCAGTTCGAGCAATATAAAAGGCTTCCTTAATAATCCTCGGTAAATCCTCAACTTTTTTCACTAAATAGTTATGTTTGGTGATAGGAGTTGTGATCCCACTAATGTCTGCCTCCTGAAATGAATCCCTGCCTATCAAAGAAACGGCAACTTGCCCTGTGATCGCCACCATAGGAATCGAATCCATGTAAGCGTTAGCAATTCCTGTGACAAGATTCGTAGCCCCAGGACCAGAGGTTGCAATGCATACCCCTACCTTTCCAGTAGCCCTAGCGTAACCGTCGGCGGCATGAACTGCTCCTTGTTCATGTTTAGTCAGTATATGATTGAAATTCGCCTTATACAAAGCATCGTAAAGAGTTAACACTGACCCACCGGGATAGCCAAATACAATTTCTACCTGTTCATTTTTCAAAGATTCGATAATTGCCTCTGCTCCAGTCATTATCAAGCTAATGGCCCCTCCCTATTTCACTTTTCTGTATTATAGTATACAAGTCATATTTTTGCACTAGATTTAAAGTATGTTTTTAGGATTTTCCCAAAAAAATACCCGGTTAATTAACACGAATGCAAAAATATACTACTACCGGATCCACTACAATTTTAAGATCCGCTTTCGAACAACTCTTACATTCTGTTTCCAAATTTTTAACGAAAACACCATGATGGGGCCATAAAAAAGAGAAAAAAGTAATGTACCAATGAAAATAGGACCATTTAATATAAATCCTAATATGACAGCACTGATCTCTGTAAAAGTCGTCGTCTTACTATATGAAAACCCTGTTCTTTCCGCAACTGCTAAACTAAACCAATCAGAAGGCCCAGCTCCAAGATCAGCTGCAATATACATGCCTGTGCCAAACCCGACTAAACAAATCCCAATTATAAGATAAATTCCTTCCAAAATATAGTGGTGAACAATGGGGATCCAATTTGTCCACAGTAGAAAGTCAATAAAAGCGCCTACTAAAAACGCATCTAAAAAAACGCCTATCTTTGGTACTTTACGGTTAACGAAGTAAGCCGATAATCCAATAATCGCTCCCACGATCCAGTGCCACTTACCAAATGTTAAGCCGAATTTTTGTGTCAAAGCGTACTCAAGCACATCAAAGGGATGTAATCCTAACTGAGAAACTGTGATCATTAATGTGGAACCTAAACTAATAATAAATGATCCCACTAAGACAAGTAGGAAACGGAATACTAAAATACTCATTTAAAATACTCCTGAAAGGTAATTGTTTCACACCCTCTACAAAACTAATGCTTATTGTATATTATTCCTTGATGAGAGGAAGGGAACTAGAACCATGATGCATCCAGATACAGAACTCCGCTTTGTAATTTCTCACCCTGGGGGTTGAATTGACCACCGGGAAGCCCTTCCCTTGATCATAGCAATTTCTAAGTTGTTGCCCTTGACACCTCCCGGATATGCCATTACCATAATACTTATTCACCTTGATTTGGGAGGTTAAAATGACTATTTTAGTTACCGGAGGAGCAGGTTACATTGGTAGTCATACTTGTGTAGAACTCTTAAACGCAGGCTATGAGATCATCATCTTCGATAACTTTATCAACTCCAAGCCTGAAGCTATCCAGAGAATAAAACAAATCACCAACAAAGACTTCAAGTTTTATAAAGCCGATCTCTTAGACAGATCAGCGCTGGAAGCTATTTTTGCAGAAAACCAAATCGATGCAGTCATACATTTTGCAGGACTTAAGGCAGTAGGAGAATCAACAGAAATACCACTTAGATACTATCATAATAATGTAAGCGGTACCCTGATACTCTGCGAAACCATGGCTAAATACAAGATAAAACGCCTAGTTTTCAGCTCATCGGCCACCGTTTACGGTAACCCCCGGACTGTTCCCATAGAGGAAGATTTCCCCTTATCCGCTACCAACCCCTATGGCAGTACCAAACTCATGATCGAAAACATCCTAAGTGATCTATATGCCTCTGATAACGAATGGAGTATCGCACTATTAAGATACTTCAACCCCATCGGCGCGCACAAAAGTGGCCTCATCGGCGAAGACCCCAACGGCATCCCCAATAATCTGATGCCCTACATCGTCAGAGTAGCAGACGGAAAACTAGAAGTCCTCAACGTATTCGGCAACGACTATCCCACCAAAGACGGAACCGGAGTAAGAGACTATATCCATGTCGTAGACCTCAGCCTAGGACATATCAAAGCACTGGAAAATATTATTCAGACAAAGGGTGTGGAAGCCTATAACCTAGGTACTGGTAAAGGCTACAGCGTCCTCGAAGTGATACAGACATTTGAAATAGTCACCGGACAAAAAGTGAACTACAAGATAGCTCCCCGCCGTGCTGGCGATATTGCTGAGTGCTACGCCAACCCGCAAAAGGCTAAAATAGAGTTAGGCTGGGTAGCCAGTAGGGATCTAATCGAGATGTGTGTTGATTCATGGAGATTTGTAAGGAAGAAAGCTTAAAACGCTGAGCCACAAAGTAGCTCAGCGTAATGGTTATCTGAGAATTAGAACATATATTATTCAAACATTCTAAATTCAGTCGTAAAAAACTTTTCAAAACCCTACTATCCAATTTCACTCCTTTTCGTCAAATAAGTGACTAGATACGGAGGGAGGGAAAAAGATGTTTGACGCTACAAAAAAGGAAGCTGCACTTGCTGCTTTAATAAAACTTTGCTTTAACTGTGGAGATAAGCATTCCGATGAATGTCCACTAGCTAAGGCAGTCACTGCTGTAAAAGCAATCCCTACAACTTAATTCTTTTGAAATTGGACGCAATTAGAATTTTACTCTTGCAAAAAGGTCCCGTTGTCTAAGCGGGACCTTTTTTGGCATTCGAAAGTATCCTGCGATTGTCAAGAAAAAAGTG
>ORJL010378446.1_pt1 | contig 11602 bp, 6 predicted proteins | sample 1779941 | NCBI WGS metagenome assembly ORJL01 (sample SAMEA104232317, study PRJEB22302) | groundwater metagenome | biome: forest; feature: aquifer; material: groundwater | place: USA | collected 2011-08-07 | depth 5.8 m | reverse complement strand
CCTTCGACTTCGCTCAGGGTTAACGCGCGGTTGTAAAGACGGGTTTCGTCGGCACTTCCAGCAATAAGATAGTAACTGGCACTAGGAGTGGTAGTTCCATAGCGTTCAGCTCCTAATGACCAGCCCCTATTTACTGCAGAAGCAGAGGTAGTGGTGGAATTATAAGTAGTAGAACCTTTATTCTCGCCGTTAATATAAATAGTGAGAGTGCTACTACTTCCATTAAAAACGCCAGCAACATGGTACCAGGTGCTTATTGACATAGCAGTAGAACTATTTACTTCCTGACTAGCTACTCCAGCTTTTCCTACGGATGCGCCCAATTGATTAGAACTGTTGATTTCCAAAGACACTTCAAACTCGTTTATGATTACCTGGTTTGCAACAAATCGTTTTGTTGCTGATGGTAAAGAACTGACATAAACCCATCCTGCTACAGTGAAGTTTGAAGTAGGGCCAATTGATCCTAGAGCAGATGTGCTGATATCCACATAATCATTACTCCCATCAAAACTACCGGCATTACCAAACTTACCTGTAGCTCCTCCGGCAGGACCAGTGGTAGTTGGACATGATTTTCCATTATTGGCATTACCAGAGGAGTCTAAAACAGAGGACGTTGAACAATCAATTGTCCAAGAGCTCTCATCCATCTTCCAATATCCAACCAGGCCGTTGGAGAGGTTTTGGTTATTAGATGCCAGGGATACCGAAGTGCCGTCGCCAGTGCCTCTGGAATTGTAATTGGCTTTCACTTGCGCCGCAGTGAGAGCGAAGTTATAAACCTTGACTTCGTCTATAAAACCCAGCCATCCGTTACTTCCTCCGGTGTCAACTCCAGCGTAAAATGTTCCTGTATTGGCAAGGGTTCCGGTTGCTGAGATGGAGGAGTCGGTAGCACGAGATACTCCATCAACATAGAGAGTAATTGATGTTGTGCCGGATTTCACTCCTTGTACGAAATGCCAGCTGCTATCGTCAAAATCAACTGCCGAGGTGCAGGCGGTATCTGTATTGGTACCATCCCTCACATCAAAACAGTAATCGCCGGAAGCATCTTGATATAATTTATAGCCGGTATATCCGGATTGAGCTTTGGTCAGGATAAAGTTATTGGCCGAGGAGGCGCCATTCCTTCTGACCCAGGCAGAGATAGTGAAGCTGTCAGCTGCCGCAAAGTCGAGCTTGGCATCGTCTGGCTTGGAGACATTGTCGTTGTTCGTGCCGTCAAAATAAAGACATTGTCCAGAGATACATTGATCTTCTGTTTGCAATGCAGGACCACTAAACGTTCCGTCAAGATTATTGGGGGTTGAATCGTTGGTAGTGCCTCCATCAGTGGTATATCGTATGATTACAATACCTGAGCCTCCGGTACCGCCATTTCTATTAGTAGAATTATAGGTGCCGGCAGGACCTGCACCCCCACCCCCACCACCTGTATTTGCACTTCCGTCATAACCATGGAAGTTATTTCCTCCATTTCCCCCGCCTCCACTACCACCTCCACCTGCACCACCAACATCGTAAGATCCGCCTCCGCCTCCACCTGCATAAGTAGTAGCAGTGCCATTAATAGGAGATGAAGTTCCAGCACCACCGGCACCACCGGCACCACCTGATGTAAGGGTATTAGAACCTACTGCCCCGGCACCTCCACCTCCTGCACCTCCGGTGTTAGTAGTAAGGTTAGCGCCTCCGTTATTTCCCTGGCCAGCAGTTCCATTTCCTCCAGTACCAGTCACAAACGCTCCTCCTCCTCCAGATCCTCCGGTTGCGCCGTTTTCTGTACTAGTTGGACCATCACCCCCGCCTCCACCAGTGGAAGTTACAGAACTGAAAGAAGAATCAGTACCGTTGGATCCGGAAATTCCGGAACCGGAGACATAAACTCCACCGGCGCCTCCACTTCCAACAGTGATAGTGTAAGCTTGGGCAGTAGTGCCTATTGTGCCTGTTTGCATTCCACCGGCGCCTCCGCCTCCAGCGCCTCCTTCGTTATACTTTTTTCCACCGCCTCCACCTCCACCAGCAACCACAAGGTATTCCACATTCATACTTGAGGCAGGAGTGAAAGTTCCGGATATGGTAAAAGTATGCACAGTATATCCACCAGCATATGCTGGTGATGAGCGTGAATTTAAGCCACTGGAGTCTGTATATGTGATAGTGCCACCGGTAGCAGAGTTTGATTGTGTTTGTTTTTCATCAAATTTCCAATAAAGTACAGGGGTGGTGCCTTTTTCTTCGGAAGCTGCTGTTCCGTTGGCACAACCACTGCCACAAGCAGAATAAGAGAAGGTAGAAGTATATACTCCGCTGTTGTATCCGCTAGGTACAGTATAGTTAAAGGCGCTGGCGCCAAAATTGGCAGTGACCGCAACAGTCGGATTAACCCAATAGAGGGCAATATAAGGATAAAAAGTTCCCGACAGTCCTGTAATAACAGTACATTTATCCACATTATTTACTTGTACAACAAGCGTTCCTGCGCCTCCGTCCATGTCTAACTTGTAGCCTATAATGTCACCTTTGAGATAAGATTCTCCACTGCAGGCTGTTTGTGGTTGAAATATGTATCCACCACTGGAGTAATAAACACGCTTTCCCTCTAGATCAGAGAGGTTAGCAGCAGGCGTAAGAGTTTGTGAAGATGATCCGATACCGACAGCGACATTACCGTCATAAGCGGTGCTCCCTCCTGTTGATTCCCAATACCATTTTCCGGAAGACTTACCCATTGTCGCTCGTACACCAAAAAAAGTTGATCCAGACGTAGGGCCTGTGGCTGTTAGGTCGCCGCCAGAAAGTGTAATACTAGCCGATTTATCGCTTGGGTTCCAGGTTGCATAAGTATTGGAAGTAGTTGAGCCTGCGGATGCCGAAGGGTTTCCATAATACATATAAATGTTAAATGGAGCAATCGGCATGGTGTCAAAGCCGACACGGATGGTGGTTGTCGCGGTGTCGCATCCGGAAACGATCTGATAGGGGAGCAGTTGGCCGTTTTCTTTGGTAAAGCGAAGATCGTCGCAGTCTGCCTGGAGTTTGTCGGTGGTCAGCGTCGCTGTATCAACTACTATTTCGTTATAGACATTTGTTTCTGAAGCAGTGTGGGTATCAATGGGAATTCTCTGGCGGTAGCCCCAGGAATCATTGAACCAGGCGGCAGACGTCGTTTTTGCAAACAAAAACGACAGTGAATAGAATCTAGTGATAGTGATAGTTAAGATAAGAAGAGAAGCAATAGCCTTTTGGGCGTACAGAGGCAGGCGACGATATCCTGGAAAATACCTGACAAGCATGATACCTGTCATATCAAATGGCCAGCCTACCAGCTTCACAAGGCGTCCCCTTGCGAGGCTAAATACGGTTGTTAGTGGTTTTAGTAATCTTGACATTTTAAGTGATTTCATATATACTTCATTTATGCTTGTGACCCGCAAGGGTTGTGCGGCTAAAACCAAAGCTGCAAGCAAGCATTTTACTCCTCGTTTAATTTTCCTTTCGCGTTAACTATTACTCCTCTTATTTTCCTCCAGGCAGGGATCACGCTCCAAAAATGTTTTTGACCATTTCCAACTTGCCGAACAATAACTTTAATCCTTCTGTTATCAACCACTGCTTCAAAAGCGAAATAGATACACACTTTGCCTTCGTGATCGATAAGGGTGCTTTCTTCTTGGAGAAGAGGCATGAGGTGTAAGACTTTGTAAGCGGATGGAAGCAGGTTTACTCGGGTCTCTATTTCTTTTATCGGCCGCAATGATCTTTTACTAGCACCTTTATAAAACAAATGACTGAGCCCTCTACTATTAAAGATAACTTTTTCTTTTGGAAAAGCAGGGCAAACAACAGATTTGTGTTGCTTAAAAAATTTCCTTGCTTGTATTTTTAGTTTTTTAGTTTCTTTCATACACATCTTTCATTATATCCAGTTTGCACCGATCCTGAGCTGGTGATGTCAACCCGTTGGCGGTAGCCGGGCCAGACCCAGGCAATAATTTCCTCTAAGGGTTTAAAAAGGGTCATTTTATTCTTCCTCGAATTTTTGCTTGTTCGACTTGGCCCCGTTAGAGCCTTGCCAATTTTGGCAAATTGGGTCTCTAACGGGGTTGGTAATGTTTTTGGTCTTTTGCGAGCTTTGTCTCTAAAGATTGTACTAAACTTCTCAGCAAATAATCAGTCTTGTTTGTTAGTTCCAGAAAGATTTCGTAAGTAAGGGAGTTAGGATTAAGGGCAGCTAAGGGTTTACTATAAGGGTGGGTTGGTTCATCAGGTTCACCCCAAGTTTGCCGCGGACCCTTGACTACCCCTAAATCGACCCTTACGGCGGAGCCGCAAGCTCCGCTTATATCTTTAAGGGTTGAGAAGGGTTTAGAAGGGAGAAAACCATCGGTTTTACAATCCCGTAGATCTCCGCGAACTTCTGCAAGACTTGCTTGGGAGTAGCTTAAGAACTGTAAATAATCCGAGGTTGTCGCTCTTTTCCAACCTTCTTCTAGGTTTCTTTTTACGGATCGGGCGGCGTCGTTTAGTTGTGCTACTAAACGATGCTCTGAAGGGTAGCTAAGGGTATTGTTAAGGGTGGGTAGAGTAGCAGTAAACTTGCGGACTAGAATTCTCAGGAGTGCGGCGTTTTGCCAAACGCCTAGGTATTCGTAACCTTTTGTGTCTTTCCAAACACGGGACTGCTGTAAGGGTTGGTTAAGGGTTGAATAAGGGTCTTTGACAAGTTTGCCGTTGACTTCTTTTAAGCCTAACTCTTTAAGGGTTTGTTCGTGTATTTGTTTAGGGTCGTAGGTCATATTAAGGGTAAATTTAAGGGTTAAGGTGCGCCGGTACTTGGCGCGTAGCCCGTTAACAGTAGAAAGCGTTTCAGCCTATTTTTAAGATATTTCTTTCCTGGTCCTGATTTAAGAAATTTCTCACGTGCTTTTGCATCATCCTCGTTTGGACATGCTTCGTAATAAATCAGCTTAAAAGGCCCACGTCCCTTTGTTGAGAAATTTCTTCCTTTGTTGTGCTCTTCGAAACGCTTTCGTAGGTCGCCAGTAAAGCCCGTGTAGAACTTTCCATCTTTTTTGCTTAATAATAGGTAGGTGTAGAACATAGTATTTTTGGTTATGGCGCGCCCGTACTTGGCGCGTACCTGGTTGTGCCCTCATTTATGAGTTGTTTGACTTGGGTGGCGGTGAGGGCGTAGTTGTAGACTCTGGCATCATCAATCTGGCCCCCCAGAAAAGCTGATGCTCCTGTGTTATAAGCACCAATAGTAGCGTTGGTGGTGTGGGAAAGCGTCCCACTTTGAGCCTGGGTAGTTTGCAAAACTCCGTCAACATATACTTTGGCATTGGTGCCGTCATATGTCCCTACCAATAGGTGCTAGGAATTATCATTAACCGCCGTTGTTCCCTGTCTCCAAGCACTGCCTCCTACCCAGAACGAGATAAAGCCCGAGGCAGTCCTTAAAGAATACCCTTGAAAAGGGCTTGCAGGGTTATATTTATGGAAAATATGGGCATCGCTTGATGTAGTTTTAATCCAAGCAGCAACAGTAATAATTGAGGGTTTTAAAATTGTAGAATCGGTAACACTCACATAACTATCCGTCCCGTCAAAGGCAAGAGAGTAATTGCGTTTGCCGGTGGCTCCGTTGTACCACATAGTAGAAGCAGAGGAGACAGGGCAAGTGCCCATAGAAGTATAAGTTCCAGTTGCGCCGACAGTAATTGTTCCGGTATTGGAATTTCCGGATAGATCATAAGCAGTTGTTCCCTGGCATTCGTCAAGCTTCCAATGACCAACAGGCCCGCCCTTGTTATAATCCCAGGCAACTTGGGCAGCTGAGCGGGCGTAGTTAAAGACATTGACATGGTCTAGTTTTCCTGGCCATTCGCCTCCACCATAATTTCCAATAAAAGCATCGACTGCTGTCGTTCCGTAGCCTATTGTGGCAGCCGCTGTGGTGGCTTCAAGTATCCCATTAATATAGATTTTTACATTAGTTCCATCCCAAGTTCCTTCGACATGGTACCAAGTATTTGAAGCTAGTGTAGTGGTAGAAGTAGCAGAAGCCCAACCTCCGGCACCAGTAGTGTCAATGTACATTCGGACTTTATCAGTGGTAATACCAGTCAGAAGATAACCTCCGGCAGTTCCGGCGGTCTGAGGCCCAACAAAAATACCTTTAAAGTCTGTTAATGTACCAGATTTATTTACCCAGGCTGATACACTAAGGGCGGTAGATGGTTTTAAAGTAGCAGACTGAGTATTTAAGTCAATATAATCATCGGTACCATCAAAATTAAGACCTTTCCCGACTTTTCCAGATGTCCAAGTTGGTACAGAGCTAAAAGTTCCTACAAAACCGTTACCAGACGAATCGTTAACTGTTGTCCCTGTCCCCTCGTTGAAATCCCATCTCCCAACAGGCGCGGTGCAGGAAGTTGAATCCCCGGGGATGCAGTATTCTTGATTTGCTGATTGTTTTTGGTAGCTTGAATTATCGGATAAGGCTCCTAAAACCTGAGTAGAGCCTTGGTTCATGTCAAGTTTTACCTCATCAGCAGTCAGGGCAAAGTTGTAAATTTTTACTTCGTCAATATCCTTACTAAAATATCTGCTGTCTGCATTTGCAAATTGTAAGTTGTTGGCGTTTGCTAGATTGACTGTAGCCAGCCCAGTGCCTGTCGCTCGTGATATTCCATCAATGTACATCACATAGGCTGTACCAGATCTGGTAACCGTGACTAGATGGAAACCTGAAGATAAAAGGGTACCATCATAAGTTACGGTTACATTAAAAGCACCGCCTGCATTGGTTGTGTCCTGGTAAACAATATTGGTTACCGGATTTCCTGCCCACAGCCCCCAAGTATTCGCAGGAGCTGCTGTTGTAATACCCTTAGTGATAATTCCGTTCCAGACAGATGAACCAGCCAAAGGGAATTCCACCCAGGTACTTACGCTAAAATCATTTGTCCCAGGGTCTAAACTCGCATTGTCAGCTACAGAAACATACCCTGTTGTTCCATCGGGAGAGATGGCTTTTCCATACTTACCTGATTGAGTAGAAGAGATTGTTCCATTTTTGGCACCGTCCAAGGTTGAACCTTGACTACCCGAGTTGCAATAATCATTTGCCCCACCCGAACAAGTATTGTCCGCTCCTTCATCAAACTTCCAATGGCCGACTGCGCTGCCGACAGGGCTTCCGACTGCCGGATGCCCGGCGTTCATGTCCTGCACAATCTGCTTGGCAGTCCGGGCGTAGTTGTAGATTTTGGTGTCATCCAACTGCCCGTTTAAGTAGTTTGGATTATCTGTTTGATAATGTCTTCCAAATGTTACCTTTGTAGGAGAAGCAAGGTCTCCAAAGAAAGTATTATTCACCGTTCCGGTTAGGGTTTGTTTTACCCCATCAACATATAAATTGACAGTTGAACTATCAACAACAACAGCGATATGATGCCAATTTGTATCATTAATGGTATTAGTAGGGGAAGCTGCGTTCAACGCTAAAGTGCCATCAGGGTTATAGGCATAGATTTGAATTTGGTTAGTGTCATCTCCCCTATATTGTATTCCCCATTGAGAGGAAGTAGAGGCACCATTTTTGCCTGCATTCCCTATAGCATCAGCCTCCGCTGTGGTGTTAAATTTCGCCCAGGTTGAAATCGTTCCTTCTTGTAAACTTAGTATGGTAGAAGACCCACCTGCATCTATCCAATCATCTGTCCCATCAAAATCCAGGGCCTTTCCATACTTTCCAGAAACCCAGTCAGAGTTGGTCATGGTTCCATTCATAGTTCCAGTATTGGCATTTCCAGATGTATCAGAGACAGAAGTAGTGCCAGTTCCTTCGTCAAGATTGTAATAAAGAATTGGCCCGGGGGCGAAGTTGTAGAGTTGGGAAACCTCGGCAGGGGAGAGCGCGCGGTTGTAGACCCTGGCTTCATCAATACTTCCATTATAGTAGTATCCATCTGCCCGTCTGCCAATCGCAAAGTCTGCGGCAGAGTTAGACATAGCTCCAGTTACCGCGACCGGTGTAGCATCGGATGCACCATTTAGGAATAATCTTAGATAAGCTCCGTCATAGGTAACTGTTACATGTTGCCAGGTACTATTAGTAAGAGCAGTGTTACTAGCAATGCTCTGGTATGCTCCGCCGATGTAGCTAACAAACTGTATCTTTCCAGTTGTGCTATTAAAACGAAGCTCATATGCATTACCTGTGTCACCGCCCCCAGTACTTTTGGCAATAATCATGGCATAATTTTGGGTAACATCGGGTTTGTTAACCCAAGCAGAAGCAGTGAATGTTGTCGGAACATCTAATTCAGTAGTTCCTCCGCAATTAGCATCGGTACAGGTAAAGTATTGGCTAGAAGCCGACGCCAAACTGCCGGCATTACCATATTTTCCAGCTGCAAAGGTAGCAATATTGGTATTAGTGAGAGTTTGGGCATTACCCGATGCATCAGCTGCATTTCCGGAACTCTCATCCATCTTCCAATACCCAACCAAACCATTGCTCAAGGCGTCCCCTTGCGAAGCTGATTTTCCGAGAACTGCGCTTGCCCCGTCGCCACTGGCTTTGGCATTGTAATTGGCTTTAACTTGCGCGGCGGTAAGGGCGAAGTTGTAAATCTTTAACTCGTCCATAAAGCCGGTGAAGGTAGCATAAGTGTTTCCAATAAGTAGAGAGCTCGATGTACTAATTGACGCTGACTCGGAAGATATGGTTAAGGCGGTTCCTGTAGCAGTTCCATCAACATACCCCACAGCATTGCCTGCACGATTGAAGACTACTATTACATGATGCCACTTGTTATCTGCGATTGAGGTCGATCCAACACTTCCTTCAACTTGACCTCCAACAGTAGAGTCTCCTAATAACGCATAAGGAACACCACTGTTTAAGCCTACCCGAAATTCGCTCGTTCCCGCCCCAGCTCCTTTTCTAATCAAATTTCTGTTGTCGGCTGATGTTCCGGTTCTGATCCAATAAGAGACACTAAAATCTCCTGTGCCCATATCTAAAGTATCGTTTGAGGGGTCGCCAAAATTAACAGTATTGGTACTGGTCAAATACAAACATTTGCCACTAATACACTGGTCTTCAGTAGTCCAGGTAGCACCAGAAGTTGTTCCGTCATTATTATTAGTACTTGAATCTTGGGCATTGGTTCCTGTCGCGTCGTCAAATTTCCAATAGGCGATAGGAGCGGTGCCTTTTTCTTCATTGGTCGGGGTAGCCGCAGAGGGGGCAGTTGCTCCAGAATTGTGAACCCTGATCCAGTCAATGTCAATCGATCCTGTTCCAGACCCAATTATATCGAAACGAAATCTGGTAACTGTATTTGCCCAATCACCATCAGCTCCAACTTGAAAAACTAAAACTTGCCAATTGCCATTATACGTGTTAGTTATGCTAGTTGACTTGGCTTCTGAGTAAGATCCATCTAAGTTAGTAATCCAAAAAAGCTGTGATCCAGTTTGACCATTTGTAACCCTTATTTTGGCAAATACATATTTACTACTGGAGGCAGTAATGGTTAGACTTGCCGGGCTATAAACAAACGGATCAGTTGCACCTGAGTAAGTAGACGACCAAAGACCTGCTCCTGCAGTTGGGGTGGTAAGTTGATTTACCGTTGTCCAAGATTCGGTATCGCTGGCGAATTCATAGGCTAATGTTGTATTTGTATTAAAGACTTCATCTATTCGATCGCGAGTTGAAGCAGATGGGTTGCCGTAATAAACAAAAACAGTTGCTCCGGAAGTAGTTATCGAAGGAGTCTTTACCCAAATTCTGGTATCAGTATCGTTACAACCATAGCTATCTGATTGGACATTGTGGGGAAGCAGTTTTCCATTGGTATCAGTAATGCGCAGGTCATCACAGTCTGATTGCATTTTGCCTGCCGTGACGAGGGTAGAGGTATCTAAGGTGAAATAAACTTGATAGTCGGTTTGGTTGGCAGAACCGCCGGTAATATCCACCCTCTGGCGGTAGCCGTAGGAGTCGTCAAACCAGGCGGCGCCGACCTTGTTGGGGAGGAGGAACAAGAAGGAATAGAGGGATGAGGAGAAAATAGATACTATCAATAGTATAGAGATTAATCTCTGGGCTATTTTTGGTAATGGTCTATAAAATGGCAGAAGTTTGTAAAGCAAAAGGCTTACTAAATTAACCGGTGTGTCGATTATTTTTTTGAATATTTGGATAGGGTAAAGTAGTTTTTTCACTTTGAATTGTTCCTTCTATATTCTAAACGTTTGTTGAGCAGTTTTTCCGAATAACCTCCTTCAGTTAGGAATTTCGCCTCCGCTGCTTTTATTTGACGATCCAAAAGGTAAGTTACAAGGTGGCAAAGAGTTAGGAGAAAATTAGCGTCTTTTTCCGGATTATCGAAAAGCTTTGGCTTTTCGATTAAGTTACCTAAGTCGCTTAGGTTACTTAAGTTGCTTAATCGATATGCGGTTTGCCTAAATTCCGTAATCCGAAGATCGGTTTTTGGGTAGATTTCTAAATCATTTTGTCTTAGATAATCTTCATAATCGCTCAATAATTCTTCAAACGATGCTAGAGAAGAGCCAAGGAGCTTAATTTCCATTTTCGTAGAAGTTGAAGAGAAGCCAATCCCTTCGACTATGCATTGTTTTCCGGATCGCGCGGCTTGTACCATCTGGTCCTTTGTTCGGGATTTGTAATCAATATATTTTTTAACAAACTCGACCGTTAGATCGTGGATAATCTCGGCGTATCGGTAGGTTAATAAATATTTTACTTTGTTCATAATAATTTCTAAGTCACTTAAGATACTTAGGTGACTTAAGTTGCTTAACTATGGCGCGCCGGTGCTTGGGCCTACTCTATATACAAATCCCTCATTGTAAAGATTTTTGACCTGGGTGGCGGTGAGGGCATATTTATAAACCTTAACATCGTCAATTTGACCAGCGAAGGGTGCAGTATTGGCAACTCCAACCATTCCCACTATAAACGGATCATCAAAGGTGTAAGCACCTGTTTCTGTTAAGGTAGTAGTGTTTACTTGAACTCCGTCAACGTAAATATATGTTGCTGTGCCATTCCTGACTCCCATCGCATGGTGCCAGTTGCCATCTGCTAAATTTGTAGTTCCGGCTAGATCTTGTATGGTACTATCCGTATCATCTCTAAAACGAAGATTTATATAGCCGGTTGTTATGGCAACCTCCAATGAATACCATGCGTTTGTAACAGTACCTTCGCCCCCATACCTTGAAATAACTGCTTGTCTGGCTGTAGATGAAGTCTTAAACCAACCGCCAAAAGACATAGTACTGCTCATATCAAAATCAGAATCAGAGGCTCGGGTCACATAATCATTCGTCCCGTCAAAACTTAGGGCATAATTTCTTTTTCCGGCTCCGGCGACTCCTCCTGCCCAGGCATGGGTAGAAGTTCCGGAAGCGCAAGTGCCTGCGGAGGTGTATGTACCAGTGGCTCCAATAGTTATAGTTCCATCGTTGTTATTGTCTGTGGAATCCTGGGCGGTCGTCCCCTGACAATCATCCAGCCTCCAATGACCAACCGGTCCGCCCTTGT
>ORJL011505716.1_pt1 | contig 11604 bp, 9 predicted proteins | sample 1779941 | NCBI WGS metagenome assembly ORJL01 (sample SAMEA104232317, study PRJEB22302) | groundwater metagenome | biome: forest; feature: aquifer; material: groundwater | place: USA | collected 2011-08-07 | depth 5.8 m | reverse complement strand
CGCGCCGTCCGGAGGATTGCTTTCGACGATCGACACCGGTGCTGGCGCCTGTGGGATGATCTTGAAGACCTCGCCGCCGGAGCGATCGCACAGATAGAGTTCGCCGTGGGCGTCTCGTCCGAACGAAGAGATGAAGCGGATGCTCAAGCCACCTCCCGGGGCGAGTTCCGCGGTGCGGTCGCGCAGATCGGTGGTTGTGGCGCCATCGAACCGCAAGCTCCATATTTGCGAAGTGCAGTAGTCGGCGAAGAAGTACGCGCCCGAAAGATCCGGGATGGCACACCCGCGGTACACCTCCCCTCCGGTGATCGAACACGGTGACGGCGTCCCACCATGCCCATATTCATGGATCGGCGGCACGAACGACGCGCGGTCGCACGAGCAATCGTAAACCGGGTTGCAGTGCAGGCCCTCCTTGCACCGCCATCCGTAGTTTTCTCCGCCCATGCTTCCACCCGGCTGAACGTTGATCTCTTCCCACCGTTCTTCCCCAACGTCGGCGATGTAAAGATCGCCGGTCACCGGATCAAACGAATTTCGCCACGGGTTGCGCAGGCCGGATGCCCAGATCTCATCGTCGCCGTCGACGCCGACGAACGGGTTGTCCGGCGGAATCGCGTAGTTCCGCAGCGGGTCGCCGGGGAAGTCATCGCCATTGACGTCGATCCGCAGCATCTTGCCGAGGAATTGATTCGTCCGATTCTGCGCACGATCGCCGGGGTCGTTGTGATCGCCGCCGTCGCCCATCCCGATGTACAGATACCCATCGGGACCGAATGCGATCCAGCCGCCGTTGTGATTGGCGAAGGGCTGCGCGACCGTGAATAAAACCTCCTCCAGTGTGTTCGCCACATCGGGATCGCTCGACACTGTGTACCGAGCCACGACGGTCGCCCCATCTGGCATCCGGGTGTAGTTCACGAAGAATTGGCCGTTCGACGCGTAGTCGGGGTGGAACGCCAGTCCGAGGAGTCCGCGTTCCCCGCAGCATCGGACGATTTCCGGCGAGAAGAGATCGAGGAACGGAGTCGGCAGGAGCGTCCCGTCCTTCACCACCCGCACGCGGCCGACCTGCTCGATGACGAAGAGGCGGTGGGTATCGCCCGGCGCGTGTCCGACCCACACCGGCATGTTGAGACCGTTCACCACGCGTACGGTCGTCAGCGGGGTGTCGGCGACGGCGGTGCCGCAGACCCACAACGATACCAGGAGGGTGCAAGCCGCCAGGATCGGGAACGAGCGGTGGGTCCGAACAGTTTCGTGTGCCGAATGCAGTCTCATTCAGGGAAGCCGCGTCGGGACTTGGACACGTCCGGCGGGGCGCACCGGCGATGTACGAGCCGCAAGCGCAAGCGCGTGGTCAGGCGTGGGGCTGCGCGCAAACAAGTCGCGCGGGTTCGCATTCCGGCGCACGAACCGCCGATGCGCGGGATCGGTCGCGAACGGCGCGCGTCCGTCCCCCACCCTCGCAGTAGCGAGGATGGGGCACCCGCATTCGGGTTCGTCGAAACGCCGGGGTCGGCGGAAAGGTCCGCACAGCGGACCCTACGGGACAAGCTCAAACCCCACCCCATCCGCGCGATCAGTCTTTCGCTCGCTCCATGTACTCCCCCGTTCGCGTATCGACGTTGATCCGCATCCCCATCTCGACAAACGGCGGAACCCGGAGACGCGCCCCCGTCTCCAGCACCGCGTCCTTCATCTGGTTCGTGGCTGTTGCGCCCTTCACCTGCGGCGAGGTGTCCGTCACCTCCAGCGTCACCACGTGGGGCAGTTCAAACGAGATCATGCGACCGTTGAAGATCTGGCACTGGACCTTGGTGTTCGGTTTCAACCAGCGGGCCGAGTCGCCGATCAGGTCGCCCTCGACCGGAATCTGGTCGAACGTCTCGGTGTCCATGACCATGAACCGCTCGCCCTCTTTGTAGAGGTATTCGTACTCTTTCGACTCGACGAAGGGGATCTCGACCCGGTCGTCGACGTTGAAGCGCACGTCGCTCATCACGCCGCTCTTTAGCATCTTGATTTTCGTCTGCATGTAGCTGCGCTTGTTGCCCTTGGCGACGTGCTGGGCTTCGTGGATGACGGCCGGTTCGCCCTCGTAAACGATCGTCCGACCTTTTCGCAAGTCAACCGCCTTAATCATGTTGCCACCGCTCCCTGTTTGGGTTGGTCTGGGATTCTCGTCGCCCGTACGTGTGCGATCCTCATCTGGTTCCCCGTTGTTTATCGTCTCAAAATCGAGGGGACCGGTCAACGGCGCGAGGAAACCGATTCGTACCAAACCATGCGGTTACGGGACCACCCAGAAGCGGGGCGGAGCCTGAGCGTCTCGATCGGCCTGGTCCCCGGTGCCAGGAAGCCGGGAATCGTCCAATGTACCCCTTCTGCCCTTTGCGGGACGCGTTACCGGACCGGAACCTGCTTGAAACAGCGTTGTGTGGGATCCGGTCAGCGCCAGGCCGGCGAATACGCGTCTGAGAGAAGCGTTTGGATCCGCTTGGCCCGATCGGGCTGGCGGTCGGTGAGGATGCTTGCGGCCTGAAGCAGACTGGCGTGCCGGGCGTCGTTGGCGACGGTCGCGGATTCGTCTGCCCGCTCGATGCGATCCAAGGCGGCGGCGATGTCGAGCAGGGCTGCGCGGATGCTGAGGAATTCGCGGTCCAAGTGTTCACGTGCGCGTAGCGGCACGGGTGGTCACCTCGTCGGTTGGCCCAGGGTTTCGACTCGGGCGATTTCGTCGCCGGTGCAAGCGTAGGAGTCGCCGCCCGGGTTTCCCGCGCTCGCCACGCCGAGAACCACCCGGTCCTCCTCGACCACGACCAGTTCCGGGTGCCGAATATCGAACGCCTGCCCATCCTGCAAGTGCAGTCGGAACGGCACGAAGGGTCGGGTTCGGAGAAATTGGAGAAGTTGCTCGGTGTTCATCTGTGTCCAGTGTAGTTTTTCACGGCTGCCTCGTCAATCCACCACGAAGTACAAGAGGATCGCGGACGCGTCTCGCGGGGGTGGCATGGCCGGTTCCTTGGCGGCCATGCCTTCCGATGCACCGACCATGTCCGCCTTCAGAGCGGACATGCCACCCAACCGAACTACGACGAACACTGAAAGACCCTGGAACGCGTCGCGCGGGTGTGGCACGCGCGTGGGCGGGTCGCTACCATGCCGGGCCGCACGAGATTTAGGTCCGCACATCGGCGGGGAGGTTCTCTCAGCCAGGCGGAGAACCGTCAGTCCCAGGAGTGAGCAATGGCCGTTTATCAACCGGATCAATACCGAAACCTTGCGATTGTCGGACACAACGGATCGGGAAAGACGACGCTGGCGGAAGCGTTGCTGTTCAAGGCGGGCGTGACCACGCGCCTGGGAAGCGTGCCCGAACACACCTCGATCCTCGACTACACCGAGGAAGCGAAAGAGAAATTATCGTCGCTCGATTCGGCCGTGTGCCACCTCACGCACAAGGGGATGCACGTCAACGTCGTCGACACGCCGGGCACGCAGGCGTTCTGCGGGATGGCCATCTCGTCTCTCGCGGCCGCGGAATGCGCCGTGCTCGCGATTTCGGCGACCGCCGGCATTCAAGTGAACACTCGTTCGATGATGGAGCGGGCGCGGGAATACGGACTGGGCACATGGATCGTGGTGACGCACATTGATTCGCCAAACATTGAGCTAGCGGGATTGCTGGCGGAGATCCGTGAGTCATTCGGGACGCAGTGCGTTCCGCTGAACTTGCCGACCAACAAAGGCAAGGGCGTGATTGATTGCTTCGCGAACGAGTCGGGCGTTGCAGACATTGGGAACGTAGCCGAGACGCACACGGCGCTCGTCGAAGCCGTCGTGAGCGTCGACGACAAGCTGACGGAGCGGTATCTGGCCGGCGACTTGGGTGCGGAGGAGGCCAAGGCGGTCGCGGCCAGCGCGGTGGCGCAGGGGATGTTCACGCCGATTTTCTTCGTGAACTCGAAGGCTGACGTGGGGATCAACGAGTTCCTCGAAGCGCTGCACATCTTCTGCCCGAGCCCGGTAACCGGGAAGCGACGGAAGATGTTGGTGGACGGCGTCGAGATGGAGGTGGCGCCCGATCCCAACGGACCGTTCGTCGGACAGATCTTCAAGATCAGCACGGATCCCAAGAGTCATATTAAGTACCTGGCCATGCGGGTGCATTCCGGGAAGCTCACCCCGGACCTCTACGTAAAGACACACCATGAGACCCGCGGGATCCGGACCGGGCACGTTCTACGGGTGCAGGGCGCCGAGCACCAGGAGCTCCCCACGGCCGTCGCCGGGGATATCGTGGCGCTCGCCAAGTTGGACTTCCACATCGGCGAGGTGCTCAGCGGCGGAAAGCCCTGCACCATCGCCATGCCGGCCTATCCGGAGCCGATGTACTCCCTCGCCCTGGTGTCCAAGACTCACGGGGACGAGGACAAGATCGGCGTCGCCCTCAAACGGTTCACCGAGGAGGATGTGTGCTTCCGCAACGAACGCGGCGCGGGCGGCGAGCTCGTCGCTCGCGGTATGGGTGAATTGCAACTGCGGATGTACCTGGCGCGGATGGCGAAGCACTACAAGCTAGATGTGGAAACGAAGCCCCCGCGCATTCCGTACAAGGAGACGATCACCGGAACCGCGAAGGACATCGAATACACGCACAAGAAGCAGTCCGGCGGATCGGGACAGTTCGGCAAGGTGGTCATCAACGTCCTGCCCGCGACTCGCGGCGAGGGCTACGAGTTCGTCGACAAGATCTTCGGCGGAGCGATCGATCAGCCGTTCCGCGTCAGTGTGGACAAGGGCATTCGCCTTCAACTGGCGGAAGGCGTGCTGGCGGGGTATCCGATCGTCGACGTTAAGGTCGAATTGACCGACGGGAAGACCCACCCCGTCGACAGCAAGGACATCGCCTTCCAGATCGCCGGGCGCGGTGCGTTCAAAGAAGGTTTCATGAAAGCGAAGCCGGTGCTGCTCGAACCGATCGTGCATGTCGACGTGACGGTCCCCGCGGACATCGTCGGCGACATCCAGGGCGACCTGGCGTCGCGCCGAGGTCGACCTCAGGGACAGGAAGTGCTCCCGGGCGGTATGGCGCTCATCAAGGCGACCGTCCCTCTGGCGGAGTTGGCCGACTACAACTCACGCTTGTCGAGCATCAGCGGAGGGCAGGGGAGCTACCACATGGAGTTTTCCCATTACGAAGTCGTGCCGGGGAACGTGCAGCAGCAGATCATCGACGCGCACAAGAAGGAGCTCGCCGCCGCGGGACATCATTAGGAATAGTCCCGCGAGGATGTAGCGTCGCCCTTCACGGGCGGCGAAGCGTCAGCGGTCATGGTCGGCGCAGCCTCGGCGGTCATAGGCGCAGCCTCCCTCTTCCTTCCCCCCTTACGAAGGGGGGATTGAGGCGGGTTCTTTCGAGAAGCGAAACGACGGATCGTGAGGTGACGCAATGGGCGATCGGCAAAGCAGCGAATCCTCCGTGCTCTCGACGGAATCACTCTCTACGCTCGCTTCGGTCTGCACGGGGGAACAGGACGCCTTACCGTCTCCTTCGACAACCGCCGCTCCGCCGCTCGACCGTCCCACGTTCCTCGACGCCCCCGCTCCCGCCTGCCCGGTCTGCGATCATTCCGCAACGCGACGAATTCACTTTCCGGAGTATCCGGAGCCATTCGCCCATTGTCCGTCTTGGCCCGCGCATGAGAAATTCTATTGCCACGCCTGTGTGTTCCTCTGGTCCGACCGCTTTCACGGAGCGAGTTTGGCCGATATTGGACGCGAGTATGTGAAGTGCAACACCGACGCCCAGCGGCGGCCCAATGAACGGATGCGAGCCTCGCCGAGACTCCTGGATCACCTTCTGGCCTGGACGGACGGTCGGCGATTCTTGGAATACGGCGTCGGCTATAACACGCCGTACATTGATGAGGTCCGGGAGCTTGGCCTCGACTTATGGGGATGCGACGTAAGTGAGGCCGTCCCGTACTCATCGCACGTGCTCAAACTACCGAGCGCCATGACCAAGCTGCAGAAGTCTCCCTTCGACGGCGTCTTCAGTCAGGACGTTGTCGAACACTTCGGAGCGCCGATCGAGGACCACGTGCGACTGCGCTCATTGCTTCGACCGGGAGGCATGATCCTTTCCAGCACGCCGGTGCTTGAGCGAGTCTGGAACGGAAGATCGCCCATTCGGCGTCACATCTGGTTGTGGACGCCCTGGCACACCGCGGTCTATTCCACACAGTCGATGGCGATCATCGCCCGTCGAGCCGGATTGGAGTTCGTCGCAACGGTCCCGCTTCCCACGGACACGCAGTGGGGGTTCGTGCTTCGCAGGCCCGACGCATCCGCCGGCGGGTTCAACTTGGCCCGAGAGGGATCACCGTCGACACTGCGACTCCGATATGTGCTGCGCCAATATATCGCCCAGCGCAATTGGCCCGGCGCGGGCGCGTCGACTCCGACGTCGACAGACCCTACGCCGCCGCTGTCGGTGAATCAGTCGGCGTCGAGTCCAGTCAGTGACAAATCGTCGTTCGAGTCGGCGGCGCGGACATAGAAATCGTTGATCTTCTGCCTGTGGAACTTCCGATAGCCGCGCTCCGCAAGGTGCGGCTCGATCGCCTCGCCCGCGGGGCGATCGTTTTCCATCACCAGCACCCGCGGTCGAAAGCGTTCGAGATCAAATCCGTCGAGCACGTCCAGTTCGCATCCCTCGGTATCAATCGAGACGACATCGATGGACCACCCCCCGTCGCGCCAGGGCGTCCCCGACGGAGGCGGTTGATTCCTCGCTCTCACCAACACGTCCGTCAGTGTGGTGAACGGCACTTCGGTTTCGATGAGCGTCGCGCCCTCTCGCAGGCATCGCTCGCGATGTTCGTCATCCGCGGACAGAAAGGAAAGCACCGGGACGTTCTGCGCAACGGTGAACTTCGCAACCCCCGAACTTCCCCGCTTGCCGCACGCGGCATGCACCACGTGACTGCGTCGGCGCAGCGCGGCTGCCCGTTCCCAAAGCGGTTGGATCGGCTCAATCAATACTCCTGTCCAGCCCATCTGCTCCAGGAAGTAGGTATTGCTTAGCGTGATCCCGTCATACGCGCCGACCTCGACGAAGTATCCGTGCGGCCGCTCACGGAAGACCTGCCAGAGAATCCGATCCTCCCCAAACTGGGATCGAAACAGGTGTCTCATGTCTACGCCGGCGGCTTTCAAGCGGAGTGATCTCCTCTGTGCAAGCCGCCACTCGTTGCACAAGCAGCCGGACATTCGGCTCCAAGTTCGCTCATGGCGCAACTCCGGCCGGAACTGCGACGGGGAAACCGCGAAGGGGCGCCGTTCGCACGGTAGCGCTGCCTTTGATCGAGGCCTCAACCGGTCCGAGACGTGCTAGCAGACCCGATTGCCTGAGGATCGCCACGAGGCGCTCAATCCGATGGCTGTACAAATGCTCACGCAGCGTTCGCCGCTGACCGGCGGCGGCGATCTCGCGGCGTCGCGCCGGATTCTGCAGGTAAAACGATATCTTCTGCAACAGATCTTCTTCGCTGGTAAAGACGTCGCACTCCTCGCCTGGGACAAAGAGTTCATTGGTTTCGGGCATGGCATACGTAAGCATGAAACCGCCATAGGCCGTGATCTCGAAATGCCGGATGTTCAACCCGCTTTCGAAATTCCCCTTTGTGAGATTGAGGGAAATCGGGACGTGTCGCATTCGGTCGTGCAGCAATTTCATATCCCAAATCCGCGGCGTGTGGGACAGTCCATAGTTCGTCTGCCAATGGTCACCGACCAGCTCGAACGCGTCGCCCAACTTGAGTTTCAGGAACCGGGCGAACCGATCTCGCTGCTTGACCGCCAGATAGGCGTTGAACAGAAACTTCTCATTGAAGTAGGAAAGCGCCTTCGTCGCACGCGCCCCGCGGTCGTCGTCCGCAACCGGCGGTGACGCGAATTCATGAAGATCATAATACATCTTATGGAACGGGACATCAGGCATGTCCGCATGAGTCGCCGCCGCGGTGAGACCCGCGAACAATCGTGCCGGCAGAATCGGTTGATTGGACCGGAACCACGAGGAGGCTGGATGCCCCATGAAGGCTACGGCAGGTCCGGCGTCCGGCGCGGACGGGGGCGACGTATCAAAGTCGTCATTGCTCGCGCCCATGGGCATATCCACGACCTGAGGAACGCCAAGACGGCGAAGCTCCTCCGCGTGTGCCCGATCGGGAATGCACTTGACCCATGTGGGATTCTCCAACACGTGCCAATGATCCGCCCAATGGACGTTCGCCATCGTCGACGTGATCGGATCGAGATAGAACGCCGCATAGGGAATACCCAGGTCCGACGTGGTGATCGCCGTCTTGGCCGCATCATTCATCGACGGCACAAAGGTGAGGGCGCCGGTGTTGAAGTCGATCACTAACTCAATATCGTTGGATTCTAGGAAATCGCGCACGATCGGGCCGTCGGAACTGCGATCCTGGATCGAGCGATTGAAGTCCAGACTGGGGAGCGCAGGGAGCAGATACACGTCATATCCCGCTTCGCGCGCGGAGCGCTCCAGTTGTTCCGTCGTGGCGATCCGCAAAGGTCGTCGCACCATTCCGCTTACCGTTTCACATAAAGGGCGTTTGCCCAGAAATAGGGTTGATCCGACGGATGCACCGCTTGGCGAGCGTAACCGGCCTCACACAGGAAACGATCGACCTCTTGGAACAGCGGAGCGCCCTTGTATATCTCGACGAACGAAACCTCCAAATAGATCGCGCGCGCGTGTTTCAGCACGTTCTTGGCGCCGTACAATGCGAGCATCTCGGCGCCTTGCAGGTCCATCTTCAACAGACTGATTCGCCGGGGGTCGATATTTTCCAGCTTGCACCACGAATCCAGCGTGCAGACGTCGACCTCTTCCGTTCCCACCACCCAATTCCATTGGGCACAGGGATTGCCCGGTTCATATGGCAACAGAGAGTGGCACTCCGAACTGGAGGTTAATTGAATGGTTCCCGGTCCGTCATAGTCGGCCAGCGCTTTCCGCACCGGGACGGCATCCACCCGTTCACATCGCTCCGCGAGAGCGGCGTGACAGGCGCTGACCGGCTCGAAGCAGTAAATGCTCGCGGCGGGATACAGTTTCCGGAGCCCCTCCGCCGTCTGTCCGACATTCGCCCCGCAATCCAGCAGAACGTCCGCCTCCGGAACCCATTGCCGAACGTCGTCCTCGAACGTGGTGCGGGCGAATTCCACGGGCGGCGGCGGTGTGGCGATCATATGCAATAGATGCTGCAAACGATGGCTGTACAAGTGTTGGGACAAAGTTCGCCGCTATCCGGCGTGGGCGATGGCGATGCGCTCGGCTGGATGGGCGAGGTAATACCGCACTTTCTCCAGAAGCTCCGCCTCGCTGTGAAAGACTTCGCACTCCTTACCAACGGCAAAGTGCTGTCCGAGTTCCGGCTGATCATAGCAGAGCATGAATCCGCCCGCGGCCGTGATCTCGAAGTGGCGCATGTTCAGGCCGGTTTCCGCGTTCCCATTGACGAGGTTGATGTTGATCGCGGCGTCGCGGAAGTGTTGAAAATACTCGTCGGCCGTCGGCAACTGCGGACGGGTGGGCAGTCCATACGCCGAATCCCATCCTCGACCGATGAGATGGAACCCATCGCCCAAGTTCCGCTGTAGATGGAGCACAAATCGATCGCGGTTGCGAATGCAGAGCGAAGCGTTGTAGAAAAGTTTGGCCGTGAAATACTCCGCCGTCTTGCGGACCGTCTGCTCGATCGGTTCGTCGGCACGCGGCGGTTCGGCGCAGCGCAGTTGATCGTAGTACGCGTCCGCGAAACACACAGCGGCGCCCTGCTCCCTTCGAGAGTGAGCCAACACGCCGGGCAGGAGCGCTGCGGACGGCACCGCCGCGTTCGAATGGAAATACGAAGTGTTCTGTCCGCCGACGAACGAGACGATCGCGTCGCCTTTCGCCGGATCGAGCGGCCGCGTGTCATACGGTCGATTGGGGGCGGCCATCGGAAGGTGGAGGACGTTTCCCACGCCGAAGCGCCGCAGCTCGGCCACCTGGGCACGATCCCACACCGCTTTGACCCAGTTGCGACTCTGCAGGCAGCGCCAGGCGACATCCCACGGCAGTCCCTGGAACACGGTGACCAAGGGATCGATGAAGTGCGAGACCAGCGGCTTGTCCGCCATTTCGTGGACGAGCTTTAGGTCCGTAAGACCGCCCGCGCCCGCCACAAAGCCCAGTCCCGCGCCGCCGTTGTCGATGAGAGCGTCGACGGCGTCGCGCCGCAAAACGTCCGCAACAACGGTCCCGTTGGCCAATCGGCTCGACAGATCCGCCGCGTAGGCGTTGCCGCTTTCATGCTGCGCGATGGGCAGCATGACCCCGTCACGCTTCAACGCCTCGCACGCAGGCGCCCACCATCCGTTGTTGAATAATCCCAGTCGCATGTTCGCCCCGATGCGCGGCCGACATGGCCGCGCGCTCCGCCGCGCTTCGGCTATATCGGTCCAGCCGCGTCGGACAATCGAGGGCGATGCTGAGAATTGGGTCGCAAGTCATTCCCATTGCGGGCGCGGGGGTTTTCAACCCGTGTTCGCATCGGTTGGAAACCGGTGCCACATCCAACCCGGATAGGATTTCAGCCGGAGTGACCGGTCGGCGGGGTCGCGGACGTCCCCAGGACCGGCAGCGACATTCCCGCGGGACGCGCTGGGGGTTCCGGGCGCGTCTTGCCACGGGATCGGTCCTCGGGGCCGGCACCATCGTCTTCGAGGAACACGTCCTCCAGGTCGGTTCCGTCCACGTCGCGGCGCAGAAGGAAGTAGATCACGGTCGTGGAGCAGAAGTAGAAGGAGGCCAGGAAAGCCCACATCGCGGCGATCACCAAGGCGACGTACAGTCCCACAAAGAAGCCCGAAATGTGCTCGAAGAATGTGAGCGATGACCAGTTCGGAGCGTGGTACAGATCGTTCGGTCCCGCCAGCGGCCAGAGCAATTCCACCTTGCTCGTCCTTTCGCCGCCCGCGTTTTCGCGCATCCACATCCCGAACCAGGTACTCCCGAAGGTGACGATGCCCCGCGTGATCTTGAGCGCGAAGAAGGTCGACAGGTTCACGAACACCCAACTGACCGACGCGAACAGCACTGAGACGACCACGTACCAAACGGCCTTCCACGCCCGCGTGAGCGGATACGAAAGTCCGCGGGAGAACGCGTCGAAGGCGTCCGCGGCCTCGACCGCGACAGCGGGCCAGAACAACCCGCCCCCGATCGCCAAACCCAGAAGGAGCAGAAAGATCCCAAATCCGCCGAGGATCGCCAGGATAAACAGCAACCCGCCGACCACGTCGCCAATGAGCGGAATCCGCAGGAAAACGCCGCCCAGCGCCATCAGGATCATGACGAACACGGCGATCGCCAGCGGAATGCAGGGTGCGAGGGCGAATCCGTTGATCAGACGGTCCGTCGAAAACGCCAGACCCTCTTTCATGGTGAGCTTCCGGTCGCGGGCGAATTGCCCCGCCGCGATCCGGCAGATCGCCCCGCCGCAGCACGACCAAATGAACAGGAGG
>ORJL010529419.1_pt1 | contig 11604 bp, 10 predicted proteins | sample 1779941 | NCBI WGS metagenome assembly ORJL01 (sample SAMEA104232317, study PRJEB22302) | groundwater metagenome | biome: forest; feature: aquifer; material: groundwater | place: USA | collected 2011-08-07 | depth 5.8 m | reverse complement strand
AGCTTTTTCCCAAAGTTCTTTATCTAAGAAATTGCGGGCATCAAAAACTATTTTTTGTTTCATGGTCAACGAAAAATCCTCAGGTTTTAACTTTTTAAACTCTTCCCAGCCCGTCATTAAAATTATCACATCTAACCCTTTAAAAAACTCGTCACTTTTCTGATAAACCTTTAATGATTTTGTTTCCGCCGCGGGATCATCAACGGCAGGGTCAATCGCACGGACATTAGCTCCTAACGCTTTTAACAAACCTGCGAGCTCAAGTGACTGAGAACGGCGTAGAGTATTAGTATTAGGTTTATAAGTTAATCCAAGCAATCCTATTTTTTTTCCTTTTAAAGAACCAACAACTCTTGATATTTTATCAACAAAACGCGGGAGCCTATCTTGATTTACCTGATATGCAGCCCTAATTAGTTTCGGCGAATATTTAATCTCTCTCGAAACTGTTCTAAGTGTTTGCAAATCTCTTCCTAAAGTACCCCCCGCAAATCCTATTCCTGGGTTAAGAGGTGCGTAAACGCTTACTCTCTGATCTGTTTTTAGTGCTTTCATCACGTCAGTTGCATCTGCCCCCAGTCTTTCGCAAAGATCACTTATTTCACTACAAAAACTAATCATTAAGGCAAGATAGGAATTGAGAGAATGCTTCGCCATTTCGGCAGATTCTAAAGACATTTCTAAAGCTGTGCATTTAAAAAACGAAAAGTCCGACAAAAACTTTTTACGCGCTTTTTCGCTTCCACCAAGGACAATTCTGTCTGGTTTTAGAAATACATCAAGTGCTTGCCCTAGACGCAAATTTTCTGGGAAATAAAGAACGTGGTTATCCTTTCCTCTACGTTTTAACTGCTCCTGAATAACCCGGCATGTACCTACAGGAACCTGACTTGAGATAACCAATACCGTCTTAGATTGAATATACTTTTCTACTTTTTTTATTAATAAGTTAAACGACTGTAAAGAGACTATGTCGCGATCGTTTACTGGTGTGTCTAGGGTTATAAATACATAGTCCTTGTTCAAGACAGCTTCGCGGGCAGAAGAAATAAAATTGAGATTTTTTCTGTTTAGTTTTTGTATTAAGTCTTCCAAACCTGGTTCAAAAATAGGGGGGGTGTTATTTTTAAGATTATCGACAACTTTTTTATTTAAATCAAAAGCACACACTTCAAACCCTTGTTTTGCCAAACATGCGCTATAAACACAACCAAGATGCCACAAACCCAAAACACCAATTTTAATCATTTTTCAAAAAAAGACCTGTTGTCGATTCTGCGCAAGCGATATAAATTCTGAGTGAACGCATCAGATTTCGGTAATTCTTCAATTGGATCCCATTTTGCGCTTAGTAAGCGTCCGGTTATGTGATCAGCGCTTTTTGAAACTAAGAAGGCTACTAGTTTTGCGGCGAGTTCTGGAGGGGTTCCACCTTGTTCTTTTAGAAGTTTCGCAGTTTGATACATTTCTTCCCCCACTACGGATTTGTCTAATTTGAGTAAATTTAAATTCAGGTCTGAAGCAACTCCTCCAGGTGCAATAGCATTCACTTGAATATTTTCCGTCTGTAACTCAGACGCCAAGTTTTCAGTTAAACTAGCAATAGCCGCTTTCGAAGTATAGTAGCCACTAAACCTTGGCAAGGGTTTAGAGCTACCCACACCCGCTCCTGCAAGGTTGATAATTTTACCCGCACCCTGTTTTTTCATATACGGTATGACTAATTTACTACAATAGACAACTCCCAAAACGTTTATCGATAAAACATCAATCCATGCTTTGGGGTCGTTTGTTTCTAATAAGCCAATTGGTCCGTAAATACCTGCATTGTTTATTAAAATATCTATCCTATTTGTTTTCGAATGAACAAAGTTAACAAGTTTTTCACAGTCATTAAAGCAAGATACGTCCGCGGCTAGTCCAAAAACTTTATTACCTTTAGTACTAAGCTTTTCTACTGCTTTGTTTAGTTCTTCTTGATTGCGTGAGCAGATAACAACATTAGCTCCCTGAGAAGAAATTTCTTTCGCAATTGCAAATCCAATTCCTCTTGATCCCCCGGTAATAATAGCTGTTTTACCCTTAAGCATAAAAAGAGTATATCAAAATGTGCTAACATATGTCTCGTATGATTGTTACAAGAGCTCCATTTAGAATCCCATTAGGCGGCGGTGGAACAGATCTTCCGTCCTATTATTCAAAATACGGAGGTAAACTTATATCAGTTGCCATTGATAAATACTTAGTCACAACGGTTAATCACCCTGTAACTGATAATCTCATAAGATTAAAGTATTCACATTCTGAAACAGTTGAATCAGTTAGTGAAATTAAACATGATTTAATCAAAGAGGCTTTAAAGCTTACCGGTATAACCCAAGGCGTGGAACTCTCGTTTATCGCAGACATTCCCGCGGGAACTGGCATGGGAACTTCTGGAAGTTTTTTGGTATCTATGTTAAAGGCGCTTCACACATTCAAAAAAGAGGAGGTCACGGCAAAGCAAATTGCTGAAGAGGCGTGTGACATAGAAATTAATAAATTGAAAAATCCTGTCGGTAAACAAGATCAATATATAGCTGCTGTTGGCGGCATTACTCAATTAATAATTGATAAAAAGGGCCACGTCGAAGTTGAAAAACCGATAATTACGCCAGAAACCATAGAAGATTTAGAAGATAGTCTTCTCCTTTTCTACACTGGTATACAACGTTCAAGCCGTAGTATATTAAAATCCCAAAACAGCTCCACTCAAAAGGGCGACAAGCAGGTACTGGATAGTCTTCACTATATAAAAGAGATCGGCGAAGAGATAACAAAATCTCTAAAAAGGGGAAATATAGATTCGTTTGGAAAACTACTTAATACCCATTGGGAATATAAACTTAAATTATCCGGCAAGATATCAAATCGAGATATAAACAGGTGGTATGAAAAAGGTATTTCCGCAGGTGCTTTAGGAGGTAAATTAATTGGCGCAGGTGGTGGTGGATTTTTGCTTTTCTGCTGTCCGGGAGACAAACGAAACTTAAGAAAAGCTCTGCTAGAAGAAGGCTTAAACGAGATGTTTTTCCATTTTGATTTTGATGGGGTCAAGCTTGTAGCAAATTTTTAAAATACTGCGGTCTATTTAATATTTTTACTGAAGGCTTGCTGGTAATCTTCTTCCGCTTGGTCGATAAATCTTTGGGATTGTGGGTGAGCAATTACTTTTGACCAAAAAACACTTGGCGGGATTGTAACTATATGCGCTCCCGCCATCTGCGCTTCTCTAATATCTTCTTTGTTGCGTATTGAACCAACTATAATTTCAGTAACCAGTCTGTACTTTTCTATAAATTCTCTTGTGTTTTCAATTTCCCGGCGAGGGTCACCCTGACCATCTTTAATCCTATTAAAGAAAAGGGAGACAAATTCAACTTCTCTGCCCGCTCTGTGTCCAGCCATGATATAACAGATTGCTTGTTCCGCTGACATTAAAGCTGTTATATTTTTCTTTACATCTTCTAATTTTAGCAGCGCAATAAGCCGAAGTGCTTTTCCGTCTTCTGTTCCAGCAACTCCTCGAAGGTCGCAAAAAGCAGGAATTTTAACAACAACATTCGGCGCAATTGACGCTACCTTCATGGCAGTCTCGACCAGATCCATAAGTTCACCTTTAAGTATCTGCGCGCTTACAGGTACATCGGGAAACGTACTCGCAATTTCAAGTACATATGTATGCGGATCTTTACCGCTTGCTTCCCGAGCTATAATACTCGGGTTCGTTGTAATACCACTAAACAAGCCAAGATCCATTAATGCCCTTATCTCGGGAATCAATGCCGTGTCAGCGAAGTATTTTGATATTGGTAATCTGTTTTCAACTGTCATTTTTAATTAGCTCCTTTAGATCAAAGATCAAGCCGTGTGCTATTACACTATGGAATCCTTCAACCAAACCTGTGCCGTAAACTTCTGAGGTTGTAGGAACAAGCAAGCACACATCAGCCATTTTCTTCATGGCACCTCCGTCAAAACCGGAGAACCCAATAATTTTTGCACCTTTTTTTTGAGCAAAGGTCATTGCTTGGACTAAATTTTGTGACCAAGGCCCTGCGTCACCTTCTCCTGCACCTCCGTGAACAGAAAAACCAACCAGTACATCTTTTTTAGTTAGCCACGGGGCCAGCTGTCCGGCAAATACAGTTCCCCACCCCTTATCATTAGTCCAAGCACTCACTAAAGGAATATTGTCTATTAATCCAACGGTCTTAAACCCTTTTTTGCCGTCTACCATAGTGGTTTTAGCCAGGTCTGCAGCAAAATGCGTAGCCGTGGAAGCAGAGCCCCCACAACCCATGGTAAAGACTATCCCACCCCGCTTCCAGCAATCAAAAAGTATTTTTAGAGCTGATTTGCATTCTCTGGAAGTGGTATATTGCTTTGCTAATTTTACTATCTGTTGAAAATAGCTTGTTTGTTTGAACTCCTCACTCTTCATCGCCCTGATTATATTAGAGTATAATGATCCAAGCAAGCATGAAGTTTATCCCCCTTCGCGAAATACCGAGAGTGTTAGCTCGCAAATCAGAGCGAAGTCTTATTCGCTTCGGAGGGATTCCGCTCCCTACGAAGCGTGGGGAAAAGATATCCCGACCGTCAGGTCGCGGGAGCTTCATTTTGCGGTTTTCTGTATTATTTCTCCCATTATTCTTTTTGATAATTGGTCTTCTTACCATATATGACTACGGCATGAACTGGGATTCCCCGGTTCACTTTGCCAGAGGTCAAGCTTACTTGCGTTACATCCTAACCGGCAAAACAAACTATAACGATAACCCTAGTTTTTGCACAAACGAATACAATTTAAATTCCCGTGTCGACGCGGCAACGGGTGAGGTGTGCGATAGGCATAGAGCGGTAAGGGTTAGTGAATATGAAAGCAATCTTTTGGATTTTAACAGTTGGGTAGCAACTGGTACATACGGACACCCTGCTTTCAGCGATATTATGCTTGCTGTAAGCAATAATATTTTCTATAAATTTCTTGGCTGGGTTGAAGATCTTAACTCCTACCATCTCTATAGTGTCTTTACAACTTTTCTACTTGCCTTAACTGTTTCGGTTTGGACAAAACAAACATTTGGATTATTCGCTTCGGTTGTTGCTGTTTTATCTCTTTATGGTTTTCCCCTTCTTTTTGCTGAGAGCCATTTTAATGTTAAAGACCCTCCAATGGCCGCCTTTTTTACTATTGCTCTATACTTTTTCTGGCTTGGCACAACCCGAAAGAGGCCTTTATATCTTATTTTTTCAGCACTTGCGGGTGGGGCATCTATAGGAACCAAACTAAACTTTGTCTTCGCTCCTTTCGTTCTCCTGCCATGGATTATCGCTTACTCACTAAATGTAAAATTTAGCTTTTTATCGAAAAGGATGGTTCTTGCCCTTTTTGCATATCCTGTAATTGTTCTTTTAGTATTCTTTGTGAGCTGGCCAGCTTTGTGGACTGACCCTGTCGGGAAATTTCTTCAGGTTATTAATTATTACAACGATATCGGGGGTTCTGGGTGTCAACATTTTTACCTTACTCGAGGATGGTTTACCGAGTGTACAGATATAACAACTTTGAAATATTTTGTTTATACTGTTCCTCCGTTTACACTCCTCTTGGTTCTGGTTGGTTCAATAGTTAGTGCTTTCAAATTTAGAGGGAACAAATTCGTAACACTTCTTTGGCTTTCTATCTTCATCTTTACACTGACCAGAGTAACGCTTTCCTTAACAAGTATTTACGGAGGTTTAAGACAAATTATTGAGTTTGTCGCACCAATGGCAATGATAGCTGGTGTCGGTGCACTATTTTTGAGAAACAAGTTGGCAGATGTACTTCACAAGTTCACCTCTCCAAAAAAGTCTCTGATGTTTGCTTCAATTATCCTCCTCTCTGGATTTATATTTGTTTACCTACCCATATACAAATTCCACCCTTATCAAAATACTTACTTTAACTCTTTTATCGGAGGGCTCAAAGGCGCTGCCGAAAGAGACTTTCCGGGCTATGGCAGCACCTACGGCAGCGTAACCATACAAGGAATTGACTGGCTAAACAAAAACGCAGAAAAGAAAGCAATCCTAGCTTTAGTCTCGGGAAATGCACAAAACATATCTCGAGCGACCCTAAGGGAGGACATAGAACTATCGAACGCCTCCCGAAGTGGATACAATCTTGAGGGAGAATACCAAATACTGTCTGTGGTTGGCCAAGATATATTTACCAGCACGTTCCGATATGAATATCTAAATAAATATCTGGAACCTGTCTATGACCTAAAAGTCGACGGCGTGTCTCTTCTCAAAATCTGGAAAAATGACAAAGATCATCTAAAAGCCGCATTAACACCAGAATACTTGACGAGCAAAGTTAAGGTGCCAGTTTCAATTGAGGAGGGAAGCAAAGAATTAACTTTAAATCTTAAAGAAAAAAAGAACCTCAAGGCTTTGGGGTTAACTTTTCCTAACGCGGATTGCAAATTACAATCAATTGGGACAACTGTGCATGTGTCACCTGACGGGGTTGCCTATTTCCGAAAAGCAGATGGTATTAACGCATTTTCTGATAGAGAAGTATTCGGCTGGGGTACGGACTTTGTATATCATTTTACGGGAGACGAAGCGCAATACATAAAACTTCTCTTACCAAGGACTTATCAGTGCGAGCCAACAGATATTAAGCTCTCGGTCTTTGTTTTCGAAGAAGCCAAGTAGTCACTACGTAATAGGTTTACCTTACTTTCAACTTTTTCAAGCGCTGTAACTACCTCTGAAGATGTCCCCAGTTTCAATTTACCAACCAATCGCCTAACATTAACAACACGGTCCCCTCTTACTTCTTTAGGAATGAATTTCTCCTTTGCATGAGCCTTCTTTGCAAGGTCATACGCCTCACCAAAGCGTGTTTCTGCCTGTCCGAGCGCTTTTATCGCTAGCTCACTATTACCGTCTATCAACAATTTTTCAGCTTCGAGCACTCTTTTTGTACCAAGCAAAATCGCGTAATCTACTTTTTTGGTATCTCCAAAAGTAACCCACCCAACGAGGGTCTCTTTAAAAAGTTTAAGGGAATAGAGAGAGTCAGCTTCTGTTTTGCCAGCGGAAAGTGGCCAAAATAGGTTGTACGAATCAATCTGTTCAGGTATAGCGCTGGAAGTAGATTCATTCTGAGCCTGAGCAAACAAAGGAACAAAAAGAGAGAGGAGAAAAAATAAAAAAAGAAATGAAATTCTTGTGTTTTTTATTGCTATAATCATTCCTTTATACATATATACATAATAACAGATTTAATATAAAATATATATTTTTAAGGGCGTCTCTTAGACAATAAAACCGCCAAACCAAACCCAATAGCCTCTGAAGCAATTAGAGACACCCGTAATGCGATGACAACTACTGCTGCAACAGAAAAAGGCATATAGACTGACAAAAAACCGGCTAGCGCCGCTTCTCGTACTCCAATTCCGGCCGGAGCAAAGAATGCAACATATCCAAGAAGCCACGAAGCGGTATAAACCGCGACAAATATGTATAACAAATTTAAAGTTATCGCCACAGCACCCTTAGCCAAAAGAAACAGTATAACCCCGGGAAATAAAAATGCCAAAAAGTAGGCAAATATCAACAATAAAACCCACACTGGCGATATTTGTATGTTTTTTACATTCTGAGCTTTTCCAGTTAAGGAAGTAAACAGTTGACTGGTAAAGCTCATAAGTCGCTGACTTTTTACGAGTAAAAAGAAAAATGCTAGAAACAAGAGGGTTAAAAATATAAACAAAACTTGTTGTTTTATAATAAATCCTGCCCCTATAAAAGAAAGATTTAACCCGCCAGAAATTAAGACAAAAAATACAATTAATAAGCCTACGAAGACAACAAAAAGCGCTTCCAGTACAAGGCATTTTATACCAGACTCTTTTGATACCCCCTCTTTTGAAAGTAAGAATATACGGCTCGGATACTGCCATATTCCTCCGGGAAGGTATCTGGCAAAGTTTGAAAACATCCAAGCCTCGAAATTCTTAGAAAAACTAATTTTTTCTCCTTGTGAACGAGTAACTAAATGCCAGGCAACAACATTAAAAATAAAAGGGAGTGGTAAAAAAATCAAGAATAATGTTAAATCAAAAAGACCAAAATTCCACTTGAAGTCTATAACCGTTTCCCAATCGCTCCAGATTTTCCAACCCAGAAAAACTAAAATTCCACAAATCAATAGGATGGAGATTGTTTTTTTATTCATTGTCCAATTTTTCAATCATTTTCAAGCTTTGTTTTTTGGATTTTTCCCAATTAAACACACTAGCCCAACGCTTTGCCCCTTCCTGTAATTTAGCATATAAGAGATTGTCACCAAACAGTTTTTTGACGTTATCTGCTATATTTTCGGGTGAATTCTCACTACAAATTAAACCGCTCTCGCCTTCTTTCACAGAATCTACTAGTCCCGGAGACTTGTAAGCAATAATTGGTGTACCCATGGCATTGGCTTCTATATTAACCAAACCCCATCCTTCTCTTACTGACGGATTAATTAAAACATGTGCCCTTGCTAATAGCTCAAACTTTTTTGACTGACTCACATACCCCCAAAACTTAACTTTGTCGCCTAGTCGATTTTTTATAATTCTCTCCTTAATGTATCTATAATATTCTTTACTTTCCGATCTTCCAATAACCCAAAATCTATATGGCCCGGTTTTTGAAAGCAAACTGAAACACTCTATTGCGTCCACAATCCCCTTGTCACGGCTTATTACACCTAAGAAAACTATAGTCTTTATCTTCTCTTTCCGAGGAAAAGGTGTTGGCCATAAAACGATAACTCCGTGGGGTACAACAGTAATATTTTTTTCCGGTATTCCAAATGACACAACGTCTCTTTTGGCCGACTCTGAACCTGTCATAAACGGTACGTTTTTATAAAGGCTCAGAACAAACGGCTCGAGTAAATATCCTATTAATCCGTAAATCCAATTCAAGGGACGCGGTAAAGGATTTAAAAACCAAACCTCTCGGGCAACTTCCTGTATAACAGCTACCTTGGGCTTTCTCGTGTAAAGAGGAGTAAAAAATGGCATTCCATGGAACTGATCAACAATTAAGTCATATTTATCGCTATTTTTCAGATAAAAGAAAAAGCCCGCTAATTGAACACCTAGGTGGTATTGATGACCCTTTCTTATGACTCTTATCCCGTCTATTGCTTCTTCTGATTGAGAATTTCTAAAACGTGAGGCGAACAGAGTTACTTCATGTCCTGCCGCAATCCAACCTTTTGCGTGTTCATGCATAACCTGTTCTGCACCTCCGGCTAAAGGGTGTTTTGGATCACGCCAAGAAAAAACTAAAATATTCATTGTTTTGAATTCGAACGCGCGTGGAACGGAAAATATACAAAAAGTGCGGCAACTAATAGTGCCGCGGATAATATAGAGAGTTTAATAACCGTTAAGAGATCGGGGTGTATAAACCAAATAAGCGTTGCCTGAAGACCAGAAGCTATAGCTACCGGCCAAACCATTACAGTTTTACCTATAGAAAGGTAGAATTGCACAAATAAACTAGCAATCGATACCAAAGCCATAAATAAAGATATTAACCAAAGAAACGATGCTCCCTCCAAAAAATCACTGCCGTAAAGAGCAAGGATGGCAAAATTGGGAAATAACCAGTAGAACCCAACAATTAAGGCTGAAGCAAAACCAATTAAAATCGCACTCAAGAAAAAGATATTGTAATACCTCTCACCTCTTGCATACCTTTTCGAAATGAGCGGAAACATAACGCCTGTTATTGGAGCAGCTCCGTAAAAAACAGTCCTTCCTAAAATACCCATAGCCGCATAAAGACCTGCCTCGTCAGGTGGAAAAAAGTGTTTTACCATTAAAACATCTACGGTATACATGGAAGTCAAGGCAAGTCCTTGTAGAAAAACCGGCACAGCATACTTGAGTAAGGGTTGTATCTTAGGTCTTGTGCCTTTTATTCCTTTTAAATGGGTTCCTACAAAAAACTTTATTACAAAAATTGAAAAAAGCGTGCCAAGCACTATTGCTGACATTGCACCAAATACGGCGTATCCAAGAGCAGTTAAAACTACCGTCAAAAGAATTCTGACACCCAACTCAGCCATCATACTTAACACATATTTATCGAATTTTAAAAGACCTTGCAGAATTGACCTTCCCACAGAAACTATTAGAGAGACGAAAAGCGCAGGTCCTAGTAAATAAATAGCGGCTGGTTGAGTGATGTTCAAAAATTTTATAATTAACGGGGTTGAAACCAGAGCCAAAATTCCAATCACTCCTCCTACTAAAATGCTCCACCAGCTAAACCACTTTATATAATTATTGACAGTACTTTCTTTTTTCTCACTGGCAATAAACCTGATGATAGTCATCCCAATTGCCAAATGCACAATACCTATTTCTCCGATTATCGAGAGGATTGCCGCTAAGTCACCGTAGTAAGCCTTTCCTAAAATCCTCGCCGCCAACAAGTGATAAAAAAACTGACCTGCATTAAAAATATTGAGGCCAATAAGCATAGTCATGCTTCCTGTAAAAAATGGGTGCTTGGTAAAATTTATTAACTTGTTCATTCTTCTACTAAAATGGGGGTTAACGAGTTACCTTAAGCTTGTTTATTGTCAGATCAACATCGGGGTCTTTGAGCCAATTGTTACGGTTTACATCATCGTAATAACGAAGGATTTTTAATCGATAGAAAACAGCGATAGTATCCCAAGCCATATCAAAGATTGTTTTCCAACGGATAGCGCTCGTCGTTTTGTCGAATGTTACCTCAATAGGAGCCTCGTAAATTCTCCTAAATCCTAGATACCACGACACGGCTAGCATTTCTATATCCATCGCATATTTTTTAACTAATAATCTTGGTAGTATTTTTTCCAAAACTTCTCTTTTGAATATCTTAATTCCGCTCTGGGTATCTTTTAAAGGAAGACCGAACAAAATTCTTACCATAAGGTGATATCCTATACTGTAAATTCGACGACGCAGTGGATAATTAACACGTGAGGCCGGGTGACGCTTAGATCCGACGATAATATCTGCGCCATACCACTCCAAGTGAGACATTAACACCATTATTCCTTTCGGACTGATATCCATTCCCGCATCTAAAAACGAGACAAGATCGCCGCGTGACCTTACCATTCCAAAACGAATAGCATAACCTTTTCCCATATTGTTCTTGTAACCATACACTTTTATTTTTTTAGATTTGAGCATACTCGCCTCTTGAAAGGTATTGTCCTTTTCTCCGTCTACAACGCAAATTACTTCATAATCATAATCGACTAAACCTTCCATAAGAGTTTCACTAATGTTTTGTAAATCACGCTTAATTGTTTTTTCCTGTTTGTAAGCAGGAATTATTATAGAGATAAGTTTTTTACGCATTTCTTATTTACGGTCGTGGTACGGAAAGTATACAAGAAGGCAAATTACCAGTAAAGCTGCCGAAAGTATCGACATTTGCACTACTTGTAACAAATTATTATGAAAAAGCACAATTAAGGTAATTTGCAAAAAGGCT
>ORJL011103545.1_pt1 | contig 11605 bp, 10 predicted proteins | sample 1779941 | NCBI WGS metagenome assembly ORJL01 (sample SAMEA104232317, study PRJEB22302) | groundwater metagenome | biome: forest; feature: aquifer; material: groundwater | place: USA | collected 2011-08-07 | depth 5.8 m | reverse complement strand
GATCAATATATACATATTCAAGCCTCTTAAATGATGAAACTGTGCGGTTTGCTATTGCTTGAGGATTGTCTCCCCTCAAAGCGTCAAAACCATTTTCCGGAATATATTTTTCAGGAATAACTTGATCCTCTTTTTTGGGTGGTTGCACCGATACATAAGCACCAATACTTCGGCCTTGCTCGTCTTTTCCCAAAATCGGAGGTCCTTTTATCTCTTGTGTTAACTTAGATACATTAATGTCATCACTGGGATCGAAATTCCAAGTCAAAACCATCTGTCCATCTTCTTCAAGAACATCAAACATGGATTGCAGATGATCTATATTCTCTTCCACTGTATCCCCGTAACCAAATGAGTTTTTAAAACAAAGCACAGCTCGTTGACTGTTTACGCCGACTTTATCCCTCATTTCACTGAACATGCCCTGAATAAAATGTACAGGAACATTTCTTTTTCTGGCTTTTGCAGTTTCTATGCTGGCGTCGGACGCGTCCATTGCAGTAATTTGCAAACCATTTTTGTATTGCGCTAAAACATCCGCTTGCACACCAAGTCCACAAGGACAATCTAAAACGCGATCGCCGGGCCGCAAGTTTTTTCCAACTGCGTCTAATGCAAGGGCAACTTCTTGTCTGGCCACTGCTTCCTCGGAAACAGCTCCCGGCTGCTGCATCCGTATTTCTTCCATTTTAGTATAAACTTCACCATAAATTGCATGGCTTGATTCGTTATCTGCTGCATGTGATTTATTTGTATCTGAACGCATTTTTTTATATAATTTATCTACTAATTATATCACACACCCATGCAATGTTCAAAATGCGGCAACAATTTTGAGTATTTCGCAGGAGAATTGGAAATTTATAAGGAATTTGATGCCAAGACTCCTGACAAATGTCCATTTTGCAGACGTGCAAGACATTTGATTTTCAGGAATGAAAAAAATCTTTTTTATAACAAGAGTTGCCTCTCCGGTAAAAAAGTCATTTCCCTGTATCCGCAAAGCACTCCTTTCAAAATAGTGGATCAGGATGAATGGTGGAGCGATAAATTTGACGCGACAATTTATGCGAGAGACTATGATTTTAATAAGCCGTTTTTTGAGCAATATAAAGAATTGCAAAGAGATGTGCCGCGCTGGAGCAGAATTTTTGTGAATTGTGAAAATAGCGATTTTACAAACAATTGCGCGCAAGTAAAAAACAGTTACCTGACTTTTTCATCATATGAGAGCGAGGATCTCTATTATTGCATGAGGGTTATTAGGTCAAACACAATGGTTGATTGTTTGAATGTTAGCGACAGTCAATATTGCTCACGGTGCTCGGATTGTAAGAGATGTTACGGTGTGCATTTTTCATTATTGTCAGAACATTGTTCGGATTCTTATTATCTTTTTGATTGTAAAAATTGTAAAAATTGCATCTTGTCATCCAGGCTTAGGAATAAAGAATACTTCATTTTAAATAAACAATATTCAAAAGAAGAATACGAAAAATTACGTGAAGAATTTATTGGGAAATTATTCGAAAATAAGGTGCAAATAGACGCACAATTCAAAGAAATTATAAAAAACACGCCGCACAAAAATTTAAATATGGTGAATGCCCAGGATTCTTTGGGGAATTTTATTAATGATTCAAAAAATATAGTTAACGGCTTTTATATTCTGGATTCCGAAGATTGCGCTAATGTCTATGATTCAACTTATTTAAAGAATTGTTACGATAATTCTTATAATGAAAAATCGGAATTGTGTTTGGAAATAGACACGAGTTATGAGCTTTATAATTCGAAATTTTGCACTTACACAATCAGCTTGAAAGGATGCGCTTATTGCGATCAGTGCGACCATTTGACCGATTGTTTCGGATGTATCGGGCTTAAACGCAAAAACTATAATATTTTGAATAAACAATATTCAAAGGAAGAATATTTTGCCATGATGGAGAGAATTAAGAAACACATGATAGAAAGCCCGCCTGGCCATGCCTTGCGGCAGGTAGGCGGCGGGTCTTCGAGGGAATGGGGACTGCCTTTTCCCGGCACTTTGACGCCATTCCCATACAATACAACTTTGGCTTATGAATATTATCCGTTGAGCAAAGAAGAAGCGCTCAAACAAGGATTTATGTGGCACGATGATGAAGAAAAAATGCCTACATCGGAAAAATATCAAATCCCGCAAAATGATGTTTTAACCTGTGAAACTAGTGGCAAAGGCTACAAAATCATTCCGCAAGAATTATCTTTTTATGAAAAATTCAAACTGCCTATTCCGCGAATTTCTCCTGAACAAAGATATAAAGAATTACTAAGATTACAACCGCCAAAAAGATTGGTGGATATTAAGTGTGCATCTTGCAATAAAGAAATCAAAACCGTCTATCCGAAAGAAAGCGGATTTAAGGTGATTTGCGAGGGATGCTATGGGGTGGATGTCTAATGGCTGTCTAAGCCAACACCTTTTTTTTAAACTTTTTTAGAGCTTTATATTCCTGCATAACTTTTCTTTGATCTTCATTTGCGCCACGAACAACAGATCTCAAAATCTCCTTCTTTTTTTTCACTGAAAGACTAAAAAAACTTGAAGCTGTCATAATGGGGCATCTTAAGGGGATAAATTGTCCAGCAGGACACTCCTACTATAATTGATCGTAACATATTGGTCAACGTTTTCGACTCCTATGTGAGTTTCTTCGGTTGAGTTCTCAAAGTTTTTTACAATCACATCCAAGTGGACATTTTTACCAAATTCAAGTTTTATTTTATTAACATTCTCTTTTGCTTGAAATAGAGAATCCACAAATACATTCTTCGGAACATTACGCCCTTCTATAACTTCACGAGCTTTAGTGAATTCCCAGGCGACCAACGGATCCTGATAAACATAAAATATTGACACATAACGCCCATACTTTAATGATCGCTCAATATTTTCCTTAACCTTTTTGTAATAAGCAAAAGTCCCATCAAGGATAGCGCTCTTTTTGGCCTTCAATACATAATCATAAATTTTCTCAACACCCAAAGACGAAGCCCCCTGCACGTCTGATGAATTCTTTTTGTTATATTGTGGAATAAACTCTTTGACATCATCCGCATCAATTCTCACCATATTAAGCTTATTTACCTTCAAGAATCGTCTGGAAAACTCAGTTTTACCAGCTCCTGGCGATCCAGCCATGAAAATTGAAACGGGATTCTTTTCTTGAAGATAATTTTTATCACTTGCGAATTGCTCAATAAGCTCTTTCTTATGAGATTTTATGAATTTTACGGCTGCATCATGGACTTGCTCATCCATTTATTATTTATTAAGGCAAAGAAGATAATAACTCTAAAACATTTGATGAGCCAGTGAATCCAGTCCGAACATCCTAACCCCAAGCTGTGCTGTTGACAGTAGTCTCATAATATACTAAAATCGCCACTCGTTATTTTAAACAAAAGTTATGCGCAATCGTCCTGACAAAAATAGACCGGAAGGTGTACAAGCAGTCATTCTTAGGTGTGACGGGAGCTTGATGAGAAGCATTGGACCTCAAAGAAAGGAAGCTGAGGACTTGATGAAGAAAGGAAACCTATCGCCTGAAGAGACCAGAAGAGTCGAAGAGCTTGGACAACAGATGGGAGCCGCTGTTAAAGGTTGTTTAGCTAAAGCGCTTGGACTTGAAGGAAGCGATATAAGCCTCGGTGTAGACCTTGGGGCAATCGGTCTACCAATATCGCTTGTTGCTCCTGCCGAAGAGACACGTGAAATTACACAAGATGTTTTGGATAAGGGTTTAGGATTGGAAAATATAGTTTTGGAGGAAACAGCTAAAGCTTCTGCAACAGCCAGGTTATTTAAAAGTCCATGGAGTATAGGCTTTGCGCACGGGCCCGATACTCTTCTTCCTGTTGCCGGATTAACAGAAAAGCTACTTAAGCCTGGTGAAAAATTACGAACCCTTAAAAGAATAAACTGGAGATCCATTATGACAAATGATTTGGACTTAAAAGTTTTTGAAGGTGAACTTAGTGATGAACAGTGTGAGGGATGTACACTCGATGGTTTTTTTGAAACAGACCAGGGAAGGAAATTAAGTTTCTTTGCCAACCAAATCGCAGGTTCTCCAATTCATACATCTAGAAACGAAAATCCTATCGCTAAGGTAATGATTTGTAATTGCAAACAGCATGTTCCAAGAAGAGACTGGCGTGGGAGAATGATAGCACAATTGATTGATACTGCGGTTTCGAAGGGCATGATTGATATGTATGAAACAACAGCAGGGGTTAAGTTCGCTACTCTTGCAGAGCTTGTGGCAATAATGTTGGCGCATTCTTTTAAAAAAGATAAGAAAAGTGGAGAAATACAACTTATGGCAGGGATAAATGACTTGAGTCTTCCCGATTCCTTGGAAGATCTAACTCGAGAAGGTGAATATTTAAGATTAAAGGCGAGACCAGGAAAAGCGCGAACCGGGAAATCGGGGTTGGAAATTATTCCTTTTGATTTTAAACTCCCAAACCAAAAAAGCCCCGGCACAGGGATAATAGCTAAAGGATATTCAGATGAAATTCAAAGGAAATTGTTGGAAATTATAGCTAGCAATCAATAAAGACCTTCCTAAACTTCGCCACAAAAAATCCTTCGGAAATATTGCTTGGCATGGCTTTAAGCATGCCCTGAGAATTTCCAAAGACAGGTAATTTGTATTTAAAATCCAGGGCTATGGGAACAGTCAACAAGCTCCCCGCAAATTCTTTCAAAGCGTTTTCCACAACCATTTCATTTTCCTCGCGAGCCAATGTACATGTGGAATAAACCAAAACTCCGCCTGGTTTAAGACATTTAACAGCAGCCCTCATCAATCGCCTTTGCAGTTTTGCATTTTCTCTGATATTTTTCTCGGACCAAAACCGAAAACTGCGCGGATCACCAACACAAATTCTACCTTCAGCAGAACATGGCGCATCCAATAAAACTTTATCAAAATATCCGTTATATCCCTCTTCAGGCATGCAGGAATCCCCCAAAACCACGTTAGCAATACCAACGCCCTGTTTATCAAGATTATATTTCAACCTCTCGCATCTTATTTTATCCTTTTCATAAGCCACAATTTCTCCCTGATTTTTCATGTAAATGCCAATCTGTGTTGTTTTTGATCCGGGAGCGGCACACATATCAAAAACTTTTTCGCCGGGCTTTGGATCCAAAAAAAACACAGGCAATTGCGAAGAAATCCCCTGAAAATAAATCCAACCATTCTTATAAATATCCAAATTTTCAAAAAACTTCTCATTTTTATTCGAAATAATTAACGAATCCGGCAAAAATTTAATTCTTTCAAATCTCACATTTTGCTCTCGTAGGACGCCCATAATTGCCTGAAGGTTTGTTTTTAAGGTATTAACTCGTATAACAGGCAATTTCTCAGAGGCAAATCCTTTCAAAATAGCCTCCAAACCAAAAGGGCCATATTCATTCTCCAACCGCGTAACAAACGCTTGTGCAAGAAGCCTCCTGATTTCGGCCAAACTTGGCATAATAATAAGCTAAAACCAATATTGCGTTCATTATACAAGCTGCTATAATTGAAGCAATCATTTAACAATTTGGCTTATGGAAGTAACTTTCTTGCATAAACATCTCAACAAGGCGGAAGAAAGCACTTTTGTCGATTACGTAAATCAGAAATTACGTACAATCGAGAATCTTCTGACTACGTTTGCTGAAGATGCGGCCCTACTCAAGATTTCCATCAAAAAATTCGACAAACACGACGCTTACGAGGTTGAATTTTGTCTGACTTTGCCAACTAAATCTTTGGTGGCAACTGAAGCAAGTCATCAAATCTCAAAAGCTGTGGATTTGTCAAAAGATCGTCTGATTGCTCAGATCAAGAAGCACATGGATGCTTTAAGGAGAATAAGGTCACATAGATCAATCCGACATACAAAGGCAAAAGTACCAAGTCCGTTGGAGATATCGGAAGAGGTTGTATAAGCGGTAGGGACATAAAGAATCAATCAAAAAAGACCCCCGATAAATCGGGGGTCTTTTTAATTTTTTCGTAGAACTGATTACTTAACTTCAGCAGCTGGAGCTTCAGCATCAACTGTTACGTCAACGACTGGAGCTGGTACTACTACAGATTCTTCAGCAGCAGCTGGAGTGGTCTCTTCAGTTGCTTCTTCACCTTCTTTGTTGCAAGCGGTGAATAGAAGAGATGTCATACTTAGCATTGCTAAGACAACGAGTAACTTCTTCATATTATATTGGTTAAAAAATTACTAAATAAATCAAACCAGGGTTACTGGGCCATTATTATAATTATACTTAACCAAAAATACAGCACAAATACTTGACAGGACAAAGAATAGATGTTAGAATAATACTGCAATTGAGTATAAGTCCTTGGATTTATCTCGGTTGCAATGCTCCTCTCTTTGATTCTTAGATTTCGGTTTCTGGTCTTCGGACTTAAGAGCTGAGTTCTTATGAATCGGGGAAGAAGCGCCCTCCGGTATTCTTTTGATAGCCTCTGGTTATCAAGAGCTTACTCGGGAGAAGGGTCACATACTAATATTGCTATGTGGCCCTTCTTTTTATAGAATGAACCTATGAATACAAAAGGCCTCCTATATGGCGAAAAAACTGCCAAGGAAGGCATGTTATACCTCATCTTATTGGGAATAATAAAAGCGGCAGCCGGACTTATGACGGGAATGACGGTAATTTGGGCTGACAGTATTAGTACTTTTTCTGATATTTTGGGAATTTTCGCATCTTATATAGGCCTGCGTCTTTCCAGGAAAACGGCTGACGAACGTTTTGAATATGGATATTACAAAATTGAAACATTTGCAGCTTTATTAATATCACTGGGAATTATTTATCTGGGATATTACATATTTATGCGCGGTTATTATACTTTCCAAAATCCCGGGACAGGTGAGCATCGGATAGTCGCCATCATTTCCACAATTATCTCGATAGGAGTTTCTTATTTTTTGGCAAAAAAACTTGGAAAAGCAGGCAAAGAGGCTAATTCTTTATCTCTCATGGCCAGCGCCCAGGATAAAAAAATGGATATTATTTCAGCTGTTGCGGTGCTGATTTCAATAATAGCAAGTTACAAAAACATTCCATATATAGAAGGAGTTGTCAGTATAATTATAGCTATTTTTATTTTAAAAATTGGAATATTCAGTGCCAAAGAATCTCTATTTTTCTTGCTTGATTATTGGAATGACCCGATTTTAAGCCGTCAGATAAAAAAAGTTTTTAAAAAAGAAAAGGAAATAATTTTAAAAGTTAATAAACTGCGTTTAAGAAGAGCCGGTACTTTTATTTTTGGTCAGGCTTATGTTGAAATAAATCCTTACGCTGACATCGCGGACATTCGTGAAGAATTGAAGCTGTTACAGAGGCAGGGGGAAGCCTTGAATCCGTATATTCGCGATTTTGTTATTTATACTCAAATTCACAAATCGGAAAATCTTAAAGTGGCAATCCCGATCAAGAAAGGCAATGATTTGGATGCGGAAGTTGCTACGTCTTTGGGACAAACAAACGCATATCTTTTTGCGAAAATTGAAGACAATAAAATCAAAAAATTCTATATTAAAAAACTTGAAAAAAAACAGAAAAAAATAGTGCAATTGAATGAATTTCTTAAAAAAGAAGACGTAAATATTCTTATAGATAACAATCTGAATTCGCTTGTGTATTATAACCTTCGCAGGATCCATCATGTGCTGATTTATCCTCATTTCTCGGATATAAAAAATGCCAGAAAGACACTGGAACTTTTATTTATAGACATATGATGATTTGCGTGCCAATCAATAAAAATAGTACGCGGCAGTTATTGCCGATTTTGAAAAAGGCGCAAAAAGTCGCTGATATTGTTGAAGTTTGGAACCCGGCAGCAAATCTGCCGGATATACTCAATAAATTGTCCCGACCTAAGTCGGACCACCTTATCCCCATTATTTATAAAGTCACAAAACCTGATATTAAAAAAATAAAACTAATTTTACAAAAAGTGCCTCAGGTAAGTTACATAGACTTTGACATTCAAACAAAAAATTCCCTGATCAAGGCCGTAAGAAAGATTAAACCGAAAATAAAAATCATTATTTCTTATCACAATTTCAAAAAAACACCGGAGATAAAAGAGTTGCAAGAAATAGTACAAAAAATGATTGAAAAAAAAGCTGACATAATAAAAATAGCGACACATGCAAAATCGTATCAGGACTCAGTATCAATGCTTGGTTTTTTAAGTCAGATTGTAGAAAAAGGGCAAAAGGCAATTTGTCTTTGTATGGGAAAATTTGGCAGACTGACGAGACTGACTGGACATTTGTTTGGCAATTATCTAATGTATGCGCCAATGGAAAAATCCGGGAAAACAGCCCCGGGGCAAGTCACAGTCAAAGAGCTCAAGAAAATTATTAAAATGAATTAACATGTCTTTAAAAATTGGAATTGTGGGCCTGCCCAATGTGGGGAAATCCACTTTATTTAACGCTCTCACAAGGACAAAAAGCGCAAATGCAGCCAATTATCCGTTTTGCACGATAGATCCAAATATTGGCATTGTTGAAGTGCCGGACCGCAGACTTGCGGCCCTGGCCGCTACGTCTGAGTCAGAAAAAGTTATTCCGGCAACAATAGAATTTGTGGATATAGCCGGCCTTGTCAAAGGAGCCAGCGAAGGCCAGGGTCTTGGTAATAAATTTCTATCCCATATCAGGGAATGTCAGGCAATCGGTCATGTAATCCGCATTTTTGACGACCCGAATGTTACGCATGTGCACGGAAGCATAAATCCAAAATTGGATAAAGAAGTAATAGAGTCTGAGCTTCTTTTAAGCGATATCCAAACTATGGGAAATCGCGTCAATAAAGCAAATTCCGATGCCAAGTCTGGAGATAAAGAAAAAAAAGCTTACGCGGAACTTTTGAATAAAGTGATGAAAAATTTGGAGTCCGGGATTTTGGCTTGCATGATAGATCTTACAGACGAAGAAAAAAAATCTCTTCAAGATTTGCACCTTTTAACAATGAAACCGCATCTGTATTTCATTAATGTACCTGAATCGGAATTAGCCAACATGGATTTGCAAAAATACGCAACTGCGCTGGACGTGAAAGATCCGGACAAAATTATTCCCATATGCGCCAAACTTGAGGAAGAATTGGGTGAATTAACTCAGCCGGAAATTTTGGATTATCTGCAATCCGTGGGAATTAAAGAAACGGGACTGGATCATCTGATCAGATCGGCTTACAAAGTACTCGATTTGATTACTTATTTAACTTCGGGACCAAAAGAAACAAGAGCATGGACAATCAAAAAAGACACTCTGGCTCCACAGGCAGCCGGAGTAATTCATACGGATTTTGAGAAAGGATTTGTTAAAGCCGAAGTGATTTTCTGGGAAGATTTTGTAAAAGCCGGAGGGGAAGCTAAAGCCAAAGAGCAAGGATTAATGAGAATGGAAGGAAAGGAATACGTGGTCAAAGACGGAGACGTGATGCATTTTAAATTTGCCGTGTAATTTTACGGAAATTGATATAACTCATCACCAAATATCCGTAAATAAACAAAATTTCAATAAGGATACCAAGCAAACTCATCTCGAGATCAAAATAAAGTAGCTCAATAAAAAGAAGCAAAATTGCTAACAGTGGAATAGAAAACGAAATTGCCCATAAAAGCTTTTTGTATCTGACAAACGGGAAGTATTTTTTAACTGCGCTTGTTAGGTAGAGGACAGTCACTATCAGAAGTAAAAACCCGAAATATGTAACAATCTTTTCAAGCCATGGATGTAATTTTATGAATGATAATTCTCTGATGAGTTTTAAAATAAAAGCATGTGAAACCCAGAGCGCAGCTGTGAAAAATGATGCAACACTGAATATGATCACCCACTTGGTAGAAACTCTATATATGGAAATAATGTTCTCAACCTGTTTTAATTCATCAAAAATGCGACTTAATGTCTCTAAGTCTTTTACAAGTATATCACTGGTAAAATAAGCGGCTTCATCATGTTTTGCAGCCCAGCCTTTCAACGAATACATGTCCAAAACACTTTTATAAAGCACTTCTGAAATATCTCTCAGTAAACCAAAACGATTTTTTGCAACAATCCTTAAACTAACCCTGATTCCTTTATCGGAAGCTGTTTTCTTTTTTGAAAAGAGCGATGAACCTTTTACAAGCATAGCGACATCGGTCGCTTTAATATCACCTTCGGCAATTGCAATAAAAATATCTTCAGGATTTTTTGACTTTTGACCAAAATCTCGAGCCAATTCTGGATATAATTTTTTGAAATTAATATTCTCACATAAGCCCAATCCAACTATATCAAACTCTTTTTGTAACATTTTATGTCCTTCGCAAATTTTCTTTTCCTTGCTTCCTTCTTTGAAATATTCGAGAATTTTATTTTTGGCCAAATTTGTCTTAACCAGAGAAAGCCAGGATAACTCCGGACTGATTTTTTTGGAAATAACGATATTAACAACGTCGCCGGTATCAATAACAGTTGTTATTGGTTTCAATTTGCCGTTTATATCGGCTTTAAAGGCATGATTACCTACATCGCTATGAATAGCATAGGCGAAATCAAGAGCGCTGGCGCCTTTTGGAAGATCAATAGGGGCTCCTTTGGGAGTGAAAACAAAAATCCTATCCTGTAAAACATCCAATCTCAGATTTTGCAGGAATTCTTCGCCCTCATTTTGATTTTTATTTATTTCCAATATTTTATTAATCCAATTTGAGCGTTTTTGATCGGATCCAATCTCTTGTTCCGTAAAGAAATTTGACGCAATCCCATATTCAGCCTCAAAGTCCATCTTTTCGGTCCGGATTTGAACATCGGTAATAACGCCATCAATTCCAAATACAGTTGTGTGTAAACTTTGATAACCGTTAATTTTCGGATTGGCTATATAATCTCTGAATCTGTCATTTATGGGGACAAAAATGCTGTGAATAATACCCAAAACCTGATAACACGCTGGAATAGTTTTTACTATTATCCTGATGCCAATTCTGTCATCTATGTCATCAGAGGTTTTACCTATGGCTGATATTTTTTTGTATATGCTGTAGAGATTTTTTGTCCTTTTAATCAGCCTCACGTCAATTTTATTTTTTTTACAGGCGGTCTCTATTCCGGACATAAATTCCTTGGCGATTTTAAGCCTATGTGGTCTCCCTTTCTCTATTTTTTTGCTGATTTTTTCATATTCCAAAGGAAACAAATTTTTAAAACACAAATCTTCAAGTTGAGATTTTATATCCTGAATTCCCAATAAATTTGCAATCGGCACGTAAATTTCCAATGTCTCCTTGGAAATACGCATACGCTTATTTGCCTCTTTTACATGCTGTAATGTTTGCATATTGTGCAGACGATCAGCCAATTTAATCAAAATAACCCTTAAATCTTCACCGCAATGCAAAAATAACTTCCTTAAAGATTCTATCTGTCTCGCAGGCATATCATGTTGATAATGAACCTTTGATAATTTTGTAATGCCATCCACCAAAAAAGCCACCTTGTTCCCAAAAAATTGTTC
>ORJL010163081.1_pt1 | contig 11605 bp, 8 predicted proteins | sample 1779941 | NCBI WGS metagenome assembly ORJL01 (sample SAMEA104232317, study PRJEB22302) | groundwater metagenome | biome: forest; feature: aquifer; material: groundwater | place: USA | collected 2011-08-07 | depth 5.8 m | reverse complement strand
CCGCACCCCAACGCGGCAAAAGTGTATGCCAACTGGCTCTTCTCTAAAAATACGCAGCTCAGGATCAACAACAACGTCCTGCTCAACAGCCGGCGCACCGACGTGCCGCCGGTAGTCAGGGAGCAGGCGGTCGATCCGGCCCACATGGGCAACTACCGCTTCTATAACACCGAAGAGAATGCCGAAATCAGCAGCCGGCTGTTGCCGATGATCAAAGAGGTCTTAAGAAAGTAACGGGGAGCTTTTTGACGGGCTGTCAAACCAGCGGGAGAGAATACATGCCGGAAGTGGAGTACAACAATCTACGCGATTTTATTGAGCTCTGCAATAAACACGCGGAAGTGCGGGAGATCGACGGGGCCGACTGGAATCTGGAGATCGGCGCTTTGACGGAGGCGACGGCCGAACTGATACCGGAACCGCCGATGCTGCTTTTCGATCAGATCAAGGATTATCCGGCCGGTTACCGGGCCTTGTCGCTGCCCATTGCCTCCCAAAAACGGGCGGCGCTTTCCCTCGGCCTGCCTCTGGGTAAGTCCAAGCTGGAGAGCATGCGCCTCGGCTCCCATAAGATTCACGCCGCCCAGCCCATCCCGCCGGTGGAGGTGCAGGATGGGCCGGTGCTGGAAAATGTGCAGACAGGCGATGATATTGATATCTTCCGTTTTCCCGCCCCCTTCTACAGTACCGGCGACGGCGGCCGTTATCTCGGCACCGGGGATGCCCTGCTCAACCGTGATCCCGCCACCGGATACGTTAACATGGCCACCTACCGCATGCAGGTCCACGAGCGCAACCTGCTGGGATTGTGGATGAGTCCGGGCCAACAGGGAAGACAGATCTGCCAGCGGTACTGGGACCAGGGAAGGAGTTGCCCCGTAGCGGCCGTTTTCGGCATCGATCCGCTGACGTTCATGGCCGCCCACACGCGGCATCCCTTCGGGAGCTCGGAACTGGACTTCGTGGGCGGGTTGCGGGGGCGCCCCCTGGAAGTCATCAGAGGACCGCTGACGGGGCTGCCGATCCCCGCCTTTGCCGAAATCGCTATTGAAGGGGAAGTGCCGCCTCCCGCTGAAGAATCCCGGCCGGAAGGCCCTTTTGGCGAATGGCCCGGTTATTACTCGGTAGGAACGGCCGGCACCGGCGAGCCGCAACCCGTGATCCGCATCCAGGCCGTTTACTTTCGCAATGATCCCATCATCTTATGCGAACCGACCCTCTGGCCGGGCGCCTCGAAACGGGCGCTGCCGCTGCACGCCGGCTTGTTGTGGGATCAGCTGGAAAATGTGGGGATCCAGGATATTGCCGGCGTCTTCAACCATACCGAGTATCTGGTTGTAGTGGCCATCCGGCAGCGTTACGCGGGCCATGCCAAACAAACGGGCATGGCGGTGCTGGGGTGTGCGGCGGCGGCGTTCCATGGGCGCTATGTCGTTATTGTCGACGAGGACATCGATCCGACCAATTTGAAAGAAGTATTGTGGGCGATGAAGACGCGGGTGGACCCGGCCCGGGACATCGAACTCATCGACGGCGCCTGGAGTACGCCGCTGGACCCGCGCATGCCGCCGGAAAAGCGCCGGTCAGGGGATTATACCAACAGCCGGGCGATTTTTTATGCCGTTCGTCCCTTTGTCTGGCGGGACAAATTCCCCCGCTCCAGCCGGACGGAGCGCTCCCTGCGCGAGGAGGTGGTACGGAAATACGGGGCGATTTTTTCCTTTCCCAACGGACAAAGGACTTGAAAAAAGCCGCTAAACGTGAAAGAGGGACTGGTAAAAATTTTACATTATATGTAGTCTCAGAAAGTTGTGAAAAACAGTCGCAACAGACATAAATACTTTATTAACGGGGGGAAAGTTATGGGCAGAAGCAAAGTAAGGAAAAGTCCGGGCATAACCGGTATTTTCATAGCGTTCGTGGTGTTGCTCACCTTCGGCGCCGCATACGGCTCCGATTCATCAGGAAAGGCCGCAAAATTGCCAGCAGTCCATCCGGAGGGGAAGATGGACCCGGGCGAATGGAAGAAAATTGTCGAAGCGGCCAAGAAAGAAGGCAAAGTCGTCGTTTCGGGAAATCCCAGCGAAGCCTGGCGGAAATCACTGGTGGATATGTTCCGGCAAGACTACCCGGAAATTACGGTGGAGTATACCGGCATCAATTCCCGGGATTTCTGGCCCCGGGTCCGCCAGGAACGAGCTTTGGGGAAATACCTCTGGGATGTGGGCGCGCGCGGTGTGGATCTGCCTGCTTATGAGGCCAAAAAAGACGGCCTCTTGGAGCCGATCAGACCTATCCTGTTGCCGGAAAATGCCGATGACAGCAAATGGATCGGCGGGCTGAACCAGGTGTTTTATGACAAAGAAAAAAGGTACATGCCGGGCTATGTCATGTTCATTCAGCAAACAACGGCTGTAAACCGTGATTTTATAAAAGAGGCGGAAATCGCTTCCTCGTCCCAACTGCTGGATCCGAAATTCAAGGGAAAAATCGTCATCCAGACGCCCACGGGGGGCGTTTCTTTCTTTGCCCTGCTCAACCTGGGGGCCATGTATGGCGAAAACTTCCTTCGCCAACTCCTTACCAAGCAGGAGATCGTGGTCACTAACGACAACCGCCAGCAGAACGAGTGGGTGGTGCGCGGCAAATATCCGCTGGCCATCGGCTTCAACTTAAACGAACTTGAACCATTCAGAAAACAGGGTCTGGGCAAGAACGTTACCAAATTGGAGGACAAGGTGATTCCCTTGAGCGTCCAGTTCGGCGCCCTGGCTTTCATGAAAAATGCACCTCATCCCAATGCGGCCATGGTTTATATCAACTGGGTCCTCTCCCAGAAGACACAGGCGGCCATGAGCAAGAACATCGCTATCAACAGCGCCCGGGCGGACGTGCCGGTGGTCAATAAAGAGTTGGCAATCGATCGGACGCGGCTCGACAAGTACTATAATTATTCCACGGAAGAAAACACCGTCGGCGCCAGCAGCCGCTTCCTGCCCATAATCAAAGAAACTCTGAAGTATTGAAAGGAGGGCGATAAACCCATGATTATTGACCTGCATTCCCATCTCAACCCCCAGGAGTGGTCAAAGACGCGCCCACCATCCATGTTTGACGTTGAAGGTTACATAGCCGCCCAGGCGGAAGCGGGCATCGAGCTGACCCTTTTCAGCAACCCCCTGGTCGGCAGGCCGAACCTCGATCTGACCAGCCTGGACAACGTGAAAAAATACCATGAATTTGCCGCCGAGACAGCGGCCCGATACCCCAAAAGCCTGGTCGCTTCCGCGGTTTGCGTGCCCTGGGCCGGGGACGAATACCTGGAAGAAACCAGAAGGGCGCTCACCGAGGGCGGCTGCAAAGCCGTCCTGATCAACCCCAGCTACCGGGGCGAGTACCTTGACTCCGAGCGCGCCTTCCCCTTCTACCAGCTCATGTCGGAGATGGATGTGCCTGTCCTGCTCCATCCGCCGGGAGAAACCATCGGCCAGGAATTCATGCAGGAGTACCGCCTGGTGGAAATGATCGGCCGTCCCATGGAAACAACCTTGGGGCTCGCCCGGATGATCTACGCCGGGGTCCTTGAGAAATTTCCGCGGCTGAAGATGGTTTGCGCCCACCTGGGCGGCGCCATCACCATCCTGGCGGGCCGAATCAATTACGGGTATGAAGAGCGGAGCAAGACCGGCTACAATCCCTTTGGCATCGTCGGCAACGACTGGGGCCCCGACTGCCTGACCAAGGAACCGATTGACTATATCGCCATGCTCTATGTGGACACCGTGTCCTTCCATCAGCCGGGCGTCATGTGCGCCCTGCAGACCGTGGGGGCCGATCATGTAGTCTTCGGCACCGATAATCCGCCGGTACAGGTGCCCCTGAAACGTTCCCTCAAACTTATTGACGACCTGCCCGTTCCGGAGGAAACCAAACAGAAGATCTTCAGCGGCACGGCCGCTAAACTGCTGAAAATAACGACTTCGTAAAAGTATATTTTCGTAGTAAGTCGCATGTCTTGGGAGAGAAAACCGATGGAAGATTATCGTTTACCGGAAAAAGCGGATTACTTCAGGGCCAGAGGCTACTGGAAGGGTGACACCATTGTCGATTATCTCAGCCGGTCCGCTGAGCAATTTCCCAATAAAATAGGTGTAGTGGATTCTTATACCCGCCTGACCTGGAAAGAGGTGGAAGAGCAGGCACAGGCCCTGGCCTTGCATTTACTGGAGATGGGCATTGCCCCCCACGACCGGGTTTTGGTGCAGTTGCCCAACTGGCATGAGTTCGTCATCGCCTACTGCGGGATCAATGCCCTGGGGGCGATTCCCGTCGTCATCAATCCGGTGCTGAGGGACGGAGAAGCATCGTTTATCCTTAGACATTCCGGGGCTTCGGCCGTCATCGTGCCGGCCGAATTCGGCGGCTTCAATTATGTCGACATGGTGGGGCGCATCAAGCCGGAAATACCCCTGGTGCGGCAGGTGATCGTCGTCGACCATGGCGGCCGCCAGTGGCCGGGTATGGTCAATTTCCGGGATTTGGTTAAGCGGGACACCCTGGACCGGTACGATAAGGACTACCTGTTGCCCTACCGGCCCCAGGGCGATGACATTGATTCGATTCTTTACACCTCCGGGACGATGGGCAGCCCCAAGGGAGTAGTAACCACGCACAATATCCATGATTACAGCAATAAAACCTTCTGTCTGGAGACCTGCATCACCAAGGACGACGGGCTGTTCCCCCTGTCACCCCTGTCTTTTCAATTTACCATCACCCAGGGCCTCTACTCGGCGGTATACAGCGGGGCCAAGCTGGTGATCAGAGAAAAATTCGACGGGGAGATCGCCATCCAGACAATTAAGGACGAAAATTGCACCTTCCTTTTTGGTCCCCCGCCCTTTCTTATGGGTATCCTCGATGCGGCCTCGGCCAGCCGGCGCGAAGTTACCGGGGTGCGGACCTATTTCTGCGGCGGCTCCCATTTGCCGCCGGAGGTGGTAAGGAAAGCCAAGGAGGTGCTCAAGTGCCAGTTGATCAACGGTTACGGCTTGACGGAGACCGCCTGCGCCTTGATGACCAGATTGGGAGATACCGATGAGGTTGTGGTCAACAGCGCCGGCAAGCCTTTTCCTCCCGCCATGGAGGCCAAAATCGTGGACGACGGGGGCCGGGAAGTGAACCCCGGTGAAACGGGCGAAATCATGTTTCGGGGCCCCTCGGTAACCACCGGCTATTTCCGCAACCCGGCGGCCGACGCCGCCGCCTTCACTGCGGACGGCTGGTTTAAGTCCGGGGACCTGGTGGAAAAACGCCGGGACGGCAACATAACCATTGTGGGCCGGAAAAAGGACATGATCAAGCGGGGAGGCATCAGCATTTATCCCGAAGAGGTGGAAGACCTGCTGCTGCAGCATCCCAAGATCAACCGCTGTGCCATGGTGGGCATGCCCGATGAACGGCTGGCGGAAAGAAACTGTCTCTTTGTGGTGCCCCGGCCCGGCGTGGAAATCTGCCTCGACGAAATAACGAGCTACCTGGACCAAGAAAAACGCATCGCCAAGTACAAGCTCCCGGAAAGATTGGAACTGGTGGCGGTCCTGCCCCTAACGCCCACGGGGAAAATCCTCAAAAGGGAGCTCCGGGACATCATCATCCGGAAACTGGCGGAGGAAAAAAAACCTTAGCCATTATCGTTCAGCCGCCAGGAAAAGCGAATACAAAAGATATCGTTACCAATCAAACCCGGCATGCTTTCTGATATGCCAAAAGCAGCACGTATTGATATTATTTCTCCAGCAATTATATATCACGGTACTTCCCTACTCGTCACACCGGCGAAAGCCGGTGTCCAGCATGACTCTGGATGCCGGATCGGGTCGACCCAAAGGGCCTAAACGGCATGACTACGATTGGTATATTTATTTGCCGGAGTAATAAAAGGTCACTCCCGGGCTTAACGCTTGAGGAAAAAGAGCGCCAGCAGGGTCAGGCCGATGCCGGCCAGCCGCCACCAGGTCATCTCCTCGCGGTAAAGCAGCATCGAAAGCCCGATGGCGATCACAAAGTGCATGCCGGTAATCATGGCGATCACCGACAGGGGACCGCTCGCCAGCGCGACGAGAAAGGCATAAAAGCCGAAGAAATTGAGCAGGCCCATCAGGAGTCCGAGCTTCACCGCCTCGCCGGTCCTGTCCCCGGCCTTTCTCCCTCCCCATTTTTTTTCGATGGCCAGCGAGAAAAACGTGGCCAACAGATAAGATAGAGCCATGAAACCGGACTTGCTGACGGAGGTCGCAGCGAGCTTGCTGGAGATAGAGGCAAGGGCACCGCAGAGCACGCAGAGGGCAACAAAGAGAAAACCGGCCCGGGCATTTCCCTCTGGTCTGGCGGCGCTCCCCGCTTCTTTGGCCAGTACGGCCACTGCGGCCAGACCCGCCAGAACCCCGCCCCATTGCCGCAGGCCGAGCCGCTCATCGAAAAAGAAGAGCGCAAAAAGGATCACCACCAGGATGCTCAACCGGGTAAGCGGAAAGGCCACCAGGGCCGGCAGATGCCGGAGGGCCTCCATGTTGGCGACGGTAGCCAGGGCAAAGGAAGCACTGTTGATCAGCGCCAGAATGATCAGGGTGGAGGGGTCACCGGCGCTTTCGCCCGTAAAGAAGAAAACCGCGCCGCTCAATACAGTGACGGTGCCCATGAACACGGCAGTGGTCAGGGCCGAGCCGCAGTTCCGCTCGACCGCCACCTTGTAGAGAAAACGCTGCGTGCCCAACAGCAGCAGGGCTGCGATGCTGAAAAAATACCAGGTCGTCATGGAACAACTTCAGGCGATGACCTGCCCGCCGTCGCAAAAGACAACCTGTCCCGTCACATTGTTGGAGGCCTCCGAGGCCAGGTACACGGCGAGGAGCCCGATATCCCTGGGCTCCGTCAGGCGCCTGAGGGGAATCATGCGCATCGTTGCGTCTTTGAGTTTTTCGTTTTCCACGTAAGGCCGGCCGAGATCCGTGTTGGCCAGTCCCGAGCCGATGGCGTTGACGTTGATGTTGTACCTGGCCCATTCCAGGGCCAGGCTCTTGGTGAACATATTGAGCGCCGCCTTGGCGCTCCCGTAAGCCGCGTGAAAGAGCATGGCCTTGGTCGATTGGTTCGAGGTGATGTTGATGATCTTGCCCTTATTCTGGCGGATCATGTGCGGACCCACGGCCCGCGTGACCAGGAAGGTAGTGGTCACGTTGATATCGAGCTGTTCATGCCACTCGTCCAGTGTGAGAATCGTATCGAAGTTGGGGTACATGTCCGAATAAACGGTCTTCTTCCCCAGGGGAACCAGCGGCTTGGGTTCGCTGCGGCCCAGATTGTTGACCAGGATATCGATCCGGCCGAATTCTCCGGCAGCCTTCTCCACCATCCCGGCCACCTGGTCTTCCTGGGTCAAATCTGCCGGCACGGCGAGGCACCGGCGCCCCAGTTTTTGCACCTCCGCAGCGGTATCGCCCACCACGGACGCATTGCGGGCCACGGCCACGATATCGGCCCCGGCCTCAGCCAGGGTCAGGGCAATGCCCCGACCCAGTCCCCGGCTGGCTCCCGTGACGAGGGCCACCTTTCCTTCCAAGTTAAACTCTGGCAGCGGCATTTATTCCCCCTTACGTTGAAGAGCTATTTCTTCTTAAGCAACTGTTTGACATAGAAATAGGGAAGCATCCCAACAAAGGACAATACATCCCAGGTGAACACCATTTTCAGACCCTTGATGACCTCCTCGGAGGTAAAGACCATGTCCATGCGCATTGTATCCAGCGCCTTCCCGTCCACCACCAGCTTATCGCCTTCCCGCTTGACCGAATAGAAGACCGCGCAGATTTCGCCCGTGTCCATATATACCTTCATTCCTTCTTTGGGTGCCACTTAAAACCTCCAATTTAAATATAATGATAATACACGGGGCCGCGTTACTTGGCAATCACCTTCCGGAAATCGATATCCAGGTCCTCCAGAATGACCTGCACCGCCGCCCGCCCGCCGCCGGTGATGCCGGCCCCGGGATGGGTGCTGCCGCCGCACATGTAGAGATTCTTGACCGGCGTCCGGTAGTTGCCCCAGCCGGCCAGCGGCCGGTTGCTGAAAAACTGCGTCACGAAGGCGCCGATATGCATGATGTCGCCCTCCACCATGGCGGGATCCATCCGCTCGATGTCCAGCGGGCTCAGAACGTAGCGGCTGAGGATATTCTCGGGCCCCATGTTGGTGGTGTACTGCCGCACGTTTTCCATGATGTCGTCGGCCACCTGCTCCTTGATCGCATCCCATTTGGCCGGGCCCCCATCCTTCAGGTTGTAGGGCTCATAGTGGTAGAGGTAGAGGGAGTGCTTGCCCTCTGGGGCGCGGGACGGATCGGAGATGGAGGCCGTACAGAGCAGCGGTATCCTGCTGTTGGGGATCCCGTAGGCGTACTCCTCAAAGGTGCGGAGGAAATCCTCGGTAAACGGTGAGATCTCCACGAAGAAGCACTTGTCCACGTCGCCACCCACCTTGTATTTCGGGGCCTCGTTCAGGGCCACCGCCTGGTTCAGGGCGGAAAAGGTGCTATGCTTGATGTTTTGGACCTTCTTCGGGAAACCCGCCGGCAACTCCTCGGACTTCAGCATCTGGAGGAAGAGCTGCTTCACATTCAGGTTGGAAACCACCGCCTTCGTGGCCAGGATCTCCTCGCCGCCGTCCAGGACCACCCCTTTGGCCTCGCCCGAGGCCACCTTGATGGCCTTGATGGTACTGGAGGTGCGGATCGTGCCGCCATTGTCCTTGATGTAGGCCGCCAGGGCGTCGGAGAGCGCCCCGGAACCGCCAACCGGGACGGCCACCCCCCACTTGTGAAAATGCGGGAAGCCGAACATGTAGGCGCCGGTACCGTTCTCGCGGGGCCCGATCATCACTTCCGAGGCGAACCGGCCGAGCGCGATCCGCATCTGCTCGCTTTCGAACCATTCGGCAGCCAGGTCCCAGGTGGAGGAAAGGATGGTCCGCAGATATTCCTTGCCCTCCGGGCTGGAATCCATGAAGGAAATCAGCCGGCCGAAAGGGGCCGCCGGCGAAAAGGTGGAAACGTTGCCCGCCTTGAGGATCTGGCCCGCGGCCTCGCAGAATGCGGGATAGACCTCCGCATCGTGCTGGGAAAACTGGGCGATGGATTGGCAGGTCTTCTCCATATCCTTGTAGATGACGAGCGCCCGTTCATCGGGGAACAGGATGGCGCAGGCCGGATCGGGAAAGATGTACTTAAGTCCGTACTTGGATACCAGCCCCAATTCATCGCGATGGATGAGGGGGTTGGCCTGAATGGTCATCTGGATGATGGAAGCGGGATCATGCTTGAAGCCCGGCAGGGTCAGTTCCCTCGTTATGGCGCCGCCGCCCACCTTGTCCTGGTATTCCACCACACAGACCTTGAGTCCCGCCTTGAGCAGGTAGGCGGCCACAATCAGACCGTTGTGCCCGCCACCCGCAACTACGATATCATATTGATTTTGTGCCATTTGATTCAATCCTCCTTGCAAAATGGATGTCATGCCGGCGAAAGCCGGCATCCAGGGTTCTAGTTCCCGCTGCAGTTTATGCCCGCGAAGGCGGTACAGAGACGATGCCTGGATTCCGGATCATGTCCGGAATGACTACGTTATTTTCACACTTATGGCTGGATCAATCTTGCACATATTGATCCGTAACAGTAATAGCTGGTTCAGGCTGCAAGCCTGAACCAGCAGGGGCTTTCCTGGACCCCGGTTTTCACCGGGGTGACCACTTCTTACGAAGCCGTTAGATCTGCCGGGCAATATAGGCGGCCTCATGGACGGCGTCCCGGATCTGTCGCGGTTTCACGCAATCGCCGATGGCGAACAGTTCCGGCACCTGACCGACGAGCGCTGCGTAAAGTTCCTTCCGGGAAACGTAACCCCTGGCCAGGACCACTGTATCCGCCTTGATCTGCTGGCGCTGCCATTGCCGGTCCATGGCCAGGACGCCGTCTTTGGTAATCTCCTCGATCTCGGTATTGAAAATGACCTTGATGCCCAGCTTGTTCCAGACGACCTGCATGAGATAGGCCTTGTTCACCTGGTCCATGTCCGCTGCCAGAACGCCGGACCGCATGATGATCGTCACGTCCTTGGACAAACCCTTCTCGACGATGAAGTCCGCCGTTTCAATGCCGGTTTGGCCTCTGCCGCCCAGCACGATGACTTTTTTGCCCACCTTGGCCTTGCCCGTGAGGACGTCCTCGGCCTTGACTACGTGGGGCTTGTCCACACCCGGGATCTCCGGCACCTGGGGAGTGCTGCCCGTGGCCAGGATCACCACATCGGGCTTCAACTTCTTCACCGCCTGCGGCGTCGCTTCCTTCCCCAGTTCGATCTTCACTCCGGCCTGCCGGCACTGCCGTTCTTCCCACTCGTAAAAGGTCTTGAGGATTTCTTTGCCGATCGGCAGGGCCGCTATGGTCATCGTGCCGCCGAGCTTCTTTTCCTTCTCCAGGAGCGTGACCTGATGGCCGCGGAGCGCCGCAATCCGGGCCGCCTCCATGCCCCCCGGCCCGCCGCCCACCACCAGGACCTTCTTGGGTTGCAAGGCCGGCGTGATGGCATATTCGCGTTCCCGACCCAGCTCGGGATTCAGGGCACAGGCCAACTGGAATTTCTTGGATACCCCGCTCTCGTAGCAGTAATTGCACTTGATGCACTGCCGGATATCGCCGATCCTTCCTTCGCGGACCTTCCTGGGCACGTCCGCGTCACAGAGCATCGTCCGGCCGATGACTACCGCATCAGCGACATTCGCTTGCAAAGATTCCTCCCATACCAGGGGGTCGTTCTGGCCGCAAGTCCGCGCCAGCCCCTTGATCTTCAATTCCTCCTTGAAGGCCTTCGCGATATCGAAAACGCCCGACTGCTGCCGCTGGCAAGTCCCCCGGCCCGCCTCATAATGGAAGGTTTCATAGGTGCCCGGCAGGAAATGCACATAGACGATTCCTTCCCGCTGGAGGTACTTGGTGAAGGTGATGGCCTCCTCCAGTTTGATGCCGCTGGGCAGGTGTTCGTCGTGGACCGTGGTATAGCCGATGGGATAGGTAACGCCGCACTTCTGCCTGATGCCGCGGATAATTTCCCTGGCCAGGGTGGCCCGCCGCTCCACGCTGCCCCCGTACTTGTCCGTCCGCCGGTTGGAATGGGGAGAACTGAACTGTTCCAAGAGGTAGGAGGTGGAGCCGTGGAGTTCCACGGCGTCGTAACCGGCCTCCATGGCCCGCAAGGCGCCGGCAATGAAAAGCTCTCTTGCCTCTTCGATCTCCTCGATGGTCATCATCTGCGGCTGGACGAAGGTCCGGACCCCCCAGGCGGGGACATCGGAAGGGGCTACGGGATTCAAACCGAACATCCCCGCGTGGTGCAGCTGGCAAACGATCAGGGCGCCGGTATTGTGGACGGCCTCCACCAGCCGGTGCAGGCCGGGAATAAATTTGTCATCGTCGATCCTGATCTGCGGCTCCTCCCAGACATGGCGGGGGTCCACCCCCGTCGCCTCCTGGATGATCATGCCGACGCCGCTT
>ORJL011930753.1_pt1 | contig 11606 bp, 10 predicted proteins | sample 1779941 | NCBI WGS metagenome assembly ORJL01 (sample SAMEA104232317, study PRJEB22302) | groundwater metagenome | biome: forest; feature: aquifer; material: groundwater | place: USA | collected 2011-08-07 | depth 5.8 m | reverse complement strand
GCAGAGCGCGTCTGGCGGCTCGGAGCGGGTGGTAATTCCCGTACTCTAACATGCGGGCATGTATGCGAAAGCGGACACGCGACAGCTGGAGGAATCGTTGAGGGACGCGCTCGGTATCGCGGCGGAGCACGGCCTAGAGCTGGCGCTCGAGACCGAGCTGACCGCACAGGAGGCTCGCGAGTTCGTCGGTCGGTTCGACGCGCTTCCTCCGCGCGTGTTGTACGACCTCGGGAACAGTGCCGCGCTCGGCTACGATGCCGCCTGCGAGATCCGGCTGCTGGGCGCAGCCATCACCGAAGTGCACGTGAAGGACAGGATCCGCGGCGGCCAGACTGTCCCGCTCGGCACGGGAGATACCGATCTGGCGGGCGCGTTTGCCGCGCTCCATGACATCGGATTTCGCGGTCCATATGTGCTGCAAGCGGCCCCCGGCAACCCGGGGCGCGAGGCGGAGACCGCCGCTGCGTACCTCCGACTCGTGAGGCACCTGCTGGAGGCGGCCGAGCCTGGCCCGGCGGGTCACCGCGCCTCATGAGAATTCTGTTCGTCGGGCTGGGCGGCGCCGGCCAGCGGCATCTGCGCAACGTGCGCCTGCTGCTCGGACAAGAAGCCAGGATCGGCGCCTGGCGGCAGCGGCGGCGGCCATTCGTGATTACCGAAACACTGACTCTGGATGCCAGTCGCCGCGTCGAGGACACGTACGATGTCAAGCTTTATGACGATCTCGAAGCCGCCCTGGCCGATCGTCCTGAGGCCGCGGTCATCGCAACGCCGTCGAGCCTGCACCTTCGGCCCGCCTTGACGCTGGCCGAAGCCGGATGCGACCTGCTCATCGAGAAGCCGCTTTCCCATAATCTTGACGGCGTCGAGCGGCTCGTGGAGCTCGCGGACCGAAACGGCATCGTCGGGCTCGTTGCGTATCAGATGCGCTTCCATCCGTGCGCGCGTCTGGTGACCCAGCTCGTTCGCGACGGCGCAATCGGCCGGGTCATGATGGTGCGGCTCGTCGTCGGCTCCGATCTTCGCGACTGGCACACGTACGAGGACTATCGCGAGTTGTACGCCGCGCGCGCCGACCAGGGTGGCGGCGTGATCCTCACCGAAATCCACGAGCTGGACTTCCTCTATCAGCTCTTCGGTCTCCCGACCCGCGTCTTCGCGCTCGGGGGACATTTGAGCGACCTGGAGCTGCAGGGGGTCGAAGACACGGTCAGCATGCTCTTCGAGCATCACGTGGATGGTCACCTCGTGCCGGCGCACGTGCAACTGTCGTTCGCGCGTCGGCCTGCCGCTCGTGGCGGAGAGATTGAGGGGAGTCTCGGCACGATCGAGTGGGATTACCGAGCGAAGCATGTTCGCATCTTCAGCGTGGCCACGGGATCGTGGGACGTCCGCTCCTTCGAGAAGTTCGAGCCGAGCCAGATGTTCCTGGAGCTGATGCGGCACTTCCTCGCATGCCGCCGGAGGACAGAGACGCCGGTCGTCGGGCTGCGCGACGGCCTGCACAGCCTTCGGATGGCGGTGGCCGCCCGGCGGTCGCTCGAAACCGGCGAACCGGTGGCCGTGACCGCATGAGCCGCCATATTCGAGAGCTCCTCGACCTGACCGGCCGCGTCGCGATCATCACCGGCGGCGGCGGCCTCCTCGGTCGATACCATGCCGAGGCCATTGCCGAAGCCGGAGGCGTACCGGTTCTCGCCGACATCTATCCCGAACGCGCGGAGTTGGCCGCCGATGACGTGCGGCAGGCGTGCGGCGGGCGCGCGGAGTCACTCTTTGTCGACGTCACGCGGAAGGACGCGGTCGCCGACATGCTTCAGAACGTCCTGCGGCAGTTCGGCCGCGTTGACATCCTTGTCAACAACGCGGCATCTAATCCCAAGGTCGAGGAGGCCGACCAGAAGGAGTGGCAGCGGTTCGAGCAATTCCCGCTCGAGCAATGGCACAGCGACGTCGCGGTCGGCCTCACCGGCGTGTTTCTCTGCAGTCAGGTGGTGGGCGGCTTCATGGCGGCGCACGGGGGAGGCGTCATCGTCAACGTCGCGTCGACACTCGGACTCGTGTCGCCGGATCAACGGATATATCGACGGCCCGGCGTACCTAATGACGAGCAAATGATCAAACCAGTCACGTACTCCGCGATCAAGGGTGGCGTGATCAACCTCACCCGCTATCTCGCCACGTATTGGGCAGCGGCCCACGTCCGCGTGAACGCCATATCGCCGGGAGGTGTGCGCAATAATCAGGACGAATTGTTCCTCGAGAACTATTCGTACCGAGTGCCTCTTGGCCGAATGGCGGAAGCAGACGAGTACAAGGGTTCGATTCTATTTCTTTGCTCGGATGCTTCCTCATACATGACCGGCGCCAACCTGGTCGTCGACGGAGGCTGGACGAGCTGGTGATACCGCTTCTCGCAATCCGGCATTACGACGAGTCCTGACGGGGGGGGGGAGTCATGAAGGCTGTTCAAGTTGGCGATCGGCTTGTTGGAGACGGCAAGCCCTGCTTTATCGTCGCGGAAATAGGGATCAATCACAACGGCGACCTCGACCTTGCCCGTCGTCTGATTGCGGCTGCTTCGCTGGCCGGCTGCGACGCGGTGAAGTTCCAGAAACGAACAGTCGAGGTTGTGTACACACCGGAGGAGCTGGCGCGCCCGCGCGAGAGCCCGTTCGGGACGACCAATGGCGACCTGAAACGCGCGCTCGAACTCGGCGTAGAGCAATACCAAGCGCTCGACGAGTACTTCCGACTGCACAACATGGTCTGGTTTGCGTCCTGTTGGGACGAGGCCTCGGTCGATTTCATCGAGCGTTTCAACCCGCCGTGCTACAAAGTCGCCTCCGCCAGCCTGACGGACGACAACCTGTTGTTGCACCATCGGCGTTACGGGCGGCCGATCGTGCTGTCGACCGGCATGAGCAGTCCCGACCAAATCGATCATGCGGTGGAGATTCTCGGCCGGGATGAGCTAGTCCTGCTTCACTGCACGAGCACGTATCCCTCGAAGGTGGAGGAACTCAACCTCCGAGCGATTAAGACGTTGCAGCAGCGGTATGACGTCCCGGTCGGCTATTCCGGCCACGAGGTAGGCCTTGCGACGTCGGTAGCGGCATGTGCGATGGGCGCGTGCATGATCGAGCGTCACATCACGCTCGACCGCGCCATGTGGGGAGCCGACCAGGCCGCATCGATCGAGCCTCAAGGGTTTGCGCGCCTGGTCCGTGACGTCCGCGCAGTCGAGGCCGCCGCGGGGGATGGCATCAAGCGCCGGTGGCCGAGCGAAGAGCCAATCATGCGGAAGCTGCGACGGGTGGGTCTGTCGTAATGACCGCCGATCCAGGTATCAAGGCCCGCGTTCGGGAGCGCCTAAAGGAGACGAAGACGGGATCGACGGCGTATTTTGCCTACGGCCAGCTGCGACAGCTTCCCGTGCGCGTCGCGAAGCATCTCGGCGACCTGTGGCACGACGGCTGCGACCGGGTCGGCGTTGAGACCTCTTGGGAACCTCCGCTCGAATACCAGTGGCAAGCGATCCTGCGCCAGAGTCGCTCTGTCTTGTCCGCGGTCGACTCGAATGCGGGATCGCGAGTGTTGTTCGGGACCAGTTACGGGTTCAACGCCTTCGTGCTGGCTCTTCACTCGATGCTGGCCGCGGCGCTCGCACTCCGCGGTGCCCGGCCAGAGTTCCTCGCGTGCGACAAGAGTCTCCCCGCGTGCGATTGGAACCAATGCGGCAACATGCAACCCGATCCCGGAGAATTCGGACCGCGGCTGCCGCGGATGCTCGGCCTCTCGCGTTGCCGTCAGTGCACGAGCAGTCTCGAGAACGTCTACAAGCTGTTTCCTTTTGCCACCCATCGTCTCAGCGCCTACTCAGCTGCGTGTGACCTTCCTGCGCTCCAGGCCATGGTCGGGAGGCTCGGCGTACAGGACCTTCAGAGTCTCGCGTACAGGGGAGTGTCGATCGGCGAACATGCGAACGCAACCGTCGTACGTCTCCTGATGCGCGCCTCGATTCTCCCTGACAACCCCCACCATCTCTGGCTGCTCAGGCGCGAGACGCTTGGCGCTGCGGTGGCCGTCGATCTGGTGTCGGCGCTGCTCGACGATCGGCGCCCCGATTGCGTCGTGATGCAGCACGGCATCTACGTCACGCATGGCGTGATGAGCGACCTCGCGCGGATGAAGGGCATTCGCGTGGTCGTGCACGAATGGGCGGACCGCAAGAACACGTTCATCTGGTCGCACGGCCAGACCACCCATCGCGAGCTCATCGACGAGCCTGTCGCAAACTGGGAGAACCTGGAGCTCGGACATGATGAGAATCAGCGCCTGGACGAGTATCTCGACGCGAAACTTCGCAGTCGTCTGGACTGGATATGCCATTACCCGAATCCGGTCCAGGATTGGGCGCTGATCGCCCGGGAAACCGGCCTCGGTTCAAACGACAGGTTCGTGGCGTTGTTCACCAATACGATGTGGGACGCACAGCTCAACTACAGGTCCGTTGCCTTCCCGACGATGTTGGACTGGGTGATTTCTACGCTGGAGTACGCGCGCCGGCGGCCCGATCTGAAGTTCGTCTTCCGCGAGCACCCTGCTGAGGCCCGGGTCTGGGGTCGGCCGGGCCAGCGAATCCTCGAGGAGGTGACGGGACGGGTGCCCGAGATGCCGAGGAACGTCCACTGGATCCTCGCCGAAAGCGACATCAGCTCCTATGCGCTGGCGTCGAAGGCGCAGGCCTCCGTCGTTTACGGGACAAAACTTGGGCTGGAGCTGGCGGCCAGGGGCTTGCCCGTGATCGTGGCCGGCAACGCGTTCGTGCGGGGCAAGGGCATTACGCGCGATGTTGACGCGGCTGCGGCCTATGCCGCTCTTCTCGATCAGGTGCCCGGGCTGCCCGGCCTCGACAGTTCGGCGCTCGCCAGGGCTCGCCGGTATGCGTACCACTACTACTTCCGCCGCGTCACCGAGATCCCGTGCCTCAGGATGGAGAATCCGGTGAAGGGCACGAAGGTGACGCTGCAGTTCCGCAGCATCCAGGAATTGGCAGCGGGCCGCGACTCGGGACTCGATCAGATCTGCGAAGGCATTCTGACTGAACGCCCGTTTGTATTTGCGTAACCTGGAATGCGCATCGTGATCGACGCCGCGCTGATTCCCGGCCGTTCCGGAGGTGTTGAGCAGGCAACGCGACGGATGATCCAGGCGCTCGGTCGGTTAAGTAGTGGTGCCAGTCCAGACGAATACGTGATCGTGACGCATCCCGATGCCCCCAACTGGCTCGACGACGTCGCGGGCCCGAATCAGCGGATTCAGGCCGCCCCGCGGACGGAGATGCCATCAGACGCGGGCGTTTCCAGGGTCCCTCGACGTCGGCCGCCCCTGTGGAGGTTTCTTCCCGAATCTCTGCTCAGCCGCGGTCGCGCCGCGCGGTTGGCCCTGACTCCCGCCAGGCGGTTCGGAATCGGATCAATGGCACGACCGAATCGATTCATCGAGAGCTTTCGGCCGGACGTCGTGTATTACCCGCTGTCCTGCGAGGTCTCGTCGTCGGTTCGGGGGGTTGTCACGATGCACGACCTGCAGCATCGGTACTATCCTGAGAATTTCAACAAGGTCGCCAGATGGCGTCGAGACACAGTCTGGCCGCACAGTTGTCTGGAGGCAGCCGCGGTCGTGGCGGTCTCACACTGCACGAAGAAGGATCTGGTGCGGTTCTATCGCATCCCGAATGAGAAAATACACGTCGTCCACCATGGGGCGACGCAATTGACGCTTGGGAAGGACTCGGTCGAGCGGCTGCTGGAACCGTTCGGCGTTCCCCCGGCCTTCGCCCTCTACCCTGCGCAGACCTGGCCGCACAAGAATCACATTCGACTCCTGCGGGCCCTCGCCCGTCTGCGCGACATCGATGGCCTGGAGATCCCCGTCGTGTGTGCCGGCCGTCTGAATGAGCACTGGCCGGAGATTGCGCGCGAATTGCACAAGCACCGCCTGGAAGAACAGGTGAGGTTTATCGGATATGTCACGGAACCTGTTCTCGCCGCACTATACAGCCGCGCCCGTTTCCTCGTGTATCCGAGTCTGTTCGAAGGAGCGGGGCTGCCCGTGATCGAGGCGTTCGCGTCGGAACTGCCGGTCGCGTGCTCGCGAATCCCGCCGCTCATCGAATGCGGTGGGGACGCGATTCTGGATTTTGATCCCATGTCGCCACAGAGGATTGCTGAAGCCATGAAGCGGTTATGGTCGGACGACAACGTCAGAGTCTCGATAGCTCGGAAGGGAGTGCGGCGTGCAGCGCAGTTCACCTGGGAGTCTTCGGCCAGCCGACTGCGTGCGCTGCTTCGCGCCTGTGCCGGGGCGACACTGTCGTCTGAGGATAGGCTGGCATTGCGGCCGCTCGATGATGCAGCAGCATGTCACCTCGCTAGGCAGAACGACTGCGCGGCAACATGATGCTGCTCGACGAAGCGTCTGTCCCGACGGTGATGCCCGAGCTTCGGGAAAAACTGAAGGACTTCGTCGAGAACGGCTACTGGTATCACACCATCGACGTCGCGGACGGCCTCCGCACCAGAGGTATTTACGACCATCGCCCTCATATTGGCAAGTACGGGTTTCCGGAGATCCTGAGGGGCATGAGCGTTCTCGATGTGGGGACCTCTGACGGGTTCTTCGCATTCGAGCTGGAGCGCCGGGGCGCGTCCAGTGTCGTGGCCGCGGACACGGACGACTACGACGGTACGGTAGGACATACGGACATCTCGCCTTCAAAATACGCAGACTACGTGACCAAGTACAGCAAGAATGAATTCGCCAATGCCCGGTTCAAGGAGATTGCGGATGCCTTCGGCCTGCCCGTTGTAAACCGACGGCTGATTGCGGCCTCGCTGCTGAAGTCCTCGGTCGACTTTCGCAGGCAATCGGTGTACGACCTCGGCCAGGACGGCAGAATGTATGACCTGGTGTTCTGTGGGGATCTCATCGAACATTTGAAGCACCCGCTTGGTGCGATCGAAAAACTCCGCACGGTCACGGGAAAACTGTGCATCATCACACTCTCCAGCGCGCTTCCGGCTGGACGGTCGGCGAAATGGCTGAGAAGATCACTTCGCAGGGCCTTGAGAGCGACGAGACTTGAGGGTTACCTGACAGAGTCGTCTGACGCGCTTCTCTATCGCGGGAACGCCGCGGGTGCCTCCTTTTTTCATATCCACCCGCGTGCCTTCATGCAAGCGCTCTACGCGTCCGGGTTTCAGGACGTTGAGATTTTTTCCGAGTTCGATCTGGTGCACCGGAAGACAGGCGCGCTGAATCACCACGTGACATTTCATTGCCACGTCTGATTTCACACGGTCGAGGCATCGGCCAGCCAAGGGCCCGGTCGGATGCGCCCCCTCTGCCCGATGTCCCGTTCACGGGCCTTGAGAAGCTGTCATTGGTCGCGCTCGGGATCTCGTTCGTTGCACCGTACCCGACAGCAGATGGGAAGTTGTTCCTGGCGACCGAGCTGGCCATGCTGGCTTTTGTGGTTGCGGCGCATTGGCGTGTGGCGTCTCTGCGGCCGGTCTTTCCCGCGCTGCTGGTGCTCGCCGTACCGACGGTCGCGGCGTACATTTCGCCGTTTGGCGACTACAGTCTGCTGGTATCTGGACTTATTTTCACGAAGCTGGCCATCTTCGTCTACTTCGTGTATGTCTTCGCGATTCGCTGCCGCAACCCGCGGAACATCACGTGGTCCGCGCAATGGGTCATTCTGCCGGTGGCGCTCCTTCTCTGCATCTCCGCGCTCGTCGACCGCTACACCGAATCGTCCTTCTTTATCACGTGGCACCAACTCGTCACGTTCACGTCCGATTCCTACATGGCGCGTCTTATCGAGGAAGCTGGCGTGGAGTACGCCAGTCGGTCGCAGATCGCCGGGTTCGCAACGCGCAGCTCGGATATTTTTCCGTGGGCTCTCCTTGGGGTAACGGCTGCATTCTGGTTGTGGCATGAGCGTCGAATGAGAGCGAGCAGTGTCCTTGTCCTTGCGATGGGGCTCTTCGGTTCGGCTTTTTCCATGCCGAAGAGAGGCGCCATCTTTCTGGCTGCGATTGTCCTGTTCACGTTCCTGATCACGAGTAGCCGCCGGCGGATGGGCCGTCGTTATAACGTTGTCGCAGTCGTCGTTACGCTGGTCGGAATCGGCGTTGTGGCCAATGTCATGGGGCTGGGTTACGAGCAGGATCGCGCCGCGGCATCCGACGTCGATGTCGCTATTTCTGCTCCGTCGTACTACAGGTTGGCTGCGATAGGCGTGTGGGACGACAGGGTCGCGAATCTCTACGACGAGATTCTGTGGATCGTCACGCGTCCACGAGTGCTGCTGCTCGGGACAGGCTGGATGCTGACCGCTGGCTACTGGTCAAGACCGCACGATACCTACGTGGCTCTGGTGCTTGGTGGTGGCCTCATCAGCCTGCTCGCGGTCGCGCTCGGGTTGGCTCACCTGCTGAAAGACCGTCGGTTGGCGGGAGTGGATCGCACACCGACGCCGCTCGGCAGCATCCTTCTGGTATCGCTGTGCGTTGAGATGGGTATGAACGGCTACCTCTTTGCCCGCCTGGAGTTTCCCGCCAGTACGTTGGTCATCTGGGCAGCCTGGCTGGCCGCGGTATACCGACCGCCCATGGCCACGTCCGGCCGGTCTGCCGGGACTCAGCGTGCGGTTGCCATCCTGCGGTCGCCAGCTCAAACGTCCCTTCACCCGCAAGTCGGCCGCTGAATCGCAGCCGTCATGATTCCAGTAAAAACTAAGGTGCTCGTCACTCTGAAGGGTCAGGATGCACGTGCATCGCTCCTCGACGGGTTGCCCAGAGAGAGACACTGGGGCCTTCCGCTTCTGCAGGAGCGGCCGGAATTAAAGGTTGACCCCTGTTTTATTCCCGCAACCCCTGTCTCACGATGGCAACGGCTCGGGCGTCGGCTGCGGCCCCGTTCCTCGCGGTTCGGGCTCGTTCCGCCGAGGGACTTGGTGAAGCGATTGGCGGAAATCGAGAAGCGCTACGACGTCGTGCTGAGCATCAGCCAGCTCGCTACTCAGGCTCTCCTCGAACTCAAGCATCGAAAGCTCCTCCAGAGTCGCCTCGTTTGCCTCGTGATTGGGTTGGCCGATCGTCTCGAACACGCCAACCGAAGCAGAACTGCCCGTACTATTGAGCGCTACGCAGGGGCGGATCAGCTCCTTGTCATGAGCACGGCGGAGCTCGATCTGCTGCAATCGGTCGGTTTGAAGCAGGCACATCTGATTCCCTTTGGCGTTGACGTCGATTTCTGGTCTCCCTCATCTGCTCCGGTGGGCGACTACGTTTTTGCCGTGGGGTCAGATCCGTGTCGTGATTTCGACACGCTCGTCGAAAGCTGTCCCTATCCGCTAAAGCTGATGACTCGTTCCCGCAGTCTTGTGTCAGCGCCCGTTTCGAAGCACGTCGCTTTCGTGCAGGGAGACACGTTCGATTTGCGGCGGCTATACGCGGAGGCCCGCCTCGTCGTCGTGCCGTTGAAAGATTGTCGCCAGCCTTCCGGTCAAACTACTGTCCTGCAGGCAATGGCAATGGGAAAGGCGGTCGTGCTGACACGAACACGAGGCCTCTGGTCCGATCTGCTCATTCACGACGAAAACTGCCTATTCGTGCCGCCTGGAGACTCGAACGCACTCCGACGTGAACTGACGCGCGCATATACAGATCGGTCGTTCGCGGAGATTCTCGGTTGGCGCGCGCGGAAAGTAGTCGAAGCGTGCTATCGCGTGGAGCAGTTCGCCGATGCCCTTGCTGTGATCGCTGCATTCGGCCACTTGCGCGGGGCTCGCTCTTGACGCTCACGTACCTCGTGAAGAACGTCCTCTACGCCGTCGTGCCTCGGTTTGGCTACTGCGGGAGCTTGAGGAAGAGGAGCAAGGATCGTGACTATTTGCACGAACGCGACAAGCCGAATGTGCTTCGCAAACATCATTCGGCCGGTCCGTGGCAGCCGGTGCTGGGCGGTGTCGCACGTCGCTCCTACGATTCATACGACGAGTACGTGGAGCATCAGGCCGCGAAGTACGACGCGATTCTCAAGACTCAGGGAGGTATCAAGACCAGCGCGATCCTGGCCTACCGCATCACGTTCTATCGACGGTTCAGGTTGCTGTCGCATTTCATCGGCCGAGACGCGCGCATCCTCTGCCTCGGTGCTCGTCAGGGCACTGAAGTCGAGGTTTTGAGGGATCTGGGGTATCGACGAGCGATTGGAGTCGATTTGAATCCCGGTCCGTCGAACCCGTACGTCTTGCCGGGCGATTTCATGCGCCTCGGTTTTCGGGCGCAATCGTTCGACTGTTTGTACAGCAATGCGATCGATCATGCTTACGACCTCGACGAGTTTTTCGTCGAGTCCGCCCGCGTCCTGAAATCGAACGGGCTCGCGATTTAGGACATAGCCGTTCAAGGTGACCTTCAAAACGTGGGCTCCTATACGTACGAGTCTGTTCGATGGGAACGGGAAGAGACTGTGATGGGCCCGATGCTCCGCCATTTCAAACGTGTGGTCCGAGTCCGAGCGGGCGTGGAAGTGGTTGATGGTTCAAGGCACGATTTGAAATTCCTCGGAACGGTGGTAAGACGTCGGTGTAGCCACGGGAGGATTGCTTCTCGCGCCTCTGCGCAGATCTGGCCGGCCGGTTGACATCAGTTGAGGGTGTGGTCGGCATGTCGGCACTCTTTCGCGCGAACCGAGTTCTTGACCGGATTGGCGCAACGATTCCCTGGCCAAGGCTCGGTCAAGATCGACGATGCTTCATCAATCTGCGTCCGACGTTTGGCGGGCCCGGCTATTTCGTGCGGAAGCTTGGCGAGGAATTTCAGCGCGGCGGCGTGGCGGTCACCTATCGCCGGCTCCGAAGCGCGCGCGCGGCGCTGCTCTTCAGTGTCGCCTGGGGAGACTGGTTTCACACACTGTGCCGCAAGTGGGGCGTCCGGACCGTGCTTCGGCTCGACGGCATCTACCTGCCCAGCTATTTCGACAACAGGCCGCAACCCCTGGGCCACCAGGACCGGCGGCTGACACCCGCGCTCATGGCAACGAACGCACGCGTGCAACGCGATCTCCTCATGAGTGATTTCGTGATCTACCAGTCGGCGTTCTCCAAGCGGATGGCCGACGAGTTCCTGTTCAACCGCCGTGACGCGTACGACGTGATCCACAACGGCATCAATCTCGACATCTTCCGCCCAGCCGACTCCCGGCGCCAGGGCCGCCTGCGGCTTCTCTCCTGCGGGTCCATTCGCGACGAGTACATGCTCGGCACGGTCCTGCCCGTTTTTGGGCGGTTGTGGCGCGAGGCGGATCTCGAGCTGCTCATCGTCGGCCCGCTCGATGCGGCCAATCACGCCCTGCTCGCCGAGTTCATCCATTCGCACCCTGAGGCGGCCGCGCGCGTCGAATGGGCCGGACCGATCCCCAATGACCGGCTGGCAGACCATCTCCGGCGAGCCGACATCCTCATTCATCCGCGCCTTGGAGACTGGTGTCCGAACGTCGTTGTCGAGGCGATCGCGTGCGGGGTGCCCGTT
>ORJL011447761.1_pt1 | contig 11606 bp, 11 predicted proteins | sample 1779941 | NCBI WGS metagenome assembly ORJL01 (sample SAMEA104232317, study PRJEB22302) | groundwater metagenome | biome: forest; feature: aquifer; material: groundwater | place: USA | collected 2011-08-07 | depth 5.8 m | reverse complement strand
CGGCGGGGTGTTCTTGTGGTCCCCAGGAGGCCCGCGATGGAAACACCTCAGCACGGCTCAAAAAAAAGCCGATATCGGCACGCGCATCGATTCCGCGATGGATGAGATCGAGAAGGAGAATCCAAGCCTCAAAGGCTTACTCCCTAAGACCTACGCGCGCAGGGACCTGACCCCTGCCACTCTTGGCGGTCTCATCGACACATTCTCACGTGAAGATCTCACCTCACAAGAAAACGAAAGTCTCGACGTTCTTGGTCGCGTCTTCGAATACATGGTCGGCCAGTTCGCCAGCGCCGAAGGAAAACTTGGTGGCGAGTTCTATACGCCGCGCTCCGTTGTGCAGTTGATGGTTGAGATGTTGGAGCCGTTCAACGGTCGCGTCTATGACCCTGCAATGGGTAGCGGTGGAATGTTTGTCCAGGCGGATCGCTTCATTAAGGCCCACGGTGGTGTCCGCAATGACATTTCTGTTTTCGGGCAAGAGCAAAATCCAACAACGTGGCGTCTTGCGAAAATGAACCTTGCTCTTCGTGGGATCGATGCAAACCTTGGCCCGCAATGGGGCGACTCCTTCGCCAACGATTTACATCCCGATCTTCGCGCTGACTTCGTCATCGCAAACCCACCCTTCAACATCTCACAATGGGGTGGCGAGAACCTCAGGGATGACACTCGCTGGAAGTATGGAAAACCACCAGTTGGTAACGCAAACTACGCGTGGATTCAACACATGCTCCACCATTTATCACCAACTGGAACGATGGCCACAGTTCTTGCGAACGGTAGTCTCTCTTCCAAATCATCCGGTGAAGGCGATATCCGCAAAAACTTGGTCGAAACTGACGTGGTTGAGTGCATTGTTGCGATGCCAGGACAGCTCTTCTTCACTACCGGTATCCCTGTCTGTCTCTGGTTCCTCACCAAAGACAAGAGCGATCGTAAGGTCAAATCAGAGCGCAGCCAACGAAACCGTAAAGGCGAAGTACTCTTCATTGATGCACGGCAAATCGGCCACATGGTGACCCGCACCGTCAAGGAATTCACAGATGAAGACGTTGCCAAGATCGCCGATACCTACCACGCATGGCGCGGTGAGCCCGACGTTGCAACTTACAAAGATGTACCTGGATTCTGCGCATCCATCAAACTTGAAATGATCCGCAAAAATGATCATGTGCTTACGCCCGGCAGATATGTCGGCAGTGAAGCGGTCGTGGGCGATGGTGAGCCGCTAGAAGAAAAGATTGCCCGGTTCACACAAGAGGTTCGCGACGGCTTCACTCGGCGCGCTGAACTTCAAGTCAGGGTGCTCGAAGCACTTGCCAGCCTCGAAGTGAGCAGCGATGCTTGAGGCGTGGGTTGAGGCCTCCATTGGAGATTTGGCTACGTGGCTCTCTGGAGGCACGCCGCTCAAAAGCGAAGCCACATATTGGGACGGTGACATCCCGTGGATTAGTGGCGCAAGCCTGACTGAAATTCACCTTAACGACTCGATTCGTCGAGTTACTGAGGCTGGAGTCAAGAATGGGAGTCGGTTCGCGCCCCAGGGAGCGACGTTGATTCTCGTTCGCGGGATGAGTCTTCATCAAGAGGTGCGTATTGGACATGCGATGCGTCAGCTAGCATTTAACCAAGACGTGAAGGCACTCACACCCAACTCAGATGTCGATCCATGGTTTCTGACTTGGGCTCTGCTAGCTCGACACGACGAACTGCTCCACATGGTTCACGCGGCAGGTCACGGAACGGGGGTACTTGCGACCGACCGCCTCAAAGCCTTGACGATTCCGCTCCCTCCTCTCGCCGAGCAGCGTCGCATCGCAGGAGTCCTGGGAGCACTGGATGACCTGATCGAAACGAACCGGCGGCTCGCCGAGGTCTGCGAAGCGCTTGCCATGACAATCGCTGAATCCGCAACCGGGCGAACACCGCTCTCCGCGATAGCTCAGTCTCTGAATGCCCCCGTGAAGGCGCCTCGCGGCCCAACGGATCACTTTTCACTGCCGACGTTTGATGTTGATCACCTTCCGGATCGCGTTGATGGTTCGCTAATCAAGAGCAACAAGGTCATCCTCGATCGCCCTTGTGTCCTGGTATCGCGACTGAATCCCCACATTCCACGGGTATGGATGGTCTACCCCGAATCTGGCGTAACAAGTGCCGCATCCACCGAGTTCGTGCCGCTAGTCGGCCGTGACGTTTGTGGGGAAGAGATTTGGGCGGTTTGCGCAAACGGAGCATTCCTAGATCAGATGAATGGACTCGTCACGGGAACGACTGGTAGTCACCAGCGTGTAAATAAAGAAGCTCTACTGACTTTGGAAGTCCCTGACATTCGTTCGGTTTCGGATTCGAAGCGGATGGCCCTGCGTGATCTCATGCGCGAGGGGTTCGACGCACGAGCGAGTGCTCGACCCCTGAGCCGCACTCGTGACGAACTTCTTCCGCTCCTTTTATCGGGTGCAGTAACCGTGCCGGAGGTTGCTGCATGACCGTATCTTTCACTGAGGCGCACCTCGAAGACTTGGTATTGGAGTACCTGACCGAGGAGGGCTGGCACGTTCTTTACGGCCCAGATATCGCGCCGGGTGAGCTGAACTCTGAGCGTGCGGACTACCGCGATGTGGTCCTTGTTGGTCGTTTGCGTGGCGCTATAGAGCGGACGAATCCTGAACTACCCGCAGATGCGATTGATGATGCGGTGAAAACGGTTCTACGTGCTGAGTCGCAAGTGGTGGTGACGGAGAACTGGCGTGCCTACCAATTACTGACGCAAGGTGTCCCTGTTCAATATCGGACTGACGACGGTGTGATTCGTGATGTTCGCGCGCGTCTAATCGATTGGGATAACCCAACTAACAATGATCTTGTTGCCGTCAACCAGTACACGGTCGTCGGTAAGAGTGAGCGCCGCCCGGACGTGCTGCTTTTCGTTAATGGTCTGCCTCTGGTGCTTCTTGAGTTGAAACGTCCCGGCGAGAAGAATGCATCGCTGCGTGGTGCGTTCAATCAGATAAGTACATATTTGAACCAGATTCCTGATGTCTTCACTTGGAATCAGATCACGGTTATTTCCGATGGTGTTCAGGCTCGTGCTGGCACATTTACTTCGGCGTGGGAACACTACGCACCATGGAAGACGATCGACGGTACGCGTCTTGAGCCCGGTGAAATCCCACAAGTTGAGGTGCTAGCACGTGGCATGTTCACCCCCGAGTGTCTTCTTGATTTGGTGCGCAACTTCGTCGTCTATGCCGGTGATGCCGCCAGCCTGGTTAAGAAGAGTGCAAAGTATCACCAGTACTGGGCGGTCAATAAGGCGGTTCTCTCAACGGTTGAAGCGGTCGAGGGTGATGGTCGCGCCGGTGTTGTCTGGCATACACAAGGTTCAGGTAAGAGTTTGGAGATGGAGTGGTATGCAGGCAAGATCATGCGCCACCCTGCGATGGAGAACCCCACCATCGTTGTGCTGACAGATCGTAATGATCTTGATGATCAGCTCTTTGACGACACGTTCGCTGCTTCGCGTCCTGGTGCTCCGCTGCCGGAGATGCCAGTGCAGGCAGGTACTCGTGAAGAGTTGAAAGCACTGCTAAACAAGTGCCAATCTGGCGGCATCATCTTTTCGACAATCCAGAAGTTTGGTTTATCTAAAGAAGAGAAAGACGCCGGAACGTCGTTCCCGACTCTCTCCGAACGTATGAACATTGTTGTGATGGTTGATGAGGCGCACCGTTCGAACTATGACTTCATTGATGGGTTCGCTCGTCATCTGCGTGATGGGCTTCCTAACGCCACCTACATTGGTTTCACCGGCACACCCATTGAATCCAAGGATAAATCCACGCGTCAGGTCTTTGGTGATTACATCGATGTATATGACTTGACACAAGCAGTCGCTGACGGTGCGACCGTAAAGGTCTATTACGAGCCACGGTTGGCAAAGGTTGAGCTTCCTAAGAGCCTGTTGCCTCAACTAGATGAAGCATTCGCTGAAGCGACCTCGGGCAGCGAAGATGAAGCGCGGGAGCGGTTGAAGACGCGTTGGGCTCAGGTCGAGGCTGTCGTTGGTTCAGATAAACGCATCAAAGAACTTGCCGCCGACATCGTTACGCATTGGCAAGCTCGCAAGGAAGTCCTGGCAGGGAAAGCAATCATCGTTGCGATGTCGCGCCGTATCGCCGTGGCACTCTATGACGCGATTGCAGAGCTCCAACCTGATTGGGTTTCTGACGACAACGCCAGGGGTCGAATGAAAGTGGTTATCACAGGTTCGGCTGCTGACGATCAATCTCTTCAACCACATATTCGTAGCAAGGAAGCATTGCGCGCACTGAAGAACCGGGCCAAGGATCCTGACGATGAGCTTGAGATCGTCATCGTGCGCGATATGTGGCTCACCGGTTTTGATTCACCTTCAATGCACACTATGTATGTCGATAAGCCGATGCGCGGTGCGAACCTCATGCAAGCTATCGCGCGAGTTAATCGCACGTTCAAAGACAAGCCTGCTGGTCTCGTCGTGGATTATCTTGGAATTGCTGAGGACTTGAAGAGTGCTCTCGCGGATTACACCTCGCGTGATCAAAAAACGCAGGGCCTGGGCCAAGACCTGACTATTACTGCGATCCCGGCGATGGTGGAAAAACATGAAGTTGTCTGCACGATCTTGCACGGACGCACGTGGCGTGCAGCCCTCGCGGTCGGTGGCCCGAAAGCATTCTTGAACACTCTCACTGCGACAGTTGAGTACTTGATCTCGCAGCACCCTGGCCCAACCGAGAACCCTTGCACGAAAGAGAATCCGTGCGTCAAGTGCCGATTTATGGCACAGACTAGGGCGCTGGTCTCGCTCTATGCAATCTGCGTACCGTCAGAGAAAGCGCTACTGATCCGTGACGATGTGGCCTTCTTCGAGGCGGTGCGGGGACAGATTGCCAAAGTAGAAGGCTCCGATCGAGAAGGGGTTGACACCTCGGCAGTTCTGGACACAGCTATCAAACAGATCATCTCTCAGGCCATGAGTGGTACCGGAGTTATCGATATCTACGAAGAAGCAGGGCTGGCGAAACCAGATCTCTCTCTTATCGATGACAAGTTCATCGAAAAGTTCAAGGTTGCCAAGAATCCAAACTTGCAGATGGAGATGCTCAAGCGCCTCCTACGAGATGAGATCCGTGTCATCGCTAGACGCAACATCGTTGCTGGACGGCAGTTCTCTGAGCTTCTAGCGCAGGCCATTCTGCGCTACCAGAACCGCACCCTTGATGCTGCTCAAGTGGTTGCCGAACTCGTCGCCCTTGCCCAGGCAATGAAAGCCGACGGGGACCGCGGCGCGAAGTTGGGACTCTCCTCAGATGAACTCGCGTTCTATGACGCTATCTGCGCGAATGCCAGTGCCGTTCTTGAACTTAGTGATGAGACCCTGAAGAAGATTGCCCATGAACTTGTGGAGATTGTTCGCCGTGATGCGAAGACCGACTGGGCGGTGAAGGAGCAAGTTCGGGCCAAACTGCGGGCAACGATTAAGAGGCTCTTACTGAAGTACGGTTACCCACCAGACCAAGAAGCTGCTGCAACACAACTGGTCCTTGACCAAGCCGAGGTGATTGCAGGGGAAGATGCGGAATGAACAAAGCAACCAGTGACGATAGGCTCCCTTTCCACGTGCTCGTAGCGTCGGATCCGACGACGCCCATTGATGTGTATGAGCAATCCGCGGCCTTGCAGCTCGCTGTTCTGGATCGATCCTCGGTGAAATCCTTGTCATCAGAATGGGATGCACCAGGCGTTTACATACTCCTTGATCGCCATGCATCTGACGGCACCTGGGGCGTGTACGTGGGTAAGGCTCCTGCCGGAATCCGTGTGCGTATCAAAAATCACCTCACGAACAAAGACCACTGGTACCGCGCAATACTCATCAAGCGTGACACCACTCACGGCTTTAATTCCGCTCACACGGCTTGGTTGGAAGGCCGGCTTTATGACTTGTTAGATGCGGCCACTGACGCCGTCCTGCATAATGCTCAGCGCCCAGGGGATGACACGCTCGCTTCGTATGATTTACCGATGCTCGAATCGGCAGTCGAGCCCACTGCTCGGCTCTTGAGAATAATTGGACATGACCCCTCTACCGCTTCGGAGCAAGATGCTGCACTCATCAAGGGACTCAAGAACAAATTTCACGGCGTCACATTGGTTGACCTGATCAAAGCTGGTTTGCTTGATGGCACGGATACCCTAGTCTCGTCATGGGCAACTGTTTCTGCCACGGCCCAGGTGGGCCCCGATGGGCAGATTGATTACGAAGGTGTTCGTTATGGTTCACCTTCTGCGGCCGCTGTAGCCGCTCGAGGAGGGCCAGCAAATGGTTGGGCTATGTGGGCGGTTGCCACTCCCACGGGCAAAGTTCGCCTCTCGACACTGCGAGCTCGATTCCTCGAGAGGATGCATTAGGCATTTGGTGTGGTGGGCGCGCCAATCTATCTCTTCCGGAGAACAGTCCTACTAGGTGATGTCCGAGAATAAACGGAAATAGATAGGGTGCTATTCAAGCGAGTCGATCCCACCGACAAAATCTTGCTTCTTAAGTTGGCGAAACTTGATATCCGCCTATCCACTGTGACTCGTGTTTACTCAGACCCACTAATGAGTCGGTTTTAACCAACTTGCTGAAAACGAAGTACTCCTGGCCAATGTGTTGGCGATGAGCGAAGTGATTGATGTCGAACCGAGCAATTGACAAATCGCTGTAAAGTTCATCGGTAACTCGATCGTGGGCATCGTATGACAGCACCCAGCGGAGTCGACTGGATAAGAGTTGTTCGGCCAGAGCGGCATGATCATCAGCGTGGAGCGAGTTCATGTATAGAGCGTCGCCTTGCCCAAGGTATGGGGGATCAACATAGACGAAAACTCGATCCGCGTCTGCTTCCAACCCCGTCAAGAAGTCGCGGGCATCCAGTTCGGAGAGCTTAACTCGATTTCGGTATCTACCGAGTGTCGTTATTCGTTGGATGAGGTCGTTCTTATTGAATCTAGCATCAATCTTCCAGCGACCTTTCTGCTCCAAACCGCCGATCGGGCGAGCTGTGAGAATTCCAGAATGATTACACCTGTTGAGGAAGAATGTGGCGAATCCAAAGTCGATATCGGATTCGGCGGATTTCGTTTCATAGATATGTCGCGCCCATCTCCAGGTGTCTAAATCTACCGGCTTACTCAATATGCGATAGACAAGCTCATCAGTGTGAATGAACACCGCGCGCCAGAAGGCGGAAATCCCGGGATCCAGATCATTGATACGGGCTATGCGAACTTCCTCGTTCACAAGTAGACTTAGCGCAACGCCTGCTCCCCCAGCGAATGGTTCTGCATACTCTTGTAACGCAGGACGCTGCTCATGAAGTAGCCGCGTAATGAAAGGAGCGAGCCGAGCCTTTCCACCTGGATATCTCAGAGGACTCAGTGGTTTCATAGCGATTTTTTCTTGCCAATATATTCATCCAGGGCCGTCAGGAATGGTACAAGTGCTGCACTGTGCTTACGCACTTCTTCCTCTGTTGGGTGGCTAGCCCAATCATGCACAAAATCATGTAGGGACTTAAGCGAATATGCCCCATCTTTCTTAGTAAGACGGAAAGCGTCATCAAGCTCTTTCATCCGTTCGTGATACTGGTTCTTACTCTGCCGTTTCGGATCGACTTGCTTGAACGCCTCTTCTAACTGAGAAGAAAGGTCGCTCTTACTCCACTTACCTATGTCATTGGCCTCCCTGAGGACCACCTCCATCAGAACTCGCAAAAGCACCGCACTCGTCACAACATGTCCATTAATCAAGAGAGTCTTCGCCTCTCTAGCCAGATCACGCGCTTTCGGTGATGCATGCTGCAGTTTTAAGCCCTCAAAAACATGGCGAATCGGTTTATAGGACGGTTTGGGTGATGGGCCCGCTTTCATTACTACCGCCGATGGAACTCCACTAGCGGCTGCCATCGCTGACGTAGGTGTATCGAGACGTTCGTTGTCCGATGGAAGAATAGTTTTACCCAACCCATCGATATACCGTTTGCGCTCTGCTTTGGTATTGATGTCTCGGGCCGTCTTACGGTTTTCTCCTAAGAAATCCGTAAGGATCTTCTTGAATACACGAATAGTAGCTTCGGGGAAGAAACTGACCAGAAGGCCTTCACTGTTAAATGTCAATCCGAGGCGATCTTGCACGTATGGATCTTGCATCAGACGACCCAGAGTAGTCATTGCTCGAGCTTTTCTGAATTCCTTGACCAAGAGGTTAAGTTCTTCGTCATCTCTATATAGAGCCTCTATGCCATCAAGTAGTTGAACAGCGATACCTGCTTGCGAAGTGGGCTTCATATCGAAACGCTGCTGCTGTTCCGGACTCCACGAAACTACCCCACGACCTTTGTTCTCTCCTAGGTGTATCACCTTAAGCCAGGGGCGCGCTTCCTCGCGGCTCGCGACAATCAGACAATCAATCTTGGTGGGGATCGAGACGGCTGACTTTGCGATGTCCGTAAAACGCTTTATGAACTGTTCAGGGGCAAGACTCGGATGGTTCAACAGTTTGACTGCGGCAATTCGTCGGTTGCCGTCCAGCACTACTTTGGAACCGCTTTCGTAGATCACTATAGGAAGTTGACTCGGATTCAGCCGTCCCTTTTCCGCCACATCCTTCGCGAGCTCTATCAACTTGTTCGGATAGTCTTCAAGAAGCTTTGCGATACACGCTTTGGTGCTGTCGACCAATGTGTGGCGTGGGTTCTGTCCATCAAGGACAAGTTCTGCGATATCAGCCTGGATAATCTCTGCCATCGCATTAGGTTACCTTGATATTTCCTGAATAGCGGGAAAACTCAACAACATATGGGAGTGTTGGGTCCGACTGGACTACAGCAGCTCCGCTATTGCTGAGCAAATGTCTCCACCTCGCGCGGTGCCACTAATTACTAGCCAGATAGAGTTGGCGAACTACGACGTGATTTCACGAAGGAAGCTACCCATTGGGGACCCATGGTTCCGTTGATATTGCAATCGGTCACCTGTGTATTCTGTTCCACCGCTTCTTCAAGCAGAGATAGATCATCTTCCGAGAAGCTGGCGATCTGGCGCAACCGCGGAACTAAAAGGCGAGTGACGTTAAAGCTCTTCGAATGGCGGAAACCGTAGGCAAGGCTGGTTGCGAGTCGTCCATGAAGTGTTAGCGTTTTTGTGAGCCAATCAAGGATTACTCTCGCTATGTCGTTGGGGAGGAGTTCCATGCAGGGCTTGTCCTGATACTTTCCCATAAAACCATAGGGATGTTCGCCAAAGTTCAGAGGCAAAACTGAGCGACGTCTTCCCATGGCCCAACCAACTTCCTGGTCGCACCACTTGCTATCCCTAAACCCTGGGTGCAGAAACACAACCATCGAATCACAGTCAGTCAATGCTGCCTCAATGACCTGTTGCCATTCCACACTTGGGTCGATGGAATCGTGCGCTACAAATGCTGCAATTCCATAATCTCCGAGAGAAGCACCAACTTGTCCAACAAAGTCGCGATGATCAGCTAGGTGGCTGAAAAAAGACGTATGCCATCGCCCTTGAACGGGCTCTTGCCCGGAGCACTATGGTCACTTTCGCTTGTGAGATATAGGTGCAACGCTTGGAGACTTTCATCATTGGCATGTTTGATCATTTCAATTACGTATGCACGTGGGCCATCACCAGTCCAAAAATCGGAGGTCGCCATTGAGTGTTGGTCGAGAATTAAGTCGATTTCGGCCCAGTCTGATTTATCCAGAAGTGTTGCACACTCGTTTATCATCTCTATTCGTTGCCCTGGTATTAGCACGCGTCCCTCCCTGATCTACCTAACATTCCCTGGAAAGTGCTGATCTCGTGCCACGACCATGGCGTTAAGTTTTAGGTTCTCATATTCCACTAGCGATCGGTAGCCCAGCACGGAACCGCGTGCCATAGATTTTCCGGACCTGGAATAATAGATTTGGATCTATTTTGTGAGGCGTTTGGCAGATCGAACTATTCCACGCGAGCGGTAGCAAGGCCCGCAACTGACATAAAGCGCAAAGGAATGCAACAATTATATGGCCCCATGTGCCACTAATCGCAGCATGTCCAGCATAATTAGTACCACTGATCTGCCCAGCTGTGCCGTGCTCAACCGCGCACGCATCCGAGTTGAACAACGTAAGCAGCCAAGGAGAGCCGGTACAACCGCACTGCCGTCGGGTTGCTGAGGAGTAGGTCGAAGACCCACCGCCCGCGCATGTAGAACCTGTGGTCGGTGAACTGTAGGCCGCTGATCTCATACCGGACCAGCCACTCCCCGCCCGATCCTTTTGCAGCCCTTTCAACCTGTGCCGGTTGCGTCGGAGCAGTCGCACACTCGGCGTGACGGCGGATGTAATCCGAGCGGGTGATGTGGGCTTGGCTGCGTGCATCTCATCGGTTGTAGACCGGACCGTCGTCGTTGCGGCCGTAGTCATCGCTGAAGACTTGCGCGATGGCTTCAAGCGCTGCCGCGGTCTGCGGCTCTGGTTTGGGGTTCGTCGAGCAGGCGCTGAGGACAGTAGCTGATAGCAGGGTCGCCGTGATGCGGCGAATCGTCCGTCTCCTATTCTGGGCCAGCGTAAAGTCCAGCAGTTGCAGGGAACATGGAGCGGACGATCTTGAAGTTGGAGACGTCTACCGTGCAGTCCGAATGCAGACAGACAGCGGCGTCTCTGAAGTACTTTTCAATTCCAACTTCGATCATCGCACCGGATCCGCCGTGAAGTTCCATTGCGTGTTGGCACACTTTCAAGATCTCCTCCGACGCAAACACTTTGATCATCACGCTAAGCGTTTGGGCATCAGGGGATCCCTCGTCCACTGCAATGGCGGCATGGCGCAACAGTGCTGAGACCGCCTCAAGCGAGGTCGCCATCTCGGCTATCCGGGGTCCGCCACTGCCTGGTGTTTTATGAGCGGTTGACCACCGAACGTCTCGCTACATCTAGTTGCTTGAAGGCTCGGTTCTTTCCGATACTCTTTATCTAGAACCTTGATGAAGCTGGTACGAATCTAACGCGGAGGTGGCCATGATGAATGGTTATGGAAATGGATCCGGCTGGATGAATGGTGGAGGGTTCGTATTTATGGGTCTCTTCCTTCTTGTGCTTGTTGGTCTCGGAGTTTGGCTAGTAAATCGAAACAATCACCGGAAATAGACAGTCCAAAATAAATTGGAGATCTACGTTCCAAAAACTCAGAGATCTTATTCTGGGCCAGCGTAAAGTCCAGCAGTTGCAGGGAACATGGAGTGGACGATCTTGAAGTTGGAGACGTCAACTGTGCCGTCCCAATGCAGACAGACAGTTTAGCTCCGTTCGCTTTACGGGTGTTTATGGATATGGCCGAGGAGTCGGTCGCGCGATGTGAGAATGTGTTCACGAGTGCGATTGGCAGCGAGTTCGACGTCAGCTGCGATGACAGCATTCAGGATGCCCTGATGCTGTGCAGCAACATCTGCTGCGGTCAGAAGTCGGTTTGAGTCCACTTGGCCTATGCACAGTTCGATTTCGCCCATGATCAGGGCG
>ORJL011742745.1_pt1 | contig 11609 bp, 13 predicted proteins | sample 1779941 | NCBI WGS metagenome assembly ORJL01 (sample SAMEA104232317, study PRJEB22302) | groundwater metagenome | biome: forest; feature: aquifer; material: groundwater | place: USA | collected 2011-08-07 | depth 5.8 m | reverse complement strand
CGTGCCCTCACGCGGCGATCTGGCTGCATTTTCAAACAGCCTCTAAACGGGCATGAAAAACTCATTTGTCATAGTCGGTTTGCTCCTGGCGTACGCGAGCCATGCCGCGCTGGAATTCCCTAACCCCGGCGCTCGTATGACTGGGCCTTGCCAAAGCACGACGTGGTGCCGGTCGGCTATCGAGGCATGGACGGCTCGGTGAACTTAGCGGTGCCCGAATTCAACGCCTTCCTCAAGCGCGTCGCCGATCCCCTCTCCGCGGAGGGCCTCCAGGAGGCTGCAAGGCTGATCAACGAGGCGTCGGCGCGATTCGAACGCCAAGGGACCAGGTTTTCGGAACGGAAAGCAGACCCGCGCCAGGTCCGGGTTTCCACCGATTTGACAGCGACCATCACCAATGTCCTTGCCAAGCTGCCGCAGGACCTTGTTTTGGGTTTGCCTAACGGGCGTTTCTCTGGCAATCACATGCCGATATGATGAGATCGTTGATCCTCTGTGCCACTGTGGTGGCGTTGGGAGTGGGGTGCGATGCCCGGAACACTTCCGCGGCCGCCGCAACCAAGCCCCCTGATACGGCCGCGCCCGGCAGGAAACCGGAGTTGCAGTTGCGCTGGCATTTCCAGGGCGCCGGCCAACTCGCGGGCGACACCAACGCCAGCCTGCTGAGGCAGGTCTTAACTCTGCCCGCCACCCGGAGGGTGATGGAGGACGCCCTCCAGAAACTCGCTCGGGCCCCGCGAACCCTCCGCCCGGGAGGCCAGGCCGCCGCGACTGCGGATTTGGCGCCCCGCGTGCGGCCGATGCTCGATGATCTTCTGCACGCCGAGTCGGTGGGTCTCTGCCGCACAGAGGCTGGCAAGATGCCCGAATGGACCCTGGCCGTGCGGCTCGATGACGCGCGCGCGGGGCTCTGGCGCACGAATTGGAGCGAGGCGCTGGCGGCGTTGGGCGCCGTGCCCTCCGCCGGGTCCCAGACCGGCGCGGATGCCTCTTGGGAAGCCCCCCAACCCAGCACGCCCAGCCGGTTTCGCCTTTCGCGCTCGGGAGGATGGATGGTGATCGGTTGGGGGGACAAACCGCTGGCGCAGCTCGCGGAAGTGCTGGGCGAGATCAAGGCCGGCGGGCGCCCCAAAGCCGCCGCGTCTCAAGGGTGGTTTGATTTGGACGCCCATCTCCCCTATTGGGCCAACAGCCTCGGCTGGCCGGCCAACGTGAGGTGGCCCCAGGCGGAGATTGGAGTGGCAGGGCGCGGCGCAAACCTCCGCACAACCATGCGCCTGACCTTTCCCGCCCCGTTGGGGATCACCCTCGAACCGTGGAAGATTCCCACAAACACCATCCGCGAACCGCTCATCAGCTTCACCGCCCTGCAGGGGGTGGGGCCATGGCTGGCCGGCCAGGACTGGATCCGCGCGCTGGGCATGAAGCCCATTCCGAATCAGATCTATGGGTGGGCACTGGCCGACTCACCGTTTCAGACCTACTACACCTGGCGTTCCCCGGATGCAACAAACCGTCTGCCTCAAATGGCCCCGCTCATCATGCCGCTGATCAAGACTAATTTCCCCCAACTGGTCACCGGCGCATTCACGTGGCTTCCAGCCACTGCCCAGTTGTCCTGGGATGGCATGCCCTTCCTCGTGCCGTTCATGCGCCCGGCTTCCGCCCCGGAGTCGGACTTCCTGGTCGCCGGCGTTTTCCCGACCTCCGGCACCACCAACCGTCATCTCGCCCCCGCGGCTCTCTACGCGCAAGTCACCAGCAAGACCAACCTGGTTTTTTACGATTGGGAGATCACCGAAAACCGGGTGCGTGACTGGCAGAACCTGGGCGCATTTTACAACCTGGCGGCAAGATACAAAGCCCAAGCGGCGGATGGCGCCGGCTTTCTCTGGCTGACCGATACCAACGTCTCACGGCGCCTAGGCAACACTGTTACCGAGGTCACCTGGACTTCCCCCCGCGAGTTGTCCGTGGTTCGCAGCGGCTCGGTGGGTCTCACCGGCTTCGAGTTGATGTCCCTGGCGCGCTGGCTGGATAACCCCGCTTTTCCCGGTTACCGCGCGCCCCAGAGAATCGCCAAGCCCGCCAAAGGGGCCAAAGAGGCCCCCGCTCCCCACACACCCTGATGCGGACACACTAACCCGCCAACGCCGATCGTCATGCTCAAACTCGGTGTCAATATTGATCACGTAGCCACCCTGCGCGAGGCCCGCTATCGCGGGCTGAGCCAGGGTGAACCGGACCCCGTAGAGGCGGCGATCACCGCGGAGGCCGCCGGCGCGCACGGCATCACCGCCCATCTCCGCGAGGACCGGCGGCACATCCTGGACCGCGATGTCTGGGCGCTGCGCCGGGTGGTCAAAACCCGGCTCAACCTCGAGATGGCCAACACCCCTGAGATCGTGGCCATCGCGCTTCAGCTCCGTCCGCACATCGTCTGCATCGTCCCCGAGCGCCGCGCGGAGGTCACCACCGAAGGCGGGCTCGACGCCGCCACACACCGCGCCACCCTCACGGAAACCCGCATGCGGATGAATGACGCCGGGATCGAGGTCAGCCTCTTCATCACCCCGGACGCCCCCCAGGTCGAGGCCGCCGCTCAAGTGGGCGCCCAGTTCATCGAACTTCACACCGGAGCGTTTGCCGAGCGCTTCGACGATCCGGCTCGGCGCGAAGGCGAAGTCCAAAGACTGATCGCCGCGTCCGTTCAGGCCCGCCAACTCGGTTTGAGTGTCAACGCCGGCCACGGCCTGAATTACCGCAATCTCACCGTTCTCCATCAGGTGCCGAACTTGGTGGAACTGAACATCGGCCACAGCATCATCAGCCGCGCCATCAGCGTGGGCTTGGGCGCCGCCGTCGCCGAGATGCTCGGGCTCATGCGTGGTTATCGCGGGTGAGCCCGCCTCTCAAATGACCCTCGGGATCGGCATCGACATCATCGAGGTGGCCCGCATCCGCGCCTCGCACGAGCGCTTTGGCGAGCGGTTTCTTAACCGGATTCTGCTCCCGGAGGAGATCACCTACTGCCTCTCCCACCGGTTCCCGGCACCGCACCTGGCGGCGAGGTTCGCAGCCAAGGAAGCCATCTCCAAGGCCTTCGGTACCGGCATCGGCAAGGATCTGGGGTGGCGGGATATGGAAGTAGTGCGCAAGGAATCCGGTCAGCCCTATGTGGTCTTTCACGGAGCCGGCCTGGCTCTGTTCCAGAACAGGGGCGCAACCCAGGTTCTATTGAGCCTGAGTCACACCGAGGGCTACGCCGCCGCCGTTGCCGTTCTGGAGTAGCGCCGGACGATCGCCCGTACAAAAGAGAAAGGCCGGACAACAGGTCCGGCCTCTTCACACAGCGCACCTGAGAACGTAGTGCGCTAACACGAGATGAGAATACACCATCCCATGTCCCCCGCCAGTCACCAGTACTGGGGACAAGCCTGTCCCCCTTACTTTCCTCGACGCGTACACAATCGCGTAACATATGTAACACAGTTCATGCCAACCTCTCATTTCATCATGGCGACCGCCGGCCACGTGGACCACGGCAAAAGCGCCCTGGTCAAGGCCCTCACCGGCACCGATCCCGACCGCCTTCCCGAGGAGAAGGCGCGTGGCATCACCATCGACCTCGGCTTCGCCCACCTACAGCTCGGGTCGGGAGAAGCAGACGCCACGATCTACGATCTGGGCATCGTCGATGTCCCCGGCCACGAGGACTTCGTCAAGAACATGGTCGCGGGGGGTCGGGTCCATCGACCTCGCGCTTTTCGTCGTGGCGGCTGACGATGGCTGGATGCCCCAAACCGAGGAACACCTGCAAATCCTGGCTTATCTGGGGGTCACGCACGCCGTTGTCGCCCTCACCAAGATCGACCTCGCCGAGGCCCGGGAAGCTGCGGCGATTGCCGCCCTGAGCGAGAATTTGCGCGACTCCCCCTTCCCTCACGCCCCCATCGTGCCCACATCCGTCGTCACTGGACGCGGGCTGGAAGAGCTTTCAAGGACGCTCCTCGGCGTTGTTTCGGGGCTGACACCGCCGCGGGACATCGGCAAGCCGCGCCTGCCGGTGGATCGCGTTTTTAGCCTGCGTGGCATCGGCACTGTGATCACCGGGACCCTGAGCGGGGGCCTGCTCCATCGGGGCCAGGCGGTAGTTCTTCAACCCGGGCAACGGCCAGCACGCGCGCGCGGCCTCCAAAGCTACAATCAGGATGTTGAAGTGAGCAACCCCGGCACCCGCACGGCGGTTAACCTCCTCGATGTTGAGCCGTGGTCTCCATCCAACACCTCCGGCGCGGCCCGAGGGGATGTGCTGACTTTGCCAGGGTGCGGCACGGCTAACGACACGCTGGATGTGGTGGTCGAGAAACCCAGACGCCTGATCGGTTCCAAGAATCCTTCGGCGCGTCCGATCAAACATGACGCCGTGGTTGGTTTCCACCACGGCAGCGCGAACTACACCGCGCGTGTGCTGCTTCCGAATGGCGGCGAACTGGCTGCGGGAGGGCGAACTCTCGCACAGCTTCGATTCAACACCCCGGTCTATGCCTTTGCGGGGGACCGGTTCATCCTTCGAAGCTGCTCCGACCAAGCCACTCTGGCAGGCGGCATGATCCTCGATCCGGACGCGCGCCGACATCACTGGCGGACCGGGAGGCAACGTCAGTTCCTGCAGCGACGCGCCTCCACCCCCTTCGACGCGGCGGCGTTCGTGGCCTCTCTGCTCGACCGTGACGGCGTGATTCCGCTCGCGGAGCTGCGCGTGAAGACGCGCTTCAGCGAGGAGGAAGTCGTGGCGGCGGTCGAGAAACTGGTCTCCGGGAACAACGCCCGCAGGGTTGGAGCCTTCCTGGCCGCCTCGACACGGTGGCAGGCGCTGCTCGAACGCGCGGCCGACGCCGTGGATGCCGCCCACCGGGACCACCCCGAACGTCCGGGCTTGGCGCTGAATGACTTGCGCTCGTTGCTGACGCCGGACCTCCCGCTGCCAGGGGCCTTCGACCCGCTGGTGGCGGACCTCCGCCGGCAGGGATTCGAGCAAGCGGGCGTAACGATTCGCCGGGCGGCGCATCGACTCTCTCTCCCGCCCCAGCTCGAAGCCGCCGGAGCGCGGCTCCGAGCCGCGTTGAGCGCAAAACCGCTGGACCCGCCCTCTCGCAAAGAACTCGTCCCGGACGCCATTGCCCAACAGGCCCTGCGCTTCCTTTTAGACACCGGCGAGGCCGTAGAAATCAGCGCCGGTGTGATCCTCTCGAGCGAGGCGTTCCAGCACGTGGTTGCCATGATCCGGGCCTACTTGCTGGAACCACGAGCCGAAGCAAGCCCTGCGTCGTGTCGAGTTGGGTCGCTACATCGTGGCCGATCCGGAGATTTGCCATGGCAAGCCGACGTTCAAAGGCACCCGCATCATGGTGTGGCAAGTGCTGGAGGATGTGGCGGAGGGACGGTCGTGGGACTTCATCTGCAACCGACGCTGGGGGGGGCGAATTCCGCTCGGAGCCGTTGCGGAGGCGATCCTGCTGGCCAAGGAAGCATGGCTTGGGCTGCCGAAAGGAAGCGCAAAACGACCCGCTACGGATAGTCCCCAGTTGGCACTTGCTTGAATCTCTTGGAGGAGAATTTTCCCAAAGATCAGCGTCCGCAATTGCGGGAGTGGCACATCTCGTTTCGCCAAATTGGGCGCGACTTCGCGCACTCAGGGCTGCAAGACAGAGACATCATTCCCTTGCTGCACCGCGGGCGGCGGGTGACGTTTTTCACACAGGACGATGACTTTTTCTCCCAGGCGCTGTGCCACCCGGCTTATTGTCTGGTCTTTCTGGACGTGCGAGCGGACGACACCGCTGATTTTGTGCGCCGATTTCTTCGCCACTCACGCTTCAGCGTCGAGCGGAAGCGCCTGGGGCTGGTCGCACGCGTCCACCATGATTCAATTGAGTTCTGGCAGAAGAACCATCGCGCCCTTCAACACGTGGATTGGCTGAGACAACCATAGAGGGGTCCCGGAAAGCGGCACGTGGAACAGGAGGTCCGGAATTTCGAGACGCTTCTGCAAACAAGCGAACCTGCAAACCGCGGATGGTATAGCCGCAAAAGAACGCATGGAGCAGCTTGCCTTCGGCGGGTGCCCACAGCTTGACCGTTTTATCCTAGCCCCGCTGGCCAAGGCAGAGCCCGACGTCCGCCTAACTTTCCAGCACTTTCTCGATGTCACCTACTTTTTTCTGCACTTTCCCGGCCACTTTCTGCGCTCGGCCCTCGTCTTTCAGGCGGGTATTACCAGTCAGAACCCCTGTCGCTTCTTTGAGTTTGCCTTGGATTTCCTTGGTTTTGCCTTGGACTATGTTTTTAGTACTGTCTTTCATAAGTTACGTTTGGTTGAGCAATTGGACCGCCTCTCTACATGCCGATACGTTCTGATGTTGCCGATGTTACGCATTGCCCGAGCACAACCGGTGGACAGGTCCGGAGGGTGGTTCTGGTCCCCAGTGCGTTCCCAGTTCTGTGTTCGGCGCGTCATGCGATCTTGCCTTTCCGTTTTATGCTACGCCATGATTTGGTCTGTTTCTATGGGGTGAAACCCCACCGTGGATCATGGAGGCGCAGCTCGCCGAAGGCGGCTCTCTGTGGTTAGCTCAACCGCCTCCATGAGGTGGAACCGCCGATGACAGGAGAAGACGGATGGTGGAGGCTCCGAAGTGGGGCCTGTTCCTCCCCGCCGAGTAGTAGAGTCCTCCCGAACTCCAAGTCGTCCAATTCTCCGCGCCTCGGCGCCTCTGCGCGAGACATCCCATCCCCGCCTCTCTTGGTTCGCACGCGTGAAATCAAAACCGGGGTGCGGGAGAACAAAGAGCGGAAGAACTCACGCGAAGGCGCGAAGCCGCGAAGCAAGGGGATCAAATCACTCGGCCAACGACCAAAGCGTGAACACGCCAGGGAAGCCCTTCATGGCGACTCCCTCGTGCCGCTGCCACTTTAGATCCTTGTGCTTCTTGCCCCCCAGCCGGTCGATGTCGTCTTTCGCCCGGTCGCTCAGCCAGATCTCCGCGCCATGGATAGCTCCGATCACGCGGGCAGCGAAGTTCACCGTGCCGCCGAACACATCGCCTTCCTCCACGTGCATCGGCCCAATGTGGATGCCGGCACGGATTTGCACCTGTGCGTGGCCGGTGTTCCGCTGCAGGGCCTGGGTGTAGTCCAAAGCGGACTCCACACATTTGAACGCTGCCATGAAGCTGTCGCCAATGCTCTTGATTTCCTGGCCCTGGAACTGGCCGATCAGCTTCCGGCTCTGGGCAAAGTGCGCCCGCCGGACCTCGTTCATAGCCTCGTCGCGGATTTCCTCGCCCAGGGCCGTCGAGCCAACGACGTCGGTGAACACAATCGCCAGCGTGACCCGGTCACCACCGGCCCATTCCTGGAAACTGCTGGTGCTCGTCTCACCTTTGGCCGATAGGATGAACATATCAAACTCCCGGTGCTGGTCGGCGGCGGCGTCCATCGCCTCGAGTTTCGGCCGGAAGTGAATCCGCTCTTTCGGTTCGGCCAGTGACACCATGGCCTCGCAGGGGCATTTGAACTCCTTCTTCCCTTGAGCCAAAAGGAGCTTCACATAGTCGTCGGGGATCGGGTGGCCGTTGGAGCACACAAAGAACCGCACAAGTTCCACCGAGCCATCCAGCGCTCGACGTTTGGCGTGGGCGAGGACGAACTCCTCGAAGTGGAACCGCGTTTCGGCGCTGGCGTATTCGTCGAAGAAGAGAATCAAGCGACCGCGACCCTCGGCGAACTCGTTCAGAACCAGCCCGCACTTGCCGCCCGCCTTCGCGGTGAACACCGCCGCGTTACGCCACATCTCCGCCCGGCCGGTCGTGAACAACCCGCTGTGGCTCAGCCGCACTGCCAGCGTCGCGTAGAGGCTCTGGACCGGCCCGTCGAAGGTGATTGCCACCGCCTTGCCTTTCGGTTCGGGCGCGTCTTCGTAGTCGCGGTTGAACTGCGAAGGAAAGACCAGGTAGCGCCCGTCATCCGCGTTCTCGCGCAGGGCTAGATCGTGCCGGACCAGTTCCTCCACCGTCGCGTGCAACAGCAACTGCTCCTAGCCGGGGTCCGTGACCTTCTGGTCCTTCGGCACGAAGAACTTGCCGGTGAGGGCGCTTTCTTCCGCCAGCGAGCCGAGGCCGTCCGGCTCTTCCTTGGCCGTGTTGACCATCGCCGAGGCGTAGGCATCCAGCAGTTCCGGCTGGAGCAGCACATAGCCGCCGAAGGTGAGGCGGCGGATCAGGTCGCGGTTTTCAAGTCGACCGATGCAAGTGTCAAACTGAGCCCGAAGATTCGCCACTTTCGCCACCGCGTCGGGATGCTGGCGGGCGAACTCGTCGTAAAGCTGGCCCGCCGGCGCCAGGAGGCGCCCCGTCTTTTTCACCTCCAGCAGGAAAGACTTGATGTCGGCGAACAATTGCGAAGACGAAACCTTCGGCAGGTCCGCCCAGGCGATTGCCTGTTCGATGGCCGCCCGCAATTCCTTGACCTGCCAGCCTTCCTTGGCGCTGGTCTTGAAATAGCCGTCAAAGCCGAATTCCTTGAGGATCGCCTTCAACCGGTCCTCGCCGATGGACACGCCGCCGCGATCGTTGCGGGCGGACACCAAGAACTTCTTCATGGGCACTCCCGATGTCCCCTGACGCTGCTGTGCCAAACGCAACGCGCGCTCCCAGTGCCGGACGCCGGCTAGAGGATCGGTCTCGCTGCGCGCGTCGAATACCACGAGTGCGACGGCCACTTCGTTCAGGTGCAATTGGTGGATAACGCGATAACCGGGCTGGCCGGCCAAGTCCCATAACAGCGTCTCGCGGGTCTGCGTGAGGCTGGCCCCGACTTCCACCTCTTGCGAATCGAATGTCCAGACGCGCCGTCCCGCCGTCGAGTCGGTGTCCCTATAAGGCTGGTTGTTCAGCACTAGGCTCAGACCGGACTTGCCCACGCCGGTGTCACCCACCAACACCACCTTGGCGTTCACGAAGTGGGCGCTTGACTCTGCCGCTTCGCCCAGCAGGGTAGCCGTGTCCAGTTCCCAGATGTGGATGATGCGGTCGCGGGCGCTGTACGGAGTGCCTGGGTCCGAACCGACGGTGGCGAGGAGCGGTAGGCGCGGGTGGAAGGCCAAGCCGGCCAATAAGTAACCCGAGGCTTCAATCGCGAGAGTGGCGACGCAGGCGCCGGTGTTCAACGCCCAAATTCGGATGCTGTCCGTTCCCTTGGAAGCGAGGAGACGCCCGCAGCTCGAAAACCCGACCGATCTCACCCAGCGTGTATGGCCTTCAAGAGTGCGTAGCAAACGACCATCGACCGGATCCCATGTCGATATCGTTGAGTCCGGTCTCCCAACGCTTGCGAGAACCCAACCTTGGGGATCAAAGGCAACGCTCAGGCCGATATTCTTTTGTCCTTCCAGCGCCCGGAGCACCTTGCCGCTGGCGGGTTCCCACAGCCTGACCGTCTGATCCTGACTCCCGCTGGCCAGGATGCGGCCCGCCGGATCAAAGGCGACGCTCCAGACGATGTGCTTGTGTCCGTCCAGCGTGCGGAGCAGCTTCCCGCTGGCCGGCTCCCACAGTCTAACCGTGGCATCCCAACCCCCGCTTGCCAAAGTGCCCCCTGTCGGATCAAAGGCGACGCTGCTGACCCGGCTGTGGTGGCCTTCCAGCGTACGGAGCAGCTTCCCGCTAGCCGGTTCCCACAGCCTGACCGTTTCATCATAACCCCCGCTGGCCAAGGCGAGGCCCGCAGGATCGAAAGCGACGCTACATACTTCACTCTGGAATCCTCCTTCCAGCATGCGCCGGCACTTGCCCGTCTCGGCATCCCACAGCCCGATCGTCTTGTCCCGCGACGGCGACGCCAGCATTCGCCCGTCCGGCGACTAGGCGATTCGCCCGATATAGCCCGTGTGTCCGCGCAGCGTGCGAACGAGTCTTACGCCGGGCGGCAGGTTCTTCCGCACTTCTTCATCCGCGCGCCGCCACTGCTCTTTCCGGTTCCGCTCGGGCATAGGATTGCTGTTTCCGTTCCTGTGGGTTGGCTGTGATCAAAACTCAGAACTCCACGATGACATCCTTGCCGAATTTCAGCCCGGCCACTTCGGCGGCCAAGCGGATGATCGTCTTCTTAAGCACGTTGTTGAGGTTGGTTGCGACCAGCCATCCACCGGGCAACGACTCCCGCATGTCGCGTAGATCTTCGCGGTCCGGATAGAGTTCTTCCGCAGTGCGGGCAATGTAGCGGCGCTTGCGGCCCTGGGCGTCGGGATGCTGGGAGCAGCGTTCGAGGAACGAAGGATCGGCCTTGGCCAGTTCGCGCAGCGCGATCACCATCGCGTCCTTGGCATTGTGGTAGGGGTGAGTGATGCCGCGCAGGACAAGCCGTCCGCTACGGGACGATTCGGTGGCGGGGCGAGAGGAGGTTGGCTGCGGGGACTCCATGCTTGCAGGGGCGAGCGCGGCGCGGCGCGGCGCTTCGACAATGACCGACCTGCCAAGGTCGGCCAGGAACTCGGCCACATCATCCGCGTCTGGACGGATGCCCGCCTTGGATTCCACAGCACCGGCGAGCAGGTCCACGAGCAATTCGTCGCCCTTCTCGACCAGCTCGCGCCAAGCCTCCGGGATAGCGGCTCTGGCTTGGGAGCGGCGGTTGCGGCTACGGTATTCTTTCCGAGCTGCTTCCAGCGTCCCACCGGACTCGACTCGCGCACGCGCAAGGTAGCGCTGAAGTGTTTCCGCCGCGTCGGCGGGTGGGCGCTCGAAGAGGTCGAGCTTGTAAACGCGGCGGTCCTCGTAACTGCCTTGCTCGGCGGGTAGGTAGAAGCTCCACGTCCTGCCATCGGTCAGCACGACAAAAGGCACGCCTGTGTGGAAGGCGTATTCGAGGGCCTGGCGGACAGCGTCCTCGGCCTTGCCAGGCTGTTTGACCTCAATAAAGATGGCGGGCTTGGATGGTGGATGGCACAGCGCAAAATCGGCGCGCCCCTCCCCAGTCCCGTATTCCGGCCAGACGATAGTGGTGTCCCACGTGTCCCAACCGAGCTCCTGGAGCAGCCGCAGGACGATGCCTTGCGAGATGGCCTGCTCGTTCAGGAATCGGCCTTGGCAGAGGCGGGCAGTGATGTCAGCGAGGGTGGTTTCGAGTGCCATAGGGTTTAGGCTGCGGGTGGCTTCCAGCTCGCCATTCGCGGTTGGTCATTTGCCACGCCATCGTGGCCAATGGTGCCTGCCAGGCTCTGGATGGGGTCGGAGGAGGGGGGCTGGCCGGCGCAGACTCCAATCAACTCCGGTAAAACCGGGCCGTGCAAGACCGAGTCTGGATTCAGTTGGTCCACAGTCATTAAATGTGCTTCCGCGCCATTGGTGTTAGGCCATTTACTACTCGTCTGGGCAGGGAATTGATAGAGAAATGTTGCCGGGGGTGGACGAGACATAATGAGTTTTGAGGTTCTACTTTGCGTTATGCCCAAGTGTTATAGCCCGATACTGCATCGTTGGTCGGGCACCAGTTGCCCCAACGGGGCTCCGTCTCGAAGCCCAGGGTTGCGAGGAACGAGCTACCCTGGG
>ORJL011261889.1_pt1 | contig 11610 bp, 11 predicted proteins | sample 1779941 | NCBI WGS metagenome assembly ORJL01 (sample SAMEA104232317, study PRJEB22302) | groundwater metagenome | biome: forest; feature: aquifer; material: groundwater | place: USA | collected 2011-08-07 | depth 5.8 m | reverse complement strand
GGCGGCGCGCATTTTTTCCGCACAATTTTCCAACATGCTTTGAGGAGGGTTTTTGCCGCCCCAGGCCTTCACCCAATCAAGATAACATTGCACCAGTTCTGGTGAATTTCGCTGTAGATATCCAAGTGTATAAACACCAGCTATCCATTGTTGGCTACTTTCCTCAGCCCCCCGAGCATAAGCCTTACAATCTAGATCTAACCCCGCTATTAATAATAGTAAAAACAAAAAATATACCCGAATAGCTTGACGTAAGTGTTCTGGATTAAGCTGAAGAATCTCTGCAAGCCTTCCCAGAGGTCTTAAAAAAACCTTAACCGCTGGGTCACGGTACGAACAAGTACCAAAGGCTGTTATTGAAATTGGGAAAAGATCTACCAAACTACTTTGTTCTAAATCATTTAAAAGTTCTCGCTCGATTTGAAGCAAGCGTTGTTCCTTAGCAACTAACTGCTCAGTCGTTTCCCGTAAGAATGTTTGGGCATCTGCGGGACGTTCAGGAAGTTCTTCTGCCCATTCACGCAAGCGAGAACGACGTGGTAATAGAATATCCAAAACAGAACCTGTTTCTAAGTGTAAATTTTGAAATGCGCCGCGTAATCGTTCTGGGTCCCGATAAAGACCGCGCATTAGAACTTCGGCAGTGCGCGGAATTTCCATGGATTCCTCAAATCTCACCAAGGCCTCTCCATGACGTTCTGGGAACTTTAATCCCATTATTTGTTCAATCTCCAAGCGTAGCGAAGACACATACACTCCCCCTTTGAACACCTGTCTTTTGCTTTCATCATATGGAATCAATCGTAACTTAAGACCATCAAATGAGTATATTTGACCCTTCTGACAGAGTTTGCTAAAATGGGTAAGATCCTAGGAAGAAACGAGTTGAATTCAATGTCTAACCAAACCTATCATGGCTTTCATTTAGATGATTTTCAAATTCGTGCTTTAGAGGCCATTGACGCTGGCCAATCTGTGATTGTAGCTGCCCCCACAGGTACTGGTAAAACACTGGTCGCCGACTATCTAATCGAAAAAGCCGTTCTTGAGCATCGCCGAGTAATTTATACAGCGCCCATAAAAGCTCTAAGTAATCAAAAATTCAAGGATTTTAAGAAGCAACTTGGTGAGTCCGTTGTGGGAATCATGACTGGGGATGTAGTCCTCAACCCAACTGCTCCTTTACTAATAATGACCACGGAAATATTTCGCAACCAAGTGATTACCGAAGATCCTAACCTGAATGTGGTCTCGCATGTTATTTTTGATGAAATCCACTGGTTAAATGACGAGGAAAGAGGTACTGTGTGGGAAGAATCAATCATATTAGCACCACAGCATATCCGGATCTTGGGATTAAGCGCCACGATTGCTAATGCCCAACAATTGACGGATTGGATTAAAGCCATTCGACAAGAGAATATGATCTTAATTGAGGAACATAAACGTGTTGTCCCCTTAGATTATTATTTTTATACAAAGGATACGGGTTTAATAAATTACGATAAACTTTGGAATTATTATACACAAAAGCGTAAAGATAACAAGGATGAGAAAAATCCATTTTCTTCAACCACTCATTTGGACCTAATACGCACTATTCAACGTGATTATCTACCCGCTCTGTACTTTGTTTTTAGCCGCAAACAATGTGCCGATAAAGCTAGGGAATTAGCAGGAATCGCCAACTATTTAAAGTCTGCAGAACGTTCAAAAGTTTATCAACTGTTTCATACTCAATTTGGAATTGAAGATAATTGGTCATTATCTACACAACAGCTGTATCGTCTCTGTACTAAAGGAATTGCTTTTCACCACGCCGGGCTTTTACCAGGCCAAAAGGTTATTGTTGAAGAACTTTTTCAACAAAGACTGATTCAAGTTCTCTATTGCACTGAAACTTTTAGCGTCGGAATTAATTATCCCGTTAAATCTGTTTGTTTTGATTCACTGAATAAGTATGACGGTAGAAACTTCCGAACGCTAGCTAACCATGAATTCTTTCAGATGTCTGGAAGAGCTGGACGTAGAGGAATCGACGTAAAAGGTTTTTCCTTTGCTCTAGTTGATCTTAACTATATGGAAAAGAGCCCCCCACCACGGTTCCAAATTAATCGTTTAGAACCTCTTACAAGTCAGTTTAAACTAACCTATAACACCGTTCTTAACCTTACTTCAACTTTAAATCCCGAACAGATTAATACCTATTTCCAAAAAAGTTTCGCTGCATTCAGCTACCGTTTAAGTTCCAAAACTATAGAAAATGAATTAAACCTAGTTAAGCAAAAATTAGAAGATACCCGCTCCCATGTATGCGAAAACGTAGAATCGTTTAGTTGCCCTGTTAAACGTCACCCTAAACAAAAAGAGTTAGACCGTCTTAAAAATGCCTATCAGATATTAGGTCCTCGAAGACAGCATCGAGTTTACGGTCGAGAAATGGCTCGTAAAATTCGCACTTGGGAAAAGCTTCTTAATGGTGCACCTGTGAACTGTTCGACTACCCGTCAGTCCTCTTGTGGTGATCACCGCACTTCCTTTATCACCCTTCAACAGCAGGTCAATGAATTACAAAAAGAATTAGCTAATCTACCAGATAAAAATACGTTTGAAAACGAATTTGAATACAAAAAGAATCAGTTAAGACAAATGGGTTATTTAAGAAAGGACGAATTGTTGCCACGTGGCGTCTTTGCTAGTCGTATATATATTCAAGAATTATTAGTAACAGAATTAGTTTTTTCAGACTTATTCTCTCAATTTGATGACGACCAACTTAATGCTTTACTTTCTGGAATTGATTTTGAAGCCCGGAAAAATGACTTATTTGCCAAATTCTCTGCAATTGAGTGGACTCCCATCAAAACTATTATTCAATATATTCAAAGTGTCTGCGGGGAAGAATCCGTACGTTTCGATCCAAGAGTAGCAGTGGTAACTTATGCTTGGAGCAAAGGCGAGGATTTCGCACAAATTCAACGTCTTTGCAACCTTGATGAAGGGGATATCATCAGTGTGTTCAGACGTACTATTGATATCTTAAGGCAAATGCGAGAAACTATTGCTGACCCAGCTCTACGTAATCGTTTAAAAACCTGTATGGATAAACTTGACCGTGATGAAGCTTCTATTTTAGAATTATAAGTATATAAAGAAAACTTGGCTGGCGCCAAGCCTTAGCGAAGGCGACCGCCTTAGTTGCACTTATGCTGACCCAAAACTTATACTTTCTGATAGTGAAACAGCACCCCTTGGTCTATACAAACCATGGGGTGCTGTTTTATAAGATTAGAATTTATTTGGGATACCTTTATGATTAATCAACGATTTCAAAATTATCTTTACCGACTCCACAGACTGGACAAACCCAATCTTCAGGAATATCCTCAAACGACGTTCCAGGTGCAATTCCGCTGTCAGAATCCCCAATGGCAGGATCATATACATAACCACAAGCACTACAAACATATTTCTTCAAAAATATACCCTCCTTTCAACTTAATTTTATTATAAATGTTACAAATCGAGAGGTTCCCCATACAAAGAAATATTATAATTCCTTAGGACATAATGACGAAAATCCTCTACACATGAACAAGGTTGATGATGTTGGCAAAAACCTACTTCAAGTTTTCCAATTAAATGATGATGTAAAATACGAGTATTAATACCATGATGGTTAACAGACCCACTTATTTTCTGGTATAAGCCAATCATAATACAGAAAAAAATCAGACATAAAAAACTAAAAACTATGCCAAATTGTGGAATTAGCCAAGGAAAAAGAAGCGTTATTACTCCTGTAAGAACTAAACCACTAAACAATAAATTCTCTTGACGTTTAACTATACTCCACTCCTGATATCTTTGCAAAAATTCGTAAAATAATCGTTCCATTTCCGGGGAATATACCGGCAATTGCGAATCTCGATGTTGCCTATATCCATGAAGAGATTGAAAAATCACCCCCACCAGCTAATGTCCCCCTTTAAAGAACATACTTATAAATTACCCTTTAGAATTAATTGGCTTAAATCTAATAGTTCACCTGAATAATCAGAAAGCGTATTTTCAGATGATTTTGTTAGCAAAAATGTTTTAAGACCCAGTTCTCTTGCAACCATATCTTCGACAGGATTATTTCCAACCATTAAACATTCTTTGGGGTCTAGCTTTAACTTTCTTGCTATTTCCTCAAAGAATCCTAAGTGTGGTTTGCAAAAATGAAATTCTTCAATGGAGGGTACAACGGCAAACTGCTCAACTGAGAGTTCTGCCCAACGTATCCGTTCAACAACCGCAGTCATAGGGAGCACAGGATTAGTTGCTAACGCAGTATAATATCCTTGCTGTAGAGCAAACTCAACAACTTTTTTGCCTTCTGGGTTAGCCCTAGCCATACATTGCAGTGCGGGAAAATCAACAGCATAAAATTCCTCGAAGATAGGCCATAAAGTATTATAAGTTAATCCTGTCGCTTTAGAAAAATCTTCAAAAAAAGTTTGTAAATTTGTACGACCAGGCTTTGGTTCCTTAATCATAGCATCAATGGAACGTAATAATTGTTTGGCGAACCTATCAGATGGTAAGAGATGAGTAAATCGAGGAGACAAAAGACCGATATAATTACGCATAAACTCAACCTGATCTACAGAAGATAATGTACCATCCAAATCAAAAAGAATAGCTCGTATCAATTAATCGTCCCTCCATTTGAGACAAGCACTTAGAATATTGGAAATCTCTTATCTATAAATCATTACATTCGGCTTTTGACCTTGATTTTCCTCCCAAAGGATTAAACTTTACTAAAAAAATTGAAGCCTTACGGCTTCAGAAAATTGTCCATGTGCTGCAGACACAAGGGCTGAGAGATTTTTTCCCATACCGAAGTAGGCATCTCCGGCATGAGAACACATCAAAATAACTTAATACTCAGGCGTTTACGCAACTCTTTCCTAAAACTAATCGTAGAACCTTTATAACAAATCCCAGAGTATTATCCACAAGAACCTAGACATTACGGGAAACAACCAGTGATTTCAAAGGCTGACATCCCTCCTCGCTCAATAATAGCGTCAACAGCCTTCTCCTCTCTTGCGATTTCGCTCGCTTTCGTGGCAACGCATTGCCTAAATATTAATGGAATGAGAGGTTGTCCGCATTACTTAAGTTAATTCGGCTCGTATACTAAAAAATCCTCGGTAAAATAAAGTATTATTACCACTAGTTTTGTTGAATTCAAAGTCTTTATGCAAACTCCTTGTATGAACATAAGATTCCTTATCTAAAAATTCCTTCGTGGAACTTATCGGTAAGATGCATGGATTTGAAACTATTGGGGAAAGTTTTATAATAAATAAATTGCAAAGGAGCTCATAAATATGTCAGGACACGATGCCCCCCAGGAACTACGTGCAATTGGTGGTGAATGTTCCTTTTTTACATCTAGTTACCCCGAGGAAAAAACGCACGACCTTATGAGTACAACAATTAATAGTTGTGACATATGCCAAAGATGGGATAACGGCTATTGTGATATTTTTCTACGTGAAAAATACGGTAGCTCAACAGAATAAAATTGAATTTGATGCTAAACAACCAATTATTAGAATATTAAACTCCGATCTAATTTTTTCCTATCGTCTAAATATATCACTATTTTAACTTACACATAATGTCTAGACGTCCCAATTAAAGGGACTTTAGTCCTATCAATAAGTCGAGACTTTTTCTTCTTCCTTTGGGCAAAAAACTAATTCAGGTAATTAAGGTTTTAATTGACGAATAGCCGAATTATCGGCTATTTCCTCTCTCTGGGTTCTTATAATCATACCCTTCTAACATTTACACATCCAAAGTCTCATCAATCTACTTAAGCTCAATCATTGCATTTTCTCGTATTTTCGTTAAGGGTTTCCATTTTGAAATAACGTCCTATATACAACTGACCGCCACAGAAATGTCACAAGGTTCACTTGAACCACACTTTTCGGACATATTTTATATACTATATGCATAATATTTAGTTAAAAAGCTTTGATTTAAAAAGAAACACAGCAGTACATAAAGAATTCAATTCAATCGAGGTTCATTTTCCAACTAGATCTAGAACACAAGCCCAGTCCTGCAGGGCTTAAATGGTGGAGGTAAGCGGGATCGAACCGCTGGCCTCTAGAGTGCGATTCTAGCGCTCTCCCAGCTGAGCTATACCCCCACGTCATCTATTAATTATAGCCAGATATTTCAGAATTGCAAGCCTCATATTAGAAGGGTGGTAAGAATGCAACAGATTGAGCTTGATCCAGAAATTATTTACGTACAAAAGCTGTACTTCTTTCTCTTTTTAACAACTATACTATCCATCTTCTCAGGTATAGTGATTTGGCGATTAGGTTGGCGTCCAGGGCTTATCTTATTCAGCTTTGGTTTACTATCAGCTTACTTAGCTATGATAAAGAAAAAGTCCTTTCATCCACCAAAGAAGAAACTTACAATTCAAAGGATGTCCAAAGAGATTTCTCAAAACACCCATCCACTCACTGTCTCTCGATTTGCCAGTCAGCTGTATTATTACCTTCATGAACCATTACAGGCAATTTCCATATTAAAGAAATTCAAGTCTAGTCAAGACCCCCTTCTATGTGCCACACTTGCCGAAATCTTATTAAAAGAAGGCAGGGTTAAAGAAGCCTCTGCTATTCTTGATTCTAATCCCTATACTTTAATTGATCCGCTGTTACTAGCCTCTCAGGGCCATATATTTCGTCAAACAGGAAAAACCTTAGAGGCCATTAAAATGTATGAACGTAGTCTCCGCTTTGCCAAAGAAGTTGGTTTCCCTCACAACGGAGCTAATTGGCTTACCCAAAGACTTTTGACTTTAGGACACAAGGCAAATCTACACCATACCTTAGCAGATTGCTACTTGAAACTTAATGATTTACCTACTGCTCGACGACATTATTGGGCCGGTAATCTTCGTTTACTGGATATTACATTTTGGAGGTTAACTAATCAGAATCACAGTATTCGTCAAAAAACAACTTAAATTCACGTTGGTTCTCCATTCTTTTTTCTTAAAGCCCCGTTTTTACTTTCTTTTTTCAACAGTTTTCGCTTAGATTGTCCCATATAATAATTACATATCATACTTTTTGGCATGAAAGGACAGGATCATAAGAAAAAATTAATTATGAAGTGGAGGAGTAACAATGGTGTCAACTCAAAGTGAGGATGTTTTAGGGTTTATTCGCGATTTCGAACTATCATCTCGTGAATTTCTCCTTTCTCAAGGAATGAGTGTACACGAAATTGATAATGCTCATTTAGAATTGCAATGGAAATTCCTCCATATAATATTAAAACAACCGAATAAACTTATTTGGAATAAAACACACTAAACAAACGCCTCTCAGCTATTATCTGAGAGGCATTTATCTTGGTTAGAAATAACTTAAGCATAAGGTGAAAATATCACCGCAACTTCGTCACAGTTGGGGAATTTAATGCAATTAACACACTCTTTCCAAACTTTCGGTGGCATTTCATCCTTATTGATGACATGAAATCCACAGTGTTCGAAAAATTCTGTTTGATAGGTTAGCGCAAATACTTTAGAGCATCCAAGATCTAAAGCCTCATCGATTAAAGTCTTAACTAATTGTGTTCCTATCCCTTTACCTTTAAACTCCGGAACAACGGCCAAGGCTCGTATCTCAGCCAAATCATTCCATATTACATGTAAAGAAGCAGTCGCAACGATTTGATTATTTTCTTCTGCCAGCAAAAATTCTCGGATATTTTCGTAGAGCATATTACGAGATCTTGGTAGCATCAACCCTTGTTCCGCATAATTATTAATGAGAGACATCATTACTTCAACATCTCCGAGCTTCGCTCTACGTAGTTCCATAGTGTTTCTTCTCCTTAGATTTTTGCATAATTATACATGATAGTTTAGTCTAATGTAAATACGTTTTTTATAATTCATAATTCATAATGCATAATTCATAATTCATAATTAAGAATTGTGCATTGTGCATTATGCATTGCGTGATTACGCCTGTGACTTTCGCTTCTTTGAACTAACTGCAGGGACACTCTCACTGGTGATCTCATAGAGTCCTTGAGTACGCCAATTTTCCGGCAAACTCCAAATTGGAAACTGATCAGGTACTTTTAACCAACTATACCAGCGCCGCAGATTCTCTTCTAATTCTGGTAATATCAGCCAATGGACTCTTCTATCCCATTCCAAATACTCTCCATTCTGACCTTTTGCTTGACTAAGTAAAAAACTTTTTTCTAAAACACTTGTCAATAAAATGCTTTTGCACGCCTCTGTCAATGGTCGCTCTAAAATCGGACATACTATACTTAGTTGACCATTACCCTGAAAATAATACCATTGACTTAACTCATTAACCCAACCTTCTCCACGTTCTTTGGGTAACCAAGGCCAATCCCACATACTTCCCCATAAAGACGACAAGATGCCTCCCCCATGGTTTAACCACAACGATAACAAATCACGATTTCGAATGGTTCCATTCCTTTCTAAAGATTCAAGAAATTCAAGAATACTTAAAACAGAATTGCAAAACTCCGCATTTAAGTTTCCATAAGCGTCTACCCATCCGGCTTTTAACCATTTAGCAACTTGGTTATGATCCTTTTCCCATTTCGTCTTGGTCATCAGTTCGAATTTTTTACCTTTTCTCTTAACCTCAGCAATTTCAATATTCCCCCAAAGGAAAATTATCGTTTGAGGTTTAAATTCAACTTTAATCCGACGGCCCGCAAGACTTTCAAAAAATACCTGTACCACTTTCAGTTGTTGACGTGTAACTGGGTTTAATCCCTTACCCCAACTATCCCAATTCGGTCGTTCTTCAGCCAAAGAAGCTGATATCAAAGTTCTTTGAGTATTTTGGTCCGGAATAAGGTAGAGGCTTGGCTTTAACTTTTCGCGCCAATAAACGGCTCTTACACTAAGATTTCCACCAATTTTAGTTATTGTATGTAAAAAGGCCGGTGAAAAGTCAGGGGCAATATAATAAATAACTGTTTTAGCTCCATTACTTAAACGATTACCCAAAAGCATACCCGCCAATAATAAATCTTCTTCATGAGTAACAGTTGAACTAGCAATAATACCTGCTCTTAATGCGGTTTCCCCAGCCATAAAATAGGAAAACTGTGCGGGTAATTTCCAACCTTTCCTACTTTCAGCCGTGCATTCTAGCCAATTTCGGGCCACAAAGATCTCTTGATGACTTTCCAATACCGCATTCCAGAAAATACTCACTGTCATCCTCCCCTAGTTTTACTCTTTAACCAGTTTACGCATAGGTGTCAGGTAAAATGACACAAGTCAAAATTAACTATCGCTTTTACTTCATTTTAGTTTAATTTACATGTTCTTTTTAGTCGAATTTATAAGTTCTTGGCCATTGTTTAAGGATTTCTAAACTTTGTTTAATGGGAATGGCTCTGCGTACATGTCCGTCTCTACCTTCTAATGTTTCTGCCAAAAAAAGTGCATTCCAAATACTTTCAGCACTTGTTTCAACCACCGCACGATAGTAATCATCTAATTCCCAATCAGAAAAACGATTCTCATCATCGAAAAAAGCATTACTAACCATAAGACAAAAATCGCCACTTCCAAACATCGAGATTGATCCTGTTCTAGCCTGTCCTAAAACTGCCCTTCTAGCTAGTCTAGACAATTGCCAACGGCTAAGGGGTGCATTTGTTACACCAAGCAAGATTAAGGAACCTGGAACATAATCTTCATTATCCACTGATAAACAGCTACCCACCGGTACTCCTTCAATCAGCAAATCTTTTCGAAGTCCAAAATTAGCTAAAGCTAACATGCCTAGAGTATAAATCTGACCATTAGCCCTTTTTACTAGTCGAGATGAACTTCCTATGCCACCCTTAAATTGAAAACAAGACATTCCTACCCCTGCACCGATATTTCCTTGATCAATAGGTCCCGTTGTTGCACGTTGAATAGCTAAAAGAGCATCCGATGAAAGAACATGTCGACCCCTAATATCATTTAAATATGAGTCATCACACTCAAATACAAGCAGATTCGGAGTACGAGCATCATCTCCTATTTCAGGGTTATGTTTTAAGAGATACGTAAGTAGTCCATTAGCCACATTGGGTACACTCAAAGTATTAGTCAACATTATTGGTGAATTAAGCAAACCGGTTTCTTGAATAAAGGGAACCCCTATCGATTTCCCGTACCCGTTAAACACTTCAATTCCTGCCTTGCAGGGCTGTCTATAAATATTAGTGGTACCTCGTGGAAGAATGGCAGTAACACCTGTTCTTACTGGACCCTTGCCTGGAATAAGCATACCATTCCCTGACAAAAGCGAAACATGTCCAACAAAAACCTTAGGTACATCAGAAATATCGTTGTTAGGACCGGGATCCATAGTTCCCAACCAAATACCTAATTCCCTAGGTGTAAAACGTTTGGACAAAAAAAATCCCCCTACTGTAACTTTATGTTGTACAGTAAAGGGATATGCGTTTCTAATGCCAAAAATATCAAATAAGAACACCTATGCCAACTAGCGATATTCCCTTTATTAACTCACGCTTGCAGTTTTACCTCTACCAGGCCATCTAAAAAAACTAACAGTACCATTTTCATTTCCTCTAGCAAATCCCCTTTTTTAGAGACATACCAACTCATAAAATGTTGCAACATCATTCCTTCAAGACTCTCAGCCAAAAATGCTGAATCAAAAGACCGACTAATTTCGCCGTTTTTTTGCCCAAGGTTAAGTATCGCTTGAATTCCATAATGCAAACCAAGATCGTAATCTGCTCCATCACGATTTCGAACGGTAACCCAGGCCATTTCATGATTATCAATCATAAAAGTAGCCCAATCCTGCAAAAGAATATTCAACCTATCACGTAGTCCTGAGTATGGTTTTTCTCTTTCAGAATTCAACAAATTTTTAAAGCCTTGGGTAGAGAATTCCATTACGACTGCTTCTTTAGATGTAAAATAGTTGTAAAAAGTACCTTTGCCTACATCTGCTCGTTGAGTGATTTGTTCAATAGATGTTTCTTCAAAGCCCTGCATCTGAAAAAGTTGCATTGCACTAGAATAAATTCGATCACGCGTCTCTAATTTCTTCCGTTCTCTCCGCGATAACTCCGGCATCTTCCAGTTCCCCCTTTTCCGGTCGATTAGCCTTGAAACAATTCTACCCTTTAATCTATTCTTCATATACCATAATTTTCCTGCTAGTTCAAGGGGGATTTATCTTCATTCTTTACTTTTTATGCAGCATTCGCTTACCAATATAAAATCCAGCTCCTAGCCCGACTTCCCGCTAAACATGACTCAAATCCCTGTGGTGTCTCGTTTCTTCATTTTAATTCTGGCACTACAATCTTTTACCCTTCAGTGATCGATTTCTCTTGACAGAGCTGAAGCATAACATTACATACCGCCATAGCTAAGGAGTGTAGAGTTTTTTAAAATAACTTTTTCTCAAAATAGGGCTGGTATTACACAAATCAATATGGTATGGTAGTCTTAGAAAGGTAGGTTGGATACCTATG
>ORJL011139629.1_pt1 | contig 11612 bp, 11 predicted proteins | sample 1779941 | NCBI WGS metagenome assembly ORJL01 (sample SAMEA104232317, study PRJEB22302) | groundwater metagenome | biome: forest; feature: aquifer; material: groundwater | place: USA | collected 2011-08-07 | depth 5.8 m | reverse complement strand
TCGCTCTTCGCTCTTCGCTCTTCGCTCTTCGCTCCTCGCTCCTCTCCCTTCGCTCCTCGCTCCTCTCCCCTCGTCCCATCACAAGCCAATTCTCTTGAATCCGCCCGGACCCTGGAATAGACTCCCCGGTCCGGAACCGCACTCCACACCCTCCTAGGGATCCCCTATGATCACAGTCGACCACATGACGAAGCGGTACGCCGGCGTGACGGCGGTGCGGGACATCACCTTCTCCGTCCAGGCCGGCGAGGTCGTCGGGTTCCTCGGGCCGAACGGCGCGGGGAAGACGACGACGATGCGCGTCCTCTCCTGCTACTTCCCGCCGAGCGAGGGGCGCGTGACGGTCGCGGGGCACGACGTCATCACCGAGTCGGAGGAGGTCCGCCGCGCGATCGGCTACCTCCCCGAGAACGTCCCCCTCTACACCGACATGCGCGTCACGGAGTACCTGAAGTTCCGCGCAGCGCTCAAGGGGGTCGCCTGGTCGCAGCGGAAAGCGCGCCTGGAGTACGTCCTCGAGAAGTGCTCGCTGAAGGACGTGCGCCACCGCATCATCGGCCAGCTCTCGAAGGGGTACCGCCAGCGGACGGGGCTCGCGGACGCCCTCATCCACAACCCGCGGCTCCTCATCCTCGACGAGCCGACCATCGGCCTCGACCCGAACCAGATCATCCAGGCGCGGTCGCTCATCAAGGACCTCGGGAAGGAGCACACCGTGCTCCTCTCGAGCCACATCCTCTCGGAGGTGGACCAGGTCGCGGACCGCGTGATCATCATCAACAAGGGGAAGATCGTCGCGCAGGGGACGAAGGCGGAGCTGGTGAGGGCGATGCCTCAGCGCGAGCGGTTCGTCGCCGAGGTCGTCGGCGAGGCGGCCCAGGTCGAGGGCGTGCCCCGCCCGGTCGGGGGGGTGCGCGCCCTGGTCGTCGCCGCCCCGACCGGCGCGAGCCGCGCGTCGTTCGCCTCCGAGGACGGAGCGGACCTGCGGGAGGCGGCCGCGCGCGCCCTCTCGGCGAACGGCCTCGTCGCGCGGGAGCTCAAGGGGATCGGCACGACCCTCGAGGACGTCTTCGTCAGCCTGACCGGAGAGAAAGACGCCCTCGCAAAGTAGGGAAAGGACGACATGCTGAAGAGCATGAAGAACCTCGGCTGGCTCGCTGTGGTCTCCCTGGGGACCGCGGGGTTCATGGTCTGGAAGACGCGCCAGTCCGACAAGATGACCATGGACCTGCTCTACGTCCTCTACCTCGCGCTGGGCGCCGGCATCGCCGCGCTTCTCGTCGGGCTGTCGGTCCTCAACTGGGGGGGCTTCGCGCGCGGGACGCACAGCGTGTGGGTCGTCTTCCGGAAGGAGATGTTCTCGTTCTTCTCCTCGTGGCTCGGGTACTTCGTCCTGCTCGACTACCTGATCATCGTCGGGTACCTGTTCTACGAGTACATGTGCTGGCCGGGCATGACCTCGAACATGTTCCGCGACTACTCGCACTCCCTCCTCTTCGTCAGCATGCTGACGACGCCGATGATCACGATGCGCCTCTTCGCGGAGGAGAAGTCGAGCGGTACGATGGAGATGCTCGTCACGGCGCCGATCTCCGAGGTCCAAATCGTGGCGGGCAAGTTCCTCGCGGCGCTTTCCTTCTACGCCGCGACGCTGATCCCGACGGGGATCTACATCCTGATGCTGCGTGAGTACACGCCGGGCGCGCCCGCCGCGCCGGACGGGTGGTACAAGATCCACCTCTGGGTCGGCCACCTCCTGCGCCACCAGGAGCAGCCGGAGATGGGGCTCATCCTCACCTCCTACCTCGGCGTGTTCCTCATGGGCGCGATCTTCATCGCCATCGGCACGCTGATCTCCTCCATCACGAAGCACCAGATCGTGGCGGGGATGCTGACCCTCCACGTCATCATGATCCTCTGGCACCTGTTCGGCATCCTCACCTACCAGAAGTGGGACGTCCCCGAGGACTCCTGGAGGATGCGGGTCTTCGACGCGCTGAAATACATGCACTTCGAGAATCACCTGGAGCCGTTCAAGAAGGGGCTGATCGACAGCCGCGGCATCGTCTACTCGGTGAGCTCGATTTTCTTCCTCCTCTTCATGACCGTGAAGACGCTCGAGATCCGTCGCTGGAAGTAGTTCGGGAGGACGACCATGGCTGACCAGCCCGTCGCGCCGGCGACCCTGACCTGCTCGCAGTGCTCGACGCCGGTAACGCTCGCCGCCGGGGAGACGAGCGCGCGGTGCCCCGCGTGCGGCGCGATCGCGCGCACGGCAGGAGGGACCCACTTCGGCCTCGGGTGGAGGTTCGCCATCGCAGGGAACGTCCTGTTCCTGCTGCTGGCGGGGTTCTCCCTCGTCGTCGCCATGAACTGGCTCGCGAACAAGTACTTCATCCGCCGCGACGCCACCTTCAAGAAGGCCTACACCCTCTCCGACCACTCGAAGAGCCTCCTCGGGAAGATCGCCGACGACAAGGTCAAGGTGAAGGTCTTCTTCCTCTCGGGCGGCGGCGACCAGAGGACGATGGAGGTCGTCAAGCACACGCTCGACCTCCTCGAGGAGTACAAGCTCATCTCCGGCGGCCTCATCGAGTACGAGGAGCGCTCGCTCTTCGGAAACCCGAGGGCGATCCTCGAGGTCTGCGACGTCACCAAGGTGAAGCCCGAGGACGTCGAGGAGAACGAGGTCCTCTTCTATTGCGAGTCGACGCAGAAGAACAAGGCCGTGAAGTTCAACGAGCTGTACGAGTCCGACTCGCAGGGCGGCATGGGCGGCGACGAGGCCTCGAGCTACAAGTTCAAGGGGGAGTCGATCCTGACGTCCGGAATCCAGGAGGTGACGGAGGCGCAGAAGACGACCCTCTACTTCGTCACGGGGCACGGCGAGTACCGCCTGCAGGAATTCGAGACGTCGGGCCTCTCGGACTTCGACCGGCAGCTCAAGACGAAGGAGAACTACGACACGAAGGAGCTGAACCTCGCCGGCGAAGGGAAGGTCCCCTCGGACGCGAGCGCGATCCTCATCGTCCGGCCGAGGACGAAGTTCGCGCCCTCGGAGCTCGAGACGCTGCGGAAGTACCTGGACGGCGGCGGGCGCATGATGATCCTCTTCAACTCGAACCGCGAGGAGTCCGAGAAGGCCCAGCAGGAGGTCGACGACCTCATCACGCTCCTCGGCACGTGGGGGGTGGAGGTCGGGAAGGACTACGCGTACGAAGGGGACGAGGAGCGCACCACCATCAGCGTTGGGCAACTCAACCAAGGGGGGGGAGCGATCGGCGAGTCGACCGGCCCGATGAACTTCAACATCGTGGAGTACGGCTGGAGCGACATCGTCCGGAAGCTCAACGGCACGGCGACGTGGTTCATGATCTCGCGGTCGGTCTCGAAGGCGAAGCAGGTCCCGGAGGGGATCACGGTCGAGGAGCTCGCGAAGACGTCGAAGCAGAGCGTCGCGATCCCGGACACGTTGCGGTCCGGGCGGATCGAGATGGACAAGTGCAAGCGCGGCCCGATCTCGGTCGCGGTCTCGGTCGAGAAGGCGACGCCGGGCGGCGACAAGAACGCGCCAAAGACGCGGATCATCGTGATCGGCGATGCCGACTCCCTCGTCAACGGCGCGAACCAGCAGTTCGGCCGCAACCAGCTCGTCGTCAACTCGCTCGCGTGGCTCGTCGACAAGGCCTATCTCATGAGCGGCATCGACCCGGTGGAGCAGTCCGACCCGAAGCTGAACCTGAGCAAGGACGCGAAGAACAAGGTCGGGGCGATCGCGCTCATCGCGATGCCCGGAACATTCATCCTCCTGGCGGTCGCCACCTGGTTCATGCGGCGCAAGTAGCAGCGCGGAGAAGGGACGAACATGAACTTCCGCACCACGCTCTTCATGCTCGGCCTCCTGCTGGGGGTTGGCGTCCTCGTCTACTTCGGACGCAAGGGGCCGGGCACCGAGGACATCACGAAGAAGAACAACAACGTCTTCGCCGAGCCGTTCAGCGACAAGGTCACGCACATCGAGTTGAAACGCGGCGAGGAGACGCTCGTCTTCGAGAAGGCCGACAAGGAGTGGTCGATCACCTCCCCGTTCAAGGAGGCGGCGAACGGCGCGAACATCGACATGATCAAGTCCGACTTCGACTTCCTCAAGAAGGAGCAGACCTTCGCGCCGGGCGACCCGAAGATCGACATGAAGGCCTGGGAGCTCGACCCGCCCAAGGCCGTCATCACCCTCAAGGGAACCGACGTCTCGCACACGATCAAGATCGGCGCCCTCACCGCGAACAAGAAGCAGGGGTACGTGATCGTCGACGATGCGAAGGAGATCTACGTCGTCGGCTGCGAGCTCTACAACGCGGTCGTCGAGAAGAAGGCCTCCGAGTTCCGCAACAAGACGCTCCTCAAGTTCGACTCCTTCGCGGTCGACCGCTTCACGCTCACGTGGCAGGGGCAGGACGTCGAGTGCGCCTACCAGGACTCCAACTGGCGCGTCGTGCGCCCCGCGGCCGACCGGGCCGACGCCGAGGTCGTGAACGAGATCCTGCGCGTCGCGCACGACCTCGCGATCAAGGACTTCGTCGAGGACGCCGCCAAGGATTTGAAGAAGTACGCCCTCGACATGCCGCAGCTCAAGCTGTCGATCGTCCCGCGCGGCGAGGCGACCGCCCAGACCCTCCTCTTCGGAGGCGAGAAGGACGGGGACAAGACGAAGGTCTGCGTCCGCCGCGAGAACTCCGACAACGTCGTCGCCGTGGAGGCAAACGACGTCGAGAAGCTGAAGCGAACCGTCGACGACCTCCGCGACAAGAAGCTCCTCGACTTCGACGAGCACGAGATCTCGAGCATCTCCATCACGCGCGTCGCGAAGGACGCCCCGAAGCTCGGCGGGAGGTTCCTCGACACCCTCTACCGCGCCATGGGCCACGTCCGGCGCGAGCCGATCGTCACGCTGGAGAACCTCGGAAACGAGTGGCTGATAACGGAGCCGGCCGCCTATCCGTTCGACGCCTCGCGCGTCTCCTCCTGGCTCGAGGAGCTGAAGGACACGCGCGTGGTCGAGTTCCGCGACTCGGAGACCCCCGCCGGCGACCCGTACCGCGGAGGCGCAGACGCGGCGATCGAGCTCGTCCTGGAGCGGAAGCCGTTCGGCTCGTCGGTGACCCAGCGGATGGCCTTCCCGCTCATCCCGATCGACGCGAACAAGACGGCGACCTGGAGGCCGAACGGCGAGCACGTCGTCGCGATCGGGTCGAACCTCCTCGGGCGGCTGCAGCGCGGGGCCGCGAACTTCCGGCGGAGGCTCCTCCTCTCCGTGCAGCCGGCGCAAGTCACGAAGGTCGTGATCGAGACGCCCGACGCGAAGGTCGAGGCGGAGAAGAAGGAGGACTGGAAGCTCATCTCGCCGGGCGCGCTCGACGAGGACGCCCTCGGAGACGTGCTGCGGCGCTTCGGGACGCTCGTGGTGAAGGATGTCCTCGCCGACGACCCCGACCAGGTGAAGGCGACGGCGATCGGGAGGACGACGCTCACGGTGACGGTGACCTACGGGTCGGAGATGGCCCCGAACGCGCAGGGCCCGCGCCTGGACCAGACCGCGTCGCTCCAGATCGGGGAGAAGGGGGACAACGGCTACGTCGCGATTTTCAGCCAGGAGGGGGGCCAGCGGGTCCCCGCGGTCGTCGTCCTCGACGACGCGACCGTGAACGACTTGTCGAAGAAGGTCCTGAAGTGAAGTTTCAAGACTCAATGCGCAATGTGCAATGAGCACGGATTCCCGGCTGATTCTCGAATAGGAGCCCCGCCATGCCCGTCCAGTGGATGACGAACTACGCCGACGCGAAGGCGACGGCGGACTCGAAGAAGCTGCCGTTGCTCGTCGACTTCTACAGTCCCGAGTGAGGGGCCTGCAAGAAGCTGGATACGGATACGTATCCGGACGCGGCCCTGTCGAAGACGATCGGCGAGAACTTCGTCGCGGTGAAGCTGATGTCGAAGGAGAACCTCGAGGTCGCGCGGAAGCTGCAGGTGCGCTGGCTCCCCGCGCTCGTCCTCACGGACGGCGAGCGGATCCACCACTCGTGGATCGGCTTCCTGCAACCCAAGTGGTTCCAGATGGAGCTGCTGTACGGCCGCGCGCAGGCCGCCTTCAGCTCGAAGGACTTCGCGGGGGCCGTGAAGCTGTTCGACCAGGTCGTCGCCGAGTACCCGCAGATGGAGCGGGCGCCGGAGGCGCTCTACTGGAAGGCGATCTCGACCTACCGCCAGACGGGGAACTTCCCGGACGCGATCCCGACGTTCAAGGAGATCGCCTCCAAGTACCCGCAGTCGATCTGGGCGCGCAAGGCCGAGCCGATGATGGGATAGCCTTCTCGGGCCAGCCCCGAAGGGGCGTTCCAGGACAGCCAGGGGCGAAGCCCCTGGAACCCGGTACCCGCCAGGTCGCAGAGCCCTGAAAGGGCGACTCATCTTGATGGGACGCCCTTTCAGGGCTTCGTCCTGCCCGGGGGACGGAGTCCCCAGGGGCTGCGCCCCTGGCTGTCTTGACGAAGCCCCTTCGGGGCTTGACTCGTAGGACGCCATGCGCTGGTTCTCACGTTCCGCGCGCAAGGGGTCGAAGGCGGTCCGGCTCGCGCGCGCGCTCTCGAAGCGCGGCGCGATGAGCCGCAGCCTCGCCGCCGAGGCGGTCCGCGCGGGGCGCGTGCGCGTGAACGGAAAGACCGCGACCGACCCCGAGCTCCGCATCGACCCCTCCGCGGACGCCCTCGAGCTGGACGGCAAGGCGGTCGTCGCGGCGGAGCCGGTCTACCTCCTCCTCAACAAGCCCGGCGACGTCGTCACGACGCGGGCCGATGAGCGCGGGAGGAAGACCGTGTACGACTTCCTCGGCGAGGCCGGGCAGTGGGTCTTCCCGGTCGGCCGGTTGGATCGGGAAAGCGCCGGGCTCCTCCTCCTCACGAACGACACGGCGCTCGGGGAGCGGCTGACGAACCCCGCGAGCAAGGTGAAGAAGACCTACCGCGTGAAGGTGGCCGGCGTGCCGACGGCAGAGCAGCTCGAGCGCCTGCGCGCGGGCGTCAAGCTCGACGACGGGTACGTCACGATGCCCGCGGAGGTGGAGGTCGAGAAGGAGAACCCCGCGAGCGCCTGGCTGCGCATGGCGATCCTGGAGGGGAAGAACCGGCAGATCCGCCGGATGGTCCAGGCGATCGGGTCGCGAGTCGACATCCTCATCCGCGTGGCGATCGGGCCGATCGAGCTCGGCGACCTCGCGCCTGGGGCGGTGCGCCCCCTGACCCCGCAGGAGCTCGCCCTCCTCCAGGGGGCCTAGCCGGGCCAGGGGGCCGCGCTGCGCCCGGCCGTCACTGCAGGAGCGTGTTGCCCGTGCCGTCGACGAGATTCGACGACTTGCCGTAGAGCATCCTGAAGTACTCGACGGCCGTCGGACCGCCCACCACCTCGCGCGCCTGCGCGTCCGTCAGCTCCACGAGCTCGGCGTCGATCGGAAGCGTGTTCCTCATCGATTTCTCCTCGAAAGAACCTCGTCACGGTAGGGATATGAGCAACCTGCCCGCCAGCCTGCGCCGAATCCGCCTCGGGCCGCATGACGCGGTCGAGCAAGGCGTTGCGCAACCCTCCGGATCGGCCACGATCGAGGACTTCGGGCGGTGTGTCGGAAGTGGACGCCCCGGGCGTGTCCGAATCGAACGGTGCGGCGCCCACCGCCTCCTGCGAGGGCGTGATCGCGACCCGGCCGCTCTTCTTGATCCCGGATGGGACCCGCGGCTAGAATGAGGACGATCGCGGCGCCGGGGCAAAAGGCCGCGATCCCCACGCCCACGCCCGACTCCCCAGCTTGGAGGACGGAATGGCCAGCCTCGACACCAAGGTCAGCAGCATCCTCAGCATCATCGACAAGGCCGTCGACCTGCAGGCCTTCCGCGAGCTGCACTGGGCGGGGACCTTCGGCGAGTATCTGAAGTACGTCTCGGAGGAGCCGCGGATCGCGCGGAACGCCTTCCAGCGCATCTACGACATGATCCTCTCGTACGGCTCGCAGGACTTCACCGAGCACCGCGAGACGCTGACGCGGTACCACTTCTTCAAGGACCCGTTCGCGAACGGGCGGGACGGGGTGTTCGGGATCGAGCGGAGCCTGATGAGCCTGGTGCACTCGCTGAAGAGCGCGGCGCACGGGTACGGCACGGACCACCGCATCCTCCTCCTCCACGGCCCCGTCGGCAGCTCGAAGTCGACGATCGTCCGCCTGCTGAAGAAGGGGCTGGAGGCGTACTCGCGCACGAAGGACGGGGCGATCTACACGTTCGGGTGGCGCGACGAGACGAAGGCGGAGACCTACAACGACTGCCCGATGCATGAGGAGCCGCTGAAGCTGATTCCGCTCGATGCGCGCGAGGCCGTCCTGCGCGAGCTGAACAAGGGGAACAAGGGCGACTACGAGGTGCGGGTCGAGGGGGACCTCTGCCCGGCGTGCCGGCGCACCTACAACGACCTCCTGCAGAAGCACCGAGGCGACTGGCACAAGGTCGTCGAGAACATCCGCGTGCGGCGGCTGCTCCTCTCGGAGAAGGACCGCGTCGGCATCGGGACGTTCCAGCCGAAGGACGAGAAGAACCAGGACTCGACGGAGCTGACCGGCGACATCAACTACCGGAAGATCGCCGAGTACGGCAGCGACAGCGACCCGCGGGCGTTCAACTTCGACGGGGAGTTCAACATCGCGAACCGCGGGATGATCGAGTTCATCGAGGTGTTGAAGCTGGACGTGGCGTTCCTTTACGACTTGCTCGGTGCGAGCCAGGAGCACGTGATCAAACCGAAGAAGTTCGCGCAGACGGACATCGACGAGGTGATCATCGGGCACACGAACGAGCCCGAGTACAAGCGGCTCCAGAACAACGAGCTGATGGAGGCCTTCCGCGACCGGACGCTCAAGATCGACGTCCCCTACAACCTGAAGCTCGACCACGAGATCCGGATCTACGAGCGCGACTACAACAGGGAACGAATCAAGGGAAGGCACATCGCGCCGCACACGCTCGAGATCTGCTCCATGTGGGCGATCATGACGCGGCTCGCGGAGCCGAAGAAGGCGAACCTGACGCTGATCCAGAAGCTGAAGCTCTACAACGGCAAGACGCTGCCCGGCTTCACGGAGGACAACATCCGCGAGCTGAAGCACGAGGCGGAACACGAGGGGATGGAGGGGATCTCGCCGCGGTACATCCAGGACAAGATCTCGAACGCGCTCGTGCGGGTGGAGGAGAGCGGCTGCGTGAACCCCTTCATGGTGCTGAACGAGCTGGAAGAGGGGCTGCAGCACCACTCGCTGGTGACGAGCGACGACCTCAGGAAGCGGTTCCGCGAGCTCCTCGCGACGGTGAAGGAGGAGTACGAGGACATCGTGAAGAACGAGGTCCAGCGCGCGATCTGTGCCGACGAGGAGGCGATCTCGCGGCTCTTCTCGAACTACATCGACAACGTGAAAGCCTACACGCAGAAGGAGAAGGTGAAGAACCGCTACACCGGGCAGGACGAGGAGCCGGACGAGAGGCTCATGCGCTCGGTGGAGGAGAAGATCGACATCCCCGAGAGCCGGAAGGACGACTTCCGCCGGGAGATCATGAACTACATCGGGGCGATGGCGATCGAGGGGAAGAAGTTCGACTATCGCTCGAACGAGCGGCTGCAGAAGGCGCTGGAGCTGAAGCTGTTCGAGGACCAGAAGGACACGATCAAGCTGACGAGCCTGGTGACGAGCGTGGTGGACAAGGACACGCAGGAGAAGATCGACATCGTGAAGGGGCGCCTCATCAAGAGCTACGGCTACTGCAACACCTGTTCGAACGACGTGCTCTCCTACGTGGCGAGCATCTTCGCGCGCGGCGGCAGCAAGGAATAGCCTGGAGTCGCGCCCGTGAGGGCGCGGCGGATCGGCGCCCGTGAGGGCGCCCTACGGGAAGATCGCGTGGACGAAAAGACCAAGCAGATGGCGGGCGCGCACCTGAAGCGAGCGCACGACTTCCTGAACCTCGGGCAGCTCGTGCTCGCCAACGGATACACGCAGGCGGCCGTGGCGCAGGGGTACTTCGCGGTCCACCACGGGGTGGCGGCGGCCCTCTACGCGCAAGGGAGGCGCCCCAGGTCGCACGCGGAGTTCCACTCCCTCTTCTCGCAGCTCCTCATCCCGACCGGGAAGTTCACGGAGGAGGACGCGAGCACGTTCGAGGACTTCCTCGAGCAGCGGAAGCGGTCGGACTACTCCCCCGTGGAGATGCACGACGCGCCGTACGCGATGCGGGCGCTCGAGGTCTCGGGGGAGCTGGTGCTGCGCCTGGAGACCTACGTGCGGGAGCAGATGGAGAACGACCTCCCCGTCGCGCCGCCGGAGGAAGTCAGTTGATCAAGAAGATCGAACGGGACTACTCCCGCTTCCGCCAGATCATCCGGGGCAAGATCCAGAAGGAGCTGCGGAAGTACATCACGAAGGGGGAGTTCATCGGGAAGCAGGGGAAGCACATCATCTCGATCCCCCTGCCGCAGATCCACATCCCCCACTTCCGGTTCGGAAAGAACGACAAGAGCGGGGTCGGGCAGGGCGAAGGGGACGTCGGCACGCCGGTCGCCGGCGGCGACGCGAGGGACGGCATCGGGGCCGCGGGGGACCTCCCTGGCGAGCACCTGTTGGAGGTGGACGTCACGCTCGAGGAGCTGGCGCGGATCCTCGGCGAGGAGCTGAAGCTCCCGAACATCAAGCCGAAGGGGCGGCGGACGGTGATCGCGGAGCGGACGCGGTACACCGGCATCGCGCGGGTCGGGCCGGAGAGCCTGCGGCACTTCAAGCGGACGTACAAGCAGGCGCTGCGCCGGACGATCGCGCTGGGGGGCTACAACCCGGACTCGCCGTACATCGTGCCGATCCGCGAGGACAAGCGGTATCGGACGTGGCGGATGAAGGAGGTCCCCCACAACAACGCGGTGATCATCTACATGATGGACGTCTCCGGGTCGATGGGGGACGAGCAGAAGGAGATCGTCCGCATCGAGGCGTTCTGGATCGACACGTGGCTCAGGAGCCAGTACAAGAAGCTGGAGTGCCGCTACATCGTGCACGACGCGGTGGCGCGGGAGGTGGACCAGCACACTTTCTACCACGTGAAGGAGAGCGGCGGGACGAAGATCTCGAGCGCGTACGCGCTGGCGAACGAGATCATTAACAAGGAGTACGACCCGTTCGAGTGGAACATCTACCCGTTCCACTTCTCGGACGGCGACAACTGGGGGAGCGAGGACACGCGGCGGTGCACGGAGATGCTCACCGCGGAGCTGCTGCCCAAGGTGAACCTCTTCTGCTACGGGCAGGTGAAGAGCGCATACGGCAGCGGGCAGTTCAAGCGGGACCTGGACGAGCAATTCCGCGGCAACGAGGGGGTGGTGACGAGCGAGATCAAGGACAAGGACGGGATCTACGACTCGATCAAGGAGTTCCTCGGCCGAGGAAAATAATGGAGTCGCGCCCGGCAGGGCGCCTTGGAGTCGCGCCCGGCAGGGCGCCTTGGAGTCGCGCCCGGCAGGGCGCCTTGGAGTCGCGCCCG
>ORJL011118680.1_pt1 | contig 11612 bp, 12 predicted proteins | sample 1779941 | NCBI WGS metagenome assembly ORJL01 (sample SAMEA104232317, study PRJEB22302) | groundwater metagenome | biome: forest; feature: aquifer; material: groundwater | place: USA | collected 2011-08-07 | depth 5.8 m | reverse complement strand
CTATTTGCTTGATGGTATCGACGATTACTTTGTCCATAGGGCCTTTCTATGTGGGGACTACGAGGTGGAAATCAGTCTGCTCCCGCCCCCGACGATCGTCGTGCGAAAGAGAAGACGGAATCCGTGAATCCCCCTGGTGAGATGAGCAACGACGGCATTGCCATCGGTCGTCCGGCTATCCATAAGAACGCCGATCACCGTGCCGCTGTGGGCCACGTTGACTCCGGCGGCCCCGGCCTCTTCCGCCAGGCGGATATGCGGCATCTGCCAGGAATCATCGTCCTGCTCAAACATCTCGCGGTAAACTGCTTCGCCGGCAAGGGCGGATAGCGTCATCGGGGTTATAAAACGTTCCGCCTCTTTGGTCATGACGACCGAAACCTTAAATCCCTTTTCGGACAATCGACGGAGAATGTCGGCGGATTTATAAGCAGCAATGCTGCCCGTTACGCCTAAAATGATTCTTTTTGGCTTGGTCATTTTCTAAACCCGCTTTCCGATGTTTGCGGTGAGTAAAAATGTGCCGGACTAATTAAGCGACGCCCTTTTCCCGCCAGCACGCTTCTCGGCAACCTGCTTGGATTCGATCTTCCCCTGGGTGATTTCCTCCAAGGCAATGGTCGTGAATTTATCCGAAGTCGGTTTTTGGATCAGGCAGGGTTTGCCATCCGAAAGTTCTGTGGCGCGGTTGGCGGCCATGCGGACAAGCCGATACACGCTGCCGCCTGAATGCGGCAACAGCTCTTCAATAGATATCTGTTTCATAAACCCACCCCCTTTTTACGTTATAATACGATAAAAATGCCTATTTTACAAAAATGAAGAATATGTATATATAGCACATGCGGTCGGCGTTGTCAAAAAAATTATCGCCCCGTCTTTCCGCTCCAACCCGATAGCCGGCCTTGACTTACAGCTTGGTCTGAATTTCAGAATAAACGGTCTTACAGAGTTCCATCGTGGCTTTATCTAAATTATCATTTACGACAACATGATCATAGCGCTCCGCCTCTCTTAGCTCTCGGCAGGCCGTTTCCAGCCGCACGTTCACTTCCGCCCGCGCCTCAGATCCTCTTTTGCACAAGCGCTCTTTTAATGCCGAGAGCGATGATGTCTTGATAAAAATTCTAACCGCCCGGGGAAATCTCCGGCAAACTGTCTTGGCGCCCTTAACGTCGATGCACAACAAAACATGTTTTCCCGCGGCCAAAAGCTCTCGCACCTGATTTTGGGGCGTTCCGTAAAAATTGCCGAACACCTTTTCAGACTCCAAGAAATGCCCGGCCGCTTTCTTGTACAGGAACATCTTCCGGCTGACAAAAATGTAATCACGCCCGTTGCGCTCACCCTGGCGCATGGGCCGGGTCGTGACCGAGATGGTCTTCTCAAGCTTGCCGCGCAGTCTGCGGCTGGCCAACAGCCGTTTATAAAGCGTCGTTTTCCCGGATCCCGACGGTCCGGAAAGAATAATGATCTTGCCCTTGCTCACTGCTTGAACGTCTCCGAGAAAATAAATACCAAATCACAAACAATTCCATGCCACCTGTTTGAGACTTGGTATTTAATGTTGCGCCGTCTGTGAGGGGTTATTCGATGTTTTGCGCCTGCTCGCGGATCTTTTCGATCTTGCTTTTCAAAGCAACCACCGCGCCAACAACGATCTTATCCTGCAATTTAGAGCCGATGGTATTGGTTTCCCGTTGCATTTCCTGGGCGATAAAATCGATCTTTTTCCCGGCTGAAGCGCCGCTTTTTAAAAGCGCGCGGGCTTCCTGAATATAATGTTCCAGCCGGGACATTTCCTCGTTAACGTCACATCCTTTTTGAAACGCCCCAAACTCTTCCGGAGTGATCTCCTTGCGCTTTGCCTGAAGCACGGCTTTCGAGCGCATTTTGATCTTCTTGACCTGCTGGGACATCTCTCTGAGCTTGTCACTGATATCTTTGACCAGACTGCGTCCTTCGCGCTGGCGCATTTGATCGAGCCCCTGAAACGCCCGCTGAAGACTTTTTTCCAAAGCTGGCCACAGGGCCTCCGGATCCAGAAAAGATTCTCTTGTTTCCACCGCGCCGGGCAGCCGAATCACGTCGGAAAGGCGCAAATCGTTCTCCAGGCGGAATTCCCGCGCGAGATCCTTGGTATAGCGCAGATATTTTTGGATCACTTCTTTGTTCAAAACAATATCCTGGGACGGTTTTTGCGTGACCTTGATGGAAACCGTCACGCGGCCGCGCTCAACATATTTCTGGGCGATCTGCTGCACCTTGCTCTCCAGCGAACCAAACCCTCCCGGCAGGTAAAACGCGATGTCAAAATAACGATGATTAAGGCTTTTGGCCTCAACGACCAGCTTGACCTTCTGCCACACCAGCTGCGCGCCACCAAAACCTGTCATTCCCTTGATCATGCCCACACCTTCTTTTTTTGTTCATGAACGACCGTTATTTGGGTTGGATAAAATTCCCGGGTAAGGTCGTCGGGCTCGAACCAAAGCTTGATTTCGCGCTCCGCCTCTTCAGGCGTAGAAGAAACGTGGACGACATTTTCATAAAGCCCGTCGGTCCTGATGCGCCCGTAAGCTCCGCGAACACTTTGGGGCGTTGCCTCCTCCGGATTGGTCGCCCCGGCGACAAGCCGGCATTTTTTAATAGCATCTCGTCCATAATAAACAACAGCGATCAGTTTATGGACATGATGATACTCTCCGCCCAGATAAGAAACGATCTGCTCAAAAAACGGTTTGTCGTTGAGATGTTTATAATGCTCCCTGGCAATGGCGCAGGAAGTTTTTGTGATGTGAATGCCAACCATCTCCAGTCCGGTGTGCCCGAATTTGGTCAAAATGCTCCCAACGAGTTGTTTGCTGATACCGTCGGGCTTGATAATAACAAGGGCGGGTTCGCTCATCACTTGATCTTCGCAATAATACGGTCGAGGTCGTCCAGCGAATAATATTCGATAACGATCTTTCCCTTTTTCTTCCGCGCCTGGATAGAAACCTTCGTTCCCAGCGCGTTCTGCAACTGTTCTTCAAGCGCGACCACTTCGTGGTCTCGCGCCTTTTGGGTCTTGGCCCGTCGCCCACCATCTTTGCCCCCGGAACGGGCCAGATCTTCCAGTTCACGAACGGATAATCCTTTTTTAACGACCAGGTCAAATAATTTTTTTTGTTCGCTCAGGGTTTCGACGCTCAAAAGGGCCCTGGCGTGCCCGACGGACAGGACACCGTCGTAAACGCTTTGCTGGATATCCGCGGGCAACTTGAGCAGGCGCAAGAGATTGGTGATCGTCGAGCGGTCCTTTCCCACCGACTCAGCAACCATGTCCTGTGTATACCGAAATTCTTCGATAAGTTTTTTATACGCCTCGGCCTCCTCGATCGGATTTAATTCTTCGCGCTGGATGTTCTCAATCAAAGCCAAAACCAGTGCTTCCTGGTCGGAAACTTCACGAACGATCGCGGGAACTTCCTGCACGCTTAAACTGCGCGCCGCCTTCAATCGCCGCTCACCGGCGACAACCTCATATTTGCCATCTTTAAGGCGGACCAAAATGGGCACCAAAATGCCTTTTTCTTTTATGGATGCCTTCAATTCCGCCAGCTTACTCTCATCGTAGTGGGTACGTGGCTGAAATGGGTTGTCCTGGATCAGGTCAGTTTTTAAAAATGCGACTTCACCACCGCCCTTGCTGACTTTATCAGGAATAAGCGCTGACAATCCCTTGCCCAAAGCTCTATTTTCCATAGACCCTCCCATTATGTTCAACCAGTGAACATGTTACCACAACACTATGAGGCCATTTTTTCGTCAGCATCTTTATTGCCTATCTCTTTTAAATTCAGTCTGTTATGAGTTTTTTGAGTGGCCCCGATGACTTCGGCGGCTAATTCGCGATATTTTTTAGCCCCGATTGAAGCCCCGTCATAAACCGTAATCGGTTTTCCATGACTTGGCGCCTCGCTCAACCGAATATTGCGAGGGATGATCGAGCTATAAACCTTGTCCTTAAAATATTCCTTGATTTCATTGATAACTTCTGTGGTCAAATTTGTCCGATAATCCGCCATGGTCAACAAAACGCCCTCAATGTCCAAACTGGGATTTAACCCATCGCGAATCAAGCCAAGAGTATGCACAAGCTGAGAAACTCCCTCAAGGGCATAAAATTCACACTGAATTGGTATTATGATGGAATCGCTTGCAACTAAAGAGTTTAGGGTAAGTAGTCCCAGCGATGGTGGAGAATCGATAAAAATATAATCATAATTATCAACAATCGTTCCGATGGCCTTTTTAAGGCGAGTTTCTCTTGACAGGGCCCCTACAAGCTCGATTTCAGCTCCTGTTAAATGAATATTGCAGGGAATAAGATCCAGCATCGGATAGACATTGGGAATTAATACTTCCGGCGCCGATGCTCTATTCATGATCAAATCATAAACTGATTTTTCCAGCTCATTTTTATTGACTCCAACACCGCTGGTTGCGTTTCCCTGAGGATCCGCATCTACAATAAGCACGCGCTTCCCCATCTCAGCAATGGCAGCTGCAAGATTTACGGTGGTGGTAGTCTTCCCGGTGCCACCTTTTTGATTACAAATGGCTATAGTTTTACCCATTACTCTCCGATTTTTTAGTCATGTTTCACGTGAAACATGACTTAGATTAACGCAAATAACTAGTATTATTTTCCATCAAATCGCAGCTGGGTCAATACATATTTTACTTTTTTTTAGGCTTTAAAGAAACACGTATCTTGGCTGGCTTCTCACCTTCCATTCCAAACAGCCCTCGCTTCTCTTCACACACGACCTTCACTACAATTTCATCGCGAGAAACACCGAGCATTTCGGCAGCTTTTTTAATTGCCTCCTCGACAGTGCTCCCTTCTGCCTCAATGCTTTTTGGTAAAATTTTCCGCTTCTCGTCCATGTTCAATACACTCTTTATTTAAGCTTTGGCCGGTGTGACGATTTGCATTTTAAATTGAGCAAAAGCTGAAAGAGCATAAAACAAAGTAAAATACAAAGTCAACCCGCTGGCAAAATGATAAAAAATGGCTCCCAAGAAAATCGGCATAATTACAGCCATCATTTTTTGCTGAGTAATTTGAGCTGGATCAGTCGCCCCCATGCTTTTGGTGGTCAGTTTTTGCTGAACAGCCATAACAAAAATCATCAAAATTGGTAACAGATTAATTTCATTACCGATAAACGGCAAGGAAACAGGAAGAACAAATAATCGATCCGGCTCTGAAAGATCCTTAATCCAAAGAAAATGCGCTCCCTTAAACGAAACAGATCGCCACAGGACCTGATAGAGCCCTATAAAAACCGGCATTTGTAACAACATCGGCAAGCATCCGCCCAAAGGGTTGACCTTATGTTTTTTATAAAGCTCCATCACTTCGATGTTCATTTTCTGTGGATTATCCTTATATTTTTCACGAAGTGCCGCAATTTTTGGTTGTAACTCTTGCATTTTTCGCATTGAAAGCATACTGCGCAATGTTAATGGATACATTAACAAATAAATACCAACGCTTATCAAAATAACGCTCACGCCCCAATTGTGTACAAATTTATGAATAAAATGCAAAAATTTATCAATAATTTTGGCAATTACATCAAAAAGGGTGATCCGATAATAACGTTTGATTTCCTCAAATCCTGCCTTATATTTAGCCAATAAATCGGATTTTTCAGGGCCAACAAAAATAAGTGAGCCAAAAGCGGCACTTGCCCCTGGCGCGACATTGATTGTTTTTGCTCTCACATTAAGATGCAACTCATTATCTGACAAATATTTAACAAAATATACATCTGTGGCATAATTGGGCTTCATAATAGCGCAAAAATATCTACTTCGAAAAGCGACCCACGAAACGTTAGTCATCACACTTCTTTGTTCTTTCTGAAGAAATTTAAACGCATTGGATTTTCTCTCAATATTGCCGGAAGCGGAAATCACATATTCAAACAAAGCGCGATCATGCACAAAATCGCCGTTTTGCTTTTCAATATTGGACATATCTAAAACGATGCCATGGTCTTCCCATGTCAGCTCTTTGGACATATCGGTCTTATTCTGGACAATTGTCTGCGCTTTTATCGAATAATCATCGGGCGCAACCGTATATACCCGCCTAATTTTTAAATCTGCCGTCTCGTAGCCATAGGCGATCTCCAAAGGACCAATTCGCTCCTGAACAAATTCAAACTGGTCATACCCGGCCGCGCCGCCCATTGCGCGAACAGGAAGAGTTGTATTATATTCCCGCAAAGCCACCTTGGATATCAACCCGCCCATATTAGAAAATTCCACACTGATCTTGGGCGTTTCGATCGTTTCAATTTTTGCTTCAAAAATACTGGCGGCAGGCGCCGAGAGGGCGAGGGAAGGAGGTGATGAAAGCGCAGCCTCGTCAACCGCAACTTCTTTATTATCAATATATTGCGATTCTTTTGATTGAATTGCGCCTGGGCGTTGGGGTGGAAAAATGACTGTCCAAAACGCCAGTATTAATATCGAAAGCAGTGTCGCAAGAAAAAATCGTTTTTCCATAACAGAAAATCAGTTTAGTGGGTCATGCCCTCCGCGAGAGAGGGGTGAACAGCGCAAGATCCGAAAAATTGCCCGTGCGCCGCCCTTGAGCGCGCCATATTTCTCGACGGCATCGAGAGCATATTGAGAGCAAGAAGGGTAGAAACGGCAGGCGCGGGGGAACAATAGCGCGCCAAATCTTTGATATCCCCGGATTATCGTTGCAAGGAACCGAATCATCATTGTCTTGGATCCGCGCGCGGGGCGAGCCGCTTCCCGACGAGGAAAATACGTGACCGGCCGAAAGCGATGTCTTACTTGCTTAACTTCCTGCGCCCTTTGGCGCGACGGCGCCGAAGGGTTGCCCGGCCATCTGCGGTTTTCATTCGTTTACGAAATCCGTGGGTCCTTTTGCCGCGAAGATTTGATGTTGTCTTTAAATGCTTTTTCATAATTTGTCAATTATAACATAGGCTATTTGTTAGTCAAGCGATTTCCAGACAATACAGAGCCAAAACACCATATAGATGAAGAGTTTGGGCGATTTTTTATATTTCCGTCGGACAGACAGCGCCTCAAACGTCACAATATTTCAGGTGTCAAAGAAAAAATATTTGAAATCAAAATTTTCTCTGTTATAATAAGGCCAATTTTGCATCTGATGTTTTTTCGCGCGTGTGCGACGCATAATGGCCTTGCCCCGCAAAATTCAGACCAAAACCAGCGCACTCCGACGACACGAGGAAACGATCATCCTATGCAACACGCAAGCCTTGCTGTGAATAACTTGTTAATAATTTTAAAAACAGTCCATAACATTATTAAATTCAACGATTTGCAAACAATTACTATTTCACAATGATGGGCCTAATTTCGCTTTGGGAAAAATCCCAGACACAGATCCAGGCGCGCGTAGGAAAAACTTCCTATGAAACGTGGTTCTCCGCCATCCAGGTAAAAGAAAAAGTCCCAGGGACGCTGACCGTCGAGGCCCCGGACGATTTCTTTAAAACATGGATCGTGGACCACTATCAAAATGACATCCAGGAGATATTGGATGGCACCGCGCAAAAGCCGGTCGCGCTTGAATTTTCCGTGAACACAAACATCCTTAGCGCCGACACTCAAACTCGCCTTGCCAAGCTGGAGCAAAACTTTACGCGCCCCGAAGGCGCGCAATCCCTCTTGAACGCCCGTTTTACGTTTGACAATTTTGTCATCGGATCATCCAACCGATTTGCCTGTGCGGCAAGCCTGGCCGTTGCTGAATCTCCGGCCAAGGCTTATAACCCACTGTTCATCTACGGAAGAGTGGGGCTGGGAAAAACGCACCTTATCCAAGCCATCACGCACAAGATCCGGCAGCTCTACCCGAACCTAAAACACTGCTATATGTCGTCTGAACAATTCACGAATGAGCTGATCAATGCCATCCGCAACCGCTCCACCAGCCAGTTCCGGAAAAAATACCGGGAGATCGACGTTCTGCTGATAGATGACGTTCAGTTCATTGCCGGCAAGGAATCCACCCAGGAAGAATTTTTTCACACATTTAACGCCTTGCATGATAACCGCAAACAGATCATCATTACCTCGGACCGGCCGCCCAAGGAGATCACCAACCTGGAAGAACGTTTGAGTTCACGCTTTGCGTGGGGGCTTGTCGCGGATATCCAGCCGCCGGATTACGAAACGCGCGTGGCGATCTTAAGAAAAAAAATAAAAAACGAAGCTATCCAGGCCCCCGACGACGTTATTTATTTTATTGCCGAACAGATCCGGGCCAACATCCGCGAGCTGGAAGGAGCGCTTATCCGTGTAGCCGCTTATTCTCTGCTGGAAGAAAAAACGATCACTCTGGACATGGCTACCAAAACTCTTAAGGACATGGTGCGCGAAACGGCAAGGGCCATCAGCGTTGATATGGTGCAAAAAGCTGTGGCAGAATTTTTCCGGATCCCGCTTTCGGAATTGCGGGCGAAAAAAAGGACACAGAACATCGTCTTACCCAGGCAAATAGCCATGTATTTGTCGCGTCACCTGACCGCGCAATCCTTGCCTGAAATAGGTAACGCGTTTGGCGGGAAGGACCATACCACGGTCATGCATTCGTGCAAGAAAATTGAACAGGCCCTTATTGATGATCGGGAGATCAAAAATATCGTGGACCAGTTATTAACAACCCTACAAAGATAGTCCGGCTGGATTAACATTCTTTACACAAACTGAAAAATCATAACTCTTTATATTATAGTGGGTTTTATTTCTATTCACTTTATGCACAGGCCCTACTGCCACGAATACTGTATTTAATGTTTAAATAATAAGGAGACGTAGTAGCCATGATATTTAAAACTTCTCAGGAAAATTTATTGTCAGGTATTCAGATCGTTCAGAACATTGTTTCGGGTAAAGCCACCTTGCCTATATTAGCCAATATTCTTTTAGAAGCAAAAGGGGGTAAACTTAAGCTTAACACGACAGATTTAGATATCGGTATATCCTGTGAAATACCTGTGGATATTATTGAAGAAGGCGCAATAACTATTCCGGCCAAACGATTTAGTGATATTATTCGCGAATTACCTTCTGGGGATATCACGGTAAGTGTTAAGAAAAACAATCAGGTGGATATTGAGGGCAAGCAGTGCCGATTTAAGGTGACCGGGCTCCCCAGGGACGAATTCCCTAAATTTCCCGAATTTAAAGATAAAGAATCTATCCAGATTGAACAAGCCACACTTAAAGAAATGTTGCGGCTAACTTCTTTCGCGGTTTCCCATGAAGAATCACGCTATGTGTTAAACGGGCTTTTGCTTGAACTTGCCGACAATACCATACGTATTGTAGCGACCGACGGGAGACGTCTGGCTAAGATCGAAAAGAAACTTTCTGGCACTATTAAAAAAGAAATCGCAGTCATCATACCCATTAAAGCCATACAGGAAATCAGCCGCAATTTGCAGGACGAAGGGACCCTTTCGTTACTGGTGGGATCGAACCAGGTTTTGTTTAACATTAACGACGTGCTGATCGCCACGCGCATTATTGAAGGCGAATTCCCCAATTATAATCAGGTTATTCCTAAGCCCGCGAAAAATCGGGTAAAAATGAATACCCAGGAAGTCCTTTCTTCGATCCGTCGGGCCAATTTATTATCCACTCCGGATTTTCAAGCCGTTAAATTCGAGATCTTCCAAAATAAGCTGGTTATTTCCAAATCGACTCCGGACGTAGGCGAATCCCGGGAGGTCATCCCGGTGGAATATGACGGAGAAGAGATGATGGTGGGGTTTAATCCGCAGCTCCTCATTGATTTTCTAAAAAACATCAACGACGAGCAGATACACATGGAAATACTGGGCACGGACAAACCAGCGGTGATGCGCCTGCAAGACTATCTGTACCTGGCGTTGCCGATGCGAATATAAAAATAAAAAAATTGCTGGTATTTTTTGGATGGATAGTATAAAAGATATAATTCCGCGGGTGGTAGAGCAGATGGCCCGCTCGCGGGGCTCGCGGAGCGAGCATGCCGGGCAGCAGGGGTCGCTCGAGCAGGTTTGGCAGGTTATTTTAAAAGAGCACGAGCTAAAACACGTCGCTTTGGGCGGGCAGCGTGATGGAAATGTGCTGGTGACCGTGGATTCGCCCGCGCGGTTGTATCATTTGCGCATGCGCAAGGCGAAAATTTTGAAACAGCTTCAGGAAAAAATTCCTGAAATCAAGGATATCATATTTAAAGTAGGTGAAGGCAAATGACACCGGCTAAAACAGAAAAAAGATCCGACAAGGACGACGCATCAAAAAAAGCCAAGGGGCACGCTTACGACGCCACGAATATCCAGGTCCTCGAGGGGATAGAGGCGGTGCGCCGCCGTCCGGCGATGTACATCGGTGACACCGGCGGGCGCGGGTTGCATCACTTGGTCTATGAGGTCGTGGATAATTCCATTGATGAGGCCATGGGAGGATACTGCGATCGTATCGATGTCGTTGTTAACGAGAACGATTCTGTGTCCGTTACGGATAACGGCCGCGGCATCCCGGTCGATATTCACAAGGTCGAGAAAAAGCCAGCCGTTGAAGTTGTTTTGACCACGCTTCACGCCGGCGGGAAATTTGATCACAGCAGCTATAAGGTGTCCGGTGGTTTGCATGGCGTGGGGGTCAGTTGTGTCAACGCCCTTTCCGAATGGCTCGAAGTTGAGGTCAAGCGCGACGAGAAGATCCACCACCAGCGCTACGAGCGCGGCATCACCAAAACCAAGCTCACCGTTATCGGCAAGACCAAAACAACCGGCACAAAGGTAACTTTTAAGCCGGACAAGCAGATTTTTAAGGAAGTAACGACTTATTCGTACGATACTTTAGCCAAACGCCTGCGCGAGCTGGCCTTTTTAAATCAGGGTTTGGTTATTTCGCTCACCGACAAGCGCGGCAAACAGCCCAAAGAAGCGATCTTTGAGTTCAAGGGAGGGATCGTTTCGTTCGTTGAGCATTTGAACGCGTCGAAAAACGTGTTGCATAAGAAAGTCATCTATTTTTCGCGAGAGCGGGAAGGCATCCAGATCGAAACGGCGCTGCAATACGATGACGGATACGCCGAAAATGTTTTCGCTTACGCGAATAATATCCACACCATCGAGGGCGGAACTCACCTCAGCGGGTTTCGCTCGGCCCTGACGCGCGCCGTCAATAATTACGCCAAGGCCAAAAATCTGCTAAAAAATGAGATCGCGATCACCGGGGACGACACCAGGGAAGGATTGACGGCGGTCATCAGCGTTAAGGTCCCTAATCCGCAATTCGAGGGGCAAACCAAGGGCAAGCTGGGGAATTCCGAAGTGGAGGGCCTGGTTGCTTCAGCTACGCTGGAAGCGCTTGGCGCGTTTTTTGAAGAGACCCCGTCGGTCGCCAACCAGATCATCGACAAAGTTATCACCGCTTCCCGCGCCAGAGAAGCGGCCCGCAAGGCGCGCGAGCTGACCCGGCGCAAAGGCGCTTTGGATATGGGCGGCTTGCCGGGAAAGCTCGCGGATTGTTCTGAAAAAGATCCATCATTG
>ORJL010147930.1_pt1 | contig 11613 bp, 13 predicted proteins | sample 1779941 | NCBI WGS metagenome assembly ORJL01 (sample SAMEA104232317, study PRJEB22302) | groundwater metagenome | biome: forest; feature: aquifer; material: groundwater | place: USA | collected 2011-08-07 | depth 5.8 m | reverse complement strand
GGAAGAGAAAACCAAAAAAATAATAGAAGAATCCTGCAAAAGGGCAAAGCTCAACTCAAGAAACACTGTGATGGCAAGGGACTTATGAATTGTAGTAGCTGTGCACGTCAACTTTCGCCCTTATTTTTTTGTCTAAATCAGTAATCCTCTGGTGCCTTTTGGCTTTTTCTATCAAAAGCTCGTTCATTTTGCTTTTTATGCTATTTAAGGAATCCGTCAGCTGCTTTATTTTTTCATCGTTCTCGCTGATTATCCTGTATTTTTCTTCCCTTTCATTCCTTAATTCCTTTTCAAGCGAGCTTATCTGGTTTTTTAACTCCCCAGTTTCCTTGTCTTCCGGCTTGAAGAATTTTGCATATATCCTTTCCATGTTGACAAGGTTGTCAATCTTTTTTTTCAGCTTCTCTATGTCGCTGTAGCTCAAAGTCATTCTAATAATTGATTTCTTCATCCTTTGGAGATGGCTGCCCAAGTCCTGCTTTGCCATGTCCCTTTCACTGTAAACCTTGGTTACAAGAAAAAGGTGCCTTGCAAAATGCCTGAATGATTTTGAGGTTTGTGAAGGATACATTTTAATTTTTTCAATATTATTTTATTTGATGTTTTTTATTGATGTAAAGTTAATGTCCTAAAAAATGCTTCGCATTTTTGGGACACAACAAAATCCCTGATTTTGTGTGCATAAAATTTATAATTTTATCGCACCAAAAACTTCTTTGAAGTTTTTTAGTGTTTTGTTTGATGTTTACTATATTTCTTAACTCATTTAACTGAATATTTTAAACATCGAAATTCCACCAATCTAAATGATTGGTGGTTTGGTAAACCAAACCACAAATACATTACTGGAATTTCGACTGTGCTCAAAAACCACTGGTCGATGAGCATGATAATGAAGCATATCTTCATGCCACCGGTCTGTGACCGGTGGTTTTTGACATAAAAAAATTCTAAAAATCTACTTTTTGAACATTCCAAAGAGCCCTTTTTTCTTAGGCTCTTCGTCTAACGGAAAAGGCTCTTCCAAGTCCAAGTCAGGCGGCGGCATAGGCTCTATCGGCGGCATTCCAAAATCAGGAGCGGATGCCATTTGCGGAGCGATAGGGGGCATTGTTTGTTGCATTAGCGGCTGCATCATTATCGGCTGTGTTCTTTGCGCAGGCTCCGGCCTTGGCTGCCATTCCATTGGCTTGAAGGGTCTTGGCTCCATAAACGGCTTTGGCTTGAACAAAAGCTCTTCACTTGGCTTTAATATTTCCTCTTTCTCTTTCACAGGCGAGATTATTTTTTCCTTCAACATTTCAACAATCGCAACCATCCCTTCTGCAATAGTCTTGTTCTGGTCTACAATCTTGTCAAGCTTGGAGATTATCATCTCTTGCTTCTTGGCTTCCATCTCGTATTCCCTTTCTTCAATCTTCATCTGTTCCGCTGCTGCGCCGAAAACCTCGAGCATATCGCTTATTGTCTGAGTAAGCTTCTGCACAGCATCGTAAAATTCCTTGTTGGAAATGTCCTTTTTGCCCATTCCCTGCAATCCTTTCTTCAACTCAGAAATATCCTTATAGCCAAAATCATATTCTTCTTCAGCCATTTACATCAACCTCTTTTTTTACTAAACCAACCCAGAAATCAAAAAGAAGAATGAATGTATATAAAGATTTCGGATTTTTTTGATTAAAATTTTATAATTACTCTTTAAAGATAATTCTGTCTATGGAATCAGGAAGCCTGTAAAAAGTATTAGGCTGGATTTCCATTCCTGGTTCATAGGTTTCGCAACCATTTAAATTTGGAGGTCTATGATAAACTTTAACACAACGAGCTACCCCATCCTGGGATACAATTTCATCCATGAAAAAAATCCTGTCGATACCAGCAGGTGGATGAGCAATCAATGTATTCCCGTATTTTTTCCATTCTTTGATTCTCATTGCCCGAGCTGCACCTAGAGGGATTAAATCCGTTTCAGATATGCTATTTTTCAATCCTTCACCAGTTTGATTTCTCATGTACATATCACATCACCTTTAATCTTTTAAAGAACCTTAATCGACAAAGGCGGCTTACGCCACCACAGATAGCACTAGCACTAAAACAGAAAGTACAAGCATTAATTTGTTGCTGTGTGCCATTTTTACTCATAAAAAGCACTACAAATATTTAAAGGTTTTGGTTGGAATTTTGTTATTACTGCAAAAAGGTGATAAATAGAAAGGTTTAAAAATAGTAATCTTAATCTAGGCTTATGATTATGAGTGATGGGGAAAGGCAGGCGCCAACTCGAATTGAAGAAACTGAAGTAACTCATTTAGCTAGGTATCAATTTGCTTTAGATTATATTTTGCCACAACATACGGTTTTAGATGCACCATGTGGTAGCGGTTATGGTACAGCACTTATAGCTTCAAGGGGCGCGAGAGTTTATGGTGTTGATATTAACGAAGGTGCAATTCAACATGCAAAGGAATTTTTTTCTATTGCCTCTAACTCTTTTCATATTAGTAATTTAGAAGATTTAGTAGGATTATTCCCAAAATCCGACTGCCTTGATTTAATTGTTAGCTTTGAGGGAATAGAACATCTTGAACATCCTAGCTTATTTTTAAATGAAGCAAGAAGGTTATTGAAACCTAATGGTAGTCTTATAATATCCACGCCAAGGAAACCACATGGCAGCCCATTTCACATTAAAGAATACTCATTAAAAGAATTTGAGGAGGAATTATCAAGCCATTTTAAGATTGAAAGAATATTTGGGCAAGTTTATACCCATATATTTGACTTGGGAGGAAATAACGTCAATCCCCACGAATATAGAAAATTTAATTTTATAGTGTATTGCTCGCCAAAAAAAGATTAACCTGAAGTATATTTTTAAATCAATGTTCTCTTGAAATGCTCCAAAATAATCGGCAATAATTTTGGAATTTCTCTTATGGCAGTTAAATGCCCAGTATTTAGTAAATATTGTTTTGGATTGCCCCATGCTTGCCTCAATAGATTGCCGTATTTAACAGGAACGGATTTGTCATTGACAGCATTAATCATAATCAAATTTTCTTTCTTATCGGGGTTTGTATGGCTGCACGGCTCGATTTCTTCCAGCTTCTCCCTTAATTCTTCTCTTGAAATCCCATCTTTAGCTATGTGGGCTCTCAAATACTGAATGAACCTTTCATTTGACTCAAAAACCATATTGGCAAAATTTCCCCCACCCAATGCCAAACAGGCGCTAGTAATCCTCCCATCAACACCAAAAATGATGCTTGAATATGCTGCCCCCAAGCTGACTCCAAAAATGCCAATTTTTTCTTCTTGGATTAAATCAGTCAGAGCTCTTGTTTCTGTTACTGCCTGATTAAAAATGGTTTTTAATTTGTTTAAGTCGATGTTAATTGGTACTTTTGCACGCCTTGAGCCATTAAGAGGTGTCTCAATTTCATAAGCGCTTATGCCATGCGCAGCAAGATAAGAAGCCACTAACTGGGCAATGTTGTATCCAGAACTTCTTTCAGGCATATCAAAACCTGAATTCCTTTGTGGCAAAACTATAACAGCAGACTTATCAAAGGCTTTGTAATATCTTACTCTTCCTATGTTATTTTCTGGATGCTCTGTTTTAATCGGTGTTTGATAAGTGCTTTCGTAAATATCCAAATTATCATGTTTAATGCCTAAAATTCTTTCCAAAAAATAAACCCCTTTGTTTAGGCCATAGTCAACAACAATATTCCTACTAATCTGATGTTTAGGAGACTTTATTCTTCTTGTTTCAGTAAATTTAATTGGCTTATATTCAAATCCCATTTTCTTCCTCTCCAGAACAAGTCTAGAGGTAAAAACCTCTTTTTAAATTAATTGACTCAAAACTCCTTCAAAAATCTAACCAGTTCATTCGCCTTCTCGAAATCCATAAACTCGTCTTGCGTCAGTGAGGGGATGTTCTTGGGCTTTTTCTTCTGGAATATAACTAAATTGTCAGCGTCCAGCAATTTTGTCAAAGACTGCATCTGAGGATTGACATTATCCCCTATCTCGGTAAAAATCAGCTCTTTCTCTTTCCTCGCGATTATGTCAAAAGGCATTTTCTTAGTTTCAACGGCATTAAACCCAAGCTCAACGTATTTCCTTGAAACTTCAGTCTCAAATTTGCTTTCAGGCTGCTTGTTCTGCATAAAAACATTAACCTCGTTAAATATTTCCTCGCCAAATAAATCATACATCTTCATCGCCTTGTTGATAGTCACCTCAGAATTCTCATTCTCGTATTTTATTACCATCCTGCTTGTTACTCCAAGTTTCTTCGACAGCGCATTGAGCGAATATCCCAGTTCTTCTCTTTTCTCTTTCAGTTTTTTTCCTACAACAGAGGCAGTCAATCCGGCCTGGCTTCTTCTTACAAATGGAAACTTGTTGTTGATGCAGTTCAAAAATGTGTTAAAATTCAGCGTGTAAATGTCAAATCTTGAGTAAACAATGTTGTCCTCTAGCCTGTTTCCGGCTTTCTCGGCTATTATTAACGGCGAGGCGCTTGCATAAGACGCAATTGCAATCATCTCTTCCGTATACTGCCTGCTTACTGAGTTTGCATCCTCGAGAACTTTAATCAGCAAAATCTGCTCGTTTCTTCTTGCAAGAGCGTCGAAGCACGTCCTTGTCAGGTTTTTTATCGTGAATCCTTTTTTGAGCAAAAATATGTTGAGTTTTTCAAGCAATGCCTGTTTCATGCCAAAAGCAGAAAAGATGACTGTTTAAAAATGTTTTGAAAATGTCCAAAAACCACCATTCCAAAGAATGGTGGAATTCCGATGTTTAGAAAAAAAATGTCCTCAGGCAAGTTTAGGAAACTAGAACAGATTATGAGATAATCTAAAATTGGTGTACAGTATGTAAATGAGATAAAGATTTTCTCAAATCAAATCTAAACATTTAAAAATTACTTCAAAATACTAATTGAATTCTATAAAATTTATTGAGGTTAACAAAAAATGGCAGAAAGTATGGCTGAAAAGGTATTGAGGATTGCAAAGAATCCGCAGTTCATAAGGAATATTTGCACCTCTGCGCATATACACCATGGAAAAACGGCGATGACTGACAATCTTATAGCTGCTGCTGGATTAATGTCCACAAAGTACGCCGGTGACTTGGAAAAGGGTATGGCAACATGGCAGCACAAGGATGAGCAGGAAAGGCTTATGACAGTTGATGCTGCAAATGTTTCAATGGTGCATGAGTACCAAGGCAATGATTTTTTGATTAATCTTATCGACACACCCGGACACGTAGATTTTGGCGGCAATGTCACAAGAGCCATGCGCGCAATTGACGGCACAATTGTTCTGATATGCGCTGTCGAAGGCATAATGCCGCAGACAGAGACTGTTCTCAAGCAGGCTTTGAGGGAAAGAGTCAAGCCAGTTTTGTTCATTAATAAAGTTGACAGGCTGGTGAAAGAGCTTCATCTAACTCCTGAGAAAATCCAGGAAAGGTTTGTCAAGCTAATCGGCAATTTCAACAAATTGATTGAAGACATTGCAGAGCCCCAGTTCAAGGAAGCATGGAAAGTCAACATCATGAATGGCTCTGTTGCGTTTGGCTCTGCAAGAGAAAACTGGGCTTTGTCATTTCATTTCATGCAGAAGAGGAACATAAGCTTCAAGGACATACTAAAAATTTACGAGATGAGCGAAGAGGAAAGGAAAGAATGGGTATGGCAAAACGCTCCATTGCATGAAATCATTTTGGATATGGTGATCAAGCATCTTCCAAACCCTGCTGATGCTCAAAAATACAGGATTCCAAAAATATGGCGCGGCGAGTTGGAAAGCGAATTCGGCAGGGACTTGCTGAGCTGCAATCCTGAAGGAAAGCTTGCTTTTGTTATAACAAGAATCGTAATTGACCCGAGGTCCGGAAGGGACATAGCTGCAGGCAGGTTATTTTCAGGCACATTGAGGAGCGGTGAAGAGGTTTATTTAAATAACGCAAAGCAAAGGCAGAGGATACAAAACCTTTATGTCTACAATGGAGTAAAGCCTGAGCTTACAGATAAGGTGTCTGCTGGCAATGTATGCGCCATTTCAGGAGTGCTGGGAAATGCAGGAGAAACTATAACCTTTGAGCAGGAGCAGTCTTTTGAAGAGCTCAAGCATATTTTTGAGCCAGTTATCACAAAAGCGATAGAGCCAAAAAAACCAAGCGATTTGCCTAAGCTAATTGAAGTTTTAAGAAAAGTTGGAAGAGAAGATCCTTCCATAGTTATTGAAATCAATGAAGAAACTGGCGAAAATTTAATTTCAGGAATGGGCGAACTTCATCTTGAGATAATAGAAAACAGGATAATAACAGAAAAAAACGTTGAGGTAAAAACATCTCCTCCAATTGTTGTTTATAGGGAATCCGTGACAAAAAAATCTCCTGAAGTTGAGGGCAAAACTCCCAATAAGCACAACAAGTTCTATTTCATTGTCGAGCCATTGACTCCTGAAGTTTACAAGATTATAAAAGAAGCAATGGTTCCAGAAGGAAGGATAAAGAAAAAGAATCTGGAAATAAGGCAGGCTTTTATGAGCGCGGGCATGGACTCAAAGGAAGCGGAACAGGTAAAGGAAATATATAGGGGCAATCTGTTCATAGAAATGACTCGTGGGCAGGTTCATCTTGGGGAAGTTCTTGAAATGATTATGGACATGTTTGAAGAAGTGATGAAAAAAGGACCGTTGGCAAGAGAGCCGTGCACCAATGTAAAGGTTACTTTGACTGATATGACTCTGCATGAAGATTCAATTCATAGAGGCCCTGCTCAGGTTTATCCTGCTGTAAGGGAAGGAATAAGGGGCGCTATGCTGCAGTCTAATCCAATTATGCTTGAGCCTATTCAAGTCATGCTTATAGAAGCTCCTCTTGATTTCATGGGGAGCGTCACAAAGCTCGTCAGCAGCTTAAGAGGGCAGTTGCTTGATGTCGTGCAGGAAGGCGCATTCATAAATGTGAAGGGAAAGCTGCCAGTCATGAACATGCTCGGCTGGAGCTCTGACTTAAGGTCAGCAACAGAAGGAAGAGGAGTTTCTTCGCTTGTAGACCAAAGCTTTGAAAGATTGCCTTCTGAACTGCAAGCCAAGGTAACTCAGGAAATCAAGAGCAGGAAAGGATTGACTGATGCGATGGTTGGGGTTTGATTATTTTTTCATATAATTGTTCTTTTTGCTTAAATCCAACCTCTCAACAGTATACCTAAGCATTGTCCTCGGCATTATTTTATAATATTTATCTAAAAATTTTATCAATGGCTTTTCGTCCCTTTTGCCCATCTCCCTTAACATCCACCCTACAGCTTTCTGGATTAAATCATGCTTGTCATTCAGCAAAATTTCAGAAATTTTTATCGTGTCATCAAATTTTTTGTTTCTTATAAATTCAAATGTAGTTATTATTGCAATCCTTCTGTCCCATAGGCTTTCTGACTTTGCCAGCTGGTACAACAAGGACTTGTCCTTGTCTATAAGATGCTTGCCAAGCAGTTTGTCAGCCACGCAGTCAATCAAGTCCCAGTTGTTTCCTCTATGTTTGTGTTGAATGTAGAATTTAATTATTCTTTGCTTTTCCGCACTATCTGCAATTTCATATTTGTAAACCAAAATAAAAAGCCCCGTAAGCCTGTGCTCATGGTATTTGCTGTAAAGCAATTTCTTAACATCAGCAAAGGATAAACCCACATATTTCTTGGCTATTGCCCTTTGTTCAGGCACTGTCAAGCCAAGAAAAATATCCCCTTCTCCATATTGGCCTTTGCCTGTCTTGAAAAATCTGGCATAGACTTTCGCTTTGTCCGGATGCGAATGCTTCTTTAATTCTTGTTTTAGTTTATTTAGCATTTTAATTTACAATTCCTTTTTAATAATTCTCAAAAACTTCTCACTTTTTCTTTTATTATCTACGAAATTCTCATTTGCATATTTTATTAATTTTTTAATATAATGCTCATCAGCAACAAAATTTTTGTCAGCAATTATTGTCTCCAATCTTTCATCTCCAATTATTTCAATCATTACTTTTTTGCCTGTAATGCCCATTATTCCCGCTCTCCTGAATATTTTTCTCGCAGCCTGCAAAAATTTCTTCGCAACATCAAGATTCCTGCATGCAACATGAAGTATTAATGGCTGCTGCCTGAACCAGATTTCGTGTTTTATTTTTTTTAATATTGTTTAATGTTTTTATAATTTTATTGTGTTTTATCTTATCATGTTTTGTAAAAATCCAATTGCATTCATCTTTTCTTTTAGATTTCATTTCCAATAAAACAATCCTTCCAGAGCAGCTGCTTGTCGTGTAATAATCTTTTTTTGAGTTTATTTTATTAAGAATCTTTGTAATATCCTTGTCAATGTGCCCTTTTCTGCTCTTGTCCTTTTTCCTTAGAAAATCCGATTTTTCTTTTGCAAAGCTGTCGAACATAAGAGAAGGTTGATTTATGGTTTATTTAATTCTTATTATTTTCTTTCTTCGCCGGTTATTGACAACAAGCTTCCGCTTCCCAAAGCAAGCGGCATTTTGCCGTCCCATTTCTGGATTGTCAGGTAATCAATATACTGCGGGCTTTTAAGCAATTCCTCATTGACTATTCTTATAGCTTCTGCCTCGCCTTTGGACTGCTCTATCTTTTGCTGCGCCTGATACTGGACTACCTTTAAGTTGTTCTGCTCTTTCAATGCGTTCTGTTCTGCAGTAACTTTCTGCTCTATTGCACGGTTGAACTCAGGGCTAAAATCAAAATTTGTTATTGAAAGCTCGTCAAGAATAATGTAGCTTTTTGTCAATCTTTCCTTTAATGATGATTTTATTTCCTCCTTTACGGTTTCCCTTTTTGTTACCAGCTCCTCTGCAATATGTTTAGCTGTTATAGCTTTTACAACTTCCTGAATTGAAGGGTCTATTATCCTGAATTCATACTCAGGTCCAATATTTTTGAATAGGGTATTAACCTTATCCTTATCAATATGGTAATTTAAGGCTACACGCGTAGAAACTATTTGCAAATCTTTTGAAGCAGCTGCGGCATCATCAGTATAAACTCTTGTCCTGACCTCAAACTTATAAGGTTTTTCAAAAAAAGGCAGCTTCAAATGCAGCCCCTCGTCATAAGTCTTATCCCTAATGCCCGTGAATGTATTGAATATAACCCCTTTGTGCCCTGCTGGGACAACAAAAAATGAGCCCAAAATTAGAATAAACACAATTATTCCTATAATAATTCTTTTTAACCATTCAACAGGAAATTTTGTTTCCTTTACTTTCTTTGCAATATTCAATGAGTCTTTTTCTGCCATTTAACGCCACACAGCATTTGTCAAAAACTATAGTTTCTTTAAGCGAGTATTTAAACTTTCTTATAATATTTTCACTCATAAAAAACCACAACCTTTTTAAATAATCTAGGATTTCCAAGAAGGCTAAAAATCATAATAAATTATTAGGAGGTTAATCAACAAAATGGCTAAGGGAAAACCGCACATAAACCTTGTATTCATTGGACATGTAGATCACGGCAAATCAACAACAATAGGCAGATTGCTGTATGACACGGGGAATGTTGATGAACAAGCAATGAGAAAGCTTAAGGACAAGGCAAAAGAGCTTGGAAAGGTTGGATTTGAGTTTGCATTCGTGATGGACAATTTGAAAGAGGAGCAGGAAAGGGGGCTTACAATTGATTTGAGCCACAAAAGGTTTGAGACTCCAAAATATTACTTCACCATAATTGATGCTCCGGGACACAAGGACTTCATCAAAAACATGATTACAGGAGCTGCGCAGGCAGACGCAGCTGTTCTGGTTGTTTCTGCAAATCCAGGTGATGGCGTGCAGGCGCAGACAAAAGAGCACATTTTCCTGTCAAGAACTCTTGGAGTCAACCAGTTGATAATTTACATCAACAAGATGGACATGGCTAAAGATGAAGAAAAAAGGTTTAATGAAGTCAAGGAAGAGGTTTCAAAGCAATTAAAGCTGGTTGGGTATAAGATTGAGGAAATACATTTTGTTCCAGGAGCTTCTTTCCCTGGAGAAAATGTTGCAAAGAAAAGCGAGCACATGCCATGGAACAAGGAAGGCACTTTGCTTGAATCATTGGATATTCTTAAAGAGCCTCAGAAACCAACACAACTTCCATTGAGGTTGCCTATTCAAGATGTTTATAACATAACAGGAATTGGGGTTGTTCCAGTCGGCAAGGTTGTAACAGGAGTTATGAAAGTGAATGACAAAGTTATTGTCGTTCCGGCAAGAGAAGGCAAAGGCATTACTGGAGAAGTAAAAAGCATAGAGATGCACCATGAGCAGCTTGACCAAGCAGAGCCCGGCGACAACATAGGCTTCAACCTGAGGGGCATTGAAAAGAAGGACATAGCAAGAGGCGATGTGCTTGGGCATGTAAACAGTGCGCCAAGTGTTGTAACTGAATTCACAGCGCAGATTGTTGTTTTGAATCACCCAACTGTTATAACTGTTGGATATACTCCTGTATTCCACGTTAACACAGCGCAGGTTGCATGCCAGATTACTGAAATTGTCAAGAAGCTTGACCCTGCAACAGGCGCAACAACGGAAGAGAAGCCGGACTTTATCAAGAACGGCGATGCTGCAATTGTCAAGATCAAGCCTATGCAGCCTTTGTGCATCGAGAAGCAGTCTGAAATACCTCAAATGGCAAGGTTTGCTGTTCGTGATTCGGGCGTTACAGTTGCTGCTGGCATGTGCATTGACTTAGTGAAAAAATAAGTTTTAATTTAATATTTTTAAAATTTTCAATCCGTCGCTTCGCGACAATATCTAGCCGCGCCACATTGCGCGGATACATTATAAAATAGATGGGCGAGGTGGAGCGATATGGCAAAGAAGCGACGCCGAGCACTAAATTTGCCGAAGGCGGATTAATATAAAATTTTATAAAGTAATTTTACATCAATCATGGTAAACTAACAATTATCATGTAGCACTAAGTTGCTGTTCAACTCCGATTATATTACACCAACAATAAAATGCAAAAAGCAAGAATAAAACTGGCAAGCATAGACATCAACAAGATAAATGAAGTATGCAGCTACATCAAAGACATAGCTGAAAAAACCGGAGTTGATATGAGAGGCCCGATTCCTTTGCCGACAAAAAGGCTTAAGGTTACTACAAGAAAAAGCCCGGACGGCGAAGGCACAGCAACCTGGGAGCATTACGAGATGAGGATTCATAAAAGGCTGATTGATTTGGGCCTTGACGAGCGCGCTTTAAGGCTTGTTATGAGGGTTCCTATTCCTGAGGGATTGAATATCGAAATAGAAATGATGGAATAATTTTGCAATACTTTACATCAATCCCGAATGGCCAGAAAATCTATGATTTTCGCTGCCTGAAGGACTTAATATTGAGATTGAGATGATGGAATGATTTCTTGGATTTGTGTTTAAAAATAGATTTGTGCTTCTTTGAAAGTTATTTTTACATAACAAAAATTTAATCAAACACGAGAGACCCATGCGCTTCCATGAACAAAAGTGGGTAGATGCGTGCGAGAACGCTCGCACGCTCGCGCTCATCTGCCCTCAATTACTG
>ORJL011036534.1_pt1 | contig 11615 bp, 8 predicted proteins | sample 1779941 | NCBI WGS metagenome assembly ORJL01 (sample SAMEA104232317, study PRJEB22302) | groundwater metagenome | biome: forest; feature: aquifer; material: groundwater | place: USA | collected 2011-08-07 | depth 5.8 m | reverse complement strand
TGCCTGCCCCACCAGGAGGCTGGGCGGGCTCCCCGGCCCCTCAACGACCGCCCCGTCCAGCAGGTCCCGCCACACCCGGCGCAGTTGGCCTGCTGGCCGCGGACCTGCGGCCTCCAGGACGGCGGCAGCGCCTACTCCGGCCAGCACGAACCCCTGAGAGGGCCGGGCCCAGAGCGTTCGGTAAGCCTCACCTTGCCGGCCCGCCGTGCCGAAGACCGCCAGGGGGCCCGCCTCGGAGGGAGCCCCTCGCGCCAGGCTGGCCAGGACAGGCCGGCTCTGGGCCCTGGCGCGCTCTCGCGCCTGGCGGACGCAAGCCTCCCAACGACCCAGCCAGGCCGGGGCGTCCGGTGCCGAGAGGGCCCTGGAATCCACGCCTGCTATCGCGTCACCTCCGCCGCCGCGCGGGCGCCCACGCTACGCAGCAACGCGCGGCGGAAGTCGGGCGCCACGCGGACCAGGGGCTCGGGTTCGCCCGTCAGAAGCCAATGCAGAATGATCTCCTGCAGCGCCCCCACCCACATGCGCGCCACGAGGACGGTGTCCTGGGGCTCAATCTCGCCCGCTGCCACGGCGGCGTCCAGCTCCTCGCGGATCAGGACCGAGAACCGATCTCGTATCGGCAAGAACTTGCGGTCGACGGCCATACCGTGTCCCATGACGTTGAGCAGCACAACCTGCGCCACCCTGCGCTGGCGGGAGAACGTATCCAACAGCACGTCGATCCCAGCGGCGATCCGCCGGAGCGGGCTCGGCTCGTCCCCGGCGGACTCCTGGACCTTCGCCACCAGGCGTCCGCTCATCTGGTCCACCAACGCTATGACCATCCCCTCTTTGCTGGGGAAGTGGAAATAGAAGCTCCCCTTGGACGTCCCGGAGCGGCTGACGATCTCCTGGACACCGGCCGCGGAGTAGCCCCTCTGGGCCAACACCTCCACGGCGGCCTCCAGAATGCGCTCGCGGGCGCCGCCAGCATCCAACGGCGATGGATCGGGTATGGTGGCCACGTTAAACCGACCGGTCGGTCTAGTATGCCCCGCGGCGTCGGGCGGCGTCAACGATGGTCGCCTCGGGACACGAAGTGTGCTATCCTCCCGCCGCACCCGTGGAGTCCGCAGCCACGGCGCCACGGGCGAGCGCGCCGCCGCGCGGCCCGGGATTCCTGGCCAGGGAGCCGATTCCATGATGAGTAGCCACGTCCGAATGGCAGCCAGGGGCCTGTTTGGTCTCCTCCTGCTCGCCACCCTCTCGTCGCCGGTCGAGCCAGCGGCAGCCCAATACGTCGGGGAGACCCGGCTCGCGGGAAGCGGCGGTGCACCTGAGCCCAGGGACCCTTCGGAGCGTGACGACGACCGCCACCCCCAGGTGGATCCTCGCGTCCTCGCCGCCTTCGAGGCTCTCGAACACCACATCGAGCGTTTGCCGGGCAACATCCTCAGCCGGGGCCAGCGCAACAGCCTCCTGAAGAAGCTGGAGAATGCCGAAGACCACTATGAAGACGGTCGCATCTGCCCGGCCTTCCACGAGATGGACGCCTTCTTGCACGAGACCCAGTCCCTGCGCCGCGCGGGGCCGCCGCCGCAAGCCAGCAGGGTTGCCGCCATGGAAGACGTGTACGCCCGCGGCCGCTCCCTGCGAGACAGCTTCTTCGACGTCTTTCTCGACAACCCCAACCTGCCGTCGCCCGGCCGCTGCTTCAGTCCCACCGCGCGGCAGGAGCCCCAGGCGAGGATTGTCGCGTCGGACAATGCCCACTTCGCCGCCACTGTCTCCTTCGGCGCCCCCACGATGTGGACAGTCCAACGCGCCGGCGAGACCTGGACCCAGGTCGCCCTGCCGGGTGCCCAGTCCCAGATAGGCCCTCCCGGTCTGCCCGCCGTGCCCTCCTGGCAGGCTCTCGTCGCCGTGCCCAGCGGTGCCCAGCCGCGCTTGAGCAGTCCGGTCACCCACCTGCAGGAGACCATCCACCTGAACCTCTCCCCGTTTCAGAGGGAAGCGATGGATCCGGGGTCCGGCCCAGACGATCCCCTGCCACCACCCCAGACCTTCGCCGACCCACCCTTCGAGAAGGACGCGCCCAGCTACGCCACGAATGCCTTGCAGCCCCCCGAACCCTGCGCCGTTCGGCCACTGGGCCAGTACCGGGACCTGCAGATCGCCCAGGTGCAATGCACGGCCGGCCAATACAACCCCGCCACGGACGAGCTGCGCTTGTTCGATTCCGTAGCCTTCGACGTCCGGTTCCAGGGCGGGAACGGCGCGTTCATCACCAGCCAGAGCCTCAGCCCCTTCGAGCCGTCTTCCACCTCCGGGATGGAGGCAGTCCTCAACCAGGCGGTGCTGACCAACTTCGTCCGGCCGGTGGACCTGTCTGGGCTCCCTTGCGTCGGCGAGGAGCTGCTCATCCTGACCCATTCCACCTTTCGCGCCGCGGCCGACGCCCTAGCCGTGTGGAAGCTCGACAAGGGCATCACCACCACCGTGATCGACGTCGGATCGGGCACATCGTATGACACCGCGGCCAGAATCGACGCTCTCATCAAGGACCGCTACGACAGGTGCATCGTCCGGCCTTCCTATGTTCTGCTCATGGGCGACGCCGAGTGGGTGCCCCCTTCCCACCGGGCGATGAACGTCTCCGCCGACCCGACCACCGGAACCGACATCTGGTACGCCTTCCTCGAGGACACGGTGAACGGCGCGAGCGTACCTGACTTCGCCGTGGCGCGCATCCCGGTGGACACGGCCGCTGAGGCCCAGACCGTGGTGGACAAGATCATCCAATACGAGTCGAATCCACCCGACGCCCTCGCTCTCACCCCCTTCTACTCCACTGCCAGCCTCGTCTCTCAGTTCCAGTGCTGTCTCATGGACCAGGACGGCAGCCCCCTCGGTGACCTGCCCGGCCAAGACCAGCGGTCCTTCATCCAGACCCAGGAACTGGTGCGGAACGAGCTCGTTTCGAGCGGCTACACCGCCGAGCGCATCTACACCAGGACCGTGGACTCGGGGGGCTACTGCCTCACCACCGAGTCCCCCTGCCCGGCCGATCAGCTACAAAAGGCTTACAGTGGCAACACGACGCCCAACCGGTACTTCGACGGACATCTGCTGCCCTCTGCCCTGCGGTCCGGCAGTGGCTTCCCTTGGGACGGGAGCACCCAGGACATCGTCGACGCCTTCAACGCGGGGCGCTTCCTCATCGCCCACCGCGACCACGGCTGGGCGGCGGGTTGGGTGAACCCTGCCTTCACAACCACGACCGTCAGCAGCTTGATCAACGGAGCGCTGCTCCCCGTCGTCTACAGCGTCAACTGCGCCAGCGGCTGGTGGGATAGCGAGACTGACTCCGGCGGGACCACGGAGTCCTTCATGGAGCAACTGCTCCTGCGCTCGGGCGGCGGGATGGTCGGCGGCCTGGGCGACGTGCGCAACAGCCCCTCCTGGGCCAACAGCGCCCTGACCCGCGGCTTCTTCGACGCCACTTGGCCGAATGTGGCGCCGGAGTACGGCAGCGCCACGCCGCAGCGCCGCCTGGGGGACATTCTCAACCACGGCAAGCTCTACCTCGCCACCCAGGTCGGTGTCGCTCAGCCCGCAGGCGAGGTCACGCTCAGTGAAGTTTTCGAGGAATGGATTCTGTGGCATGCCTTCGGGGACCCCACCCTCGAGATGTGGACCAGCAATCCGCACCGGCGGAAACTGCCCGCGACCTTCACCCAACAGATGGAAGGGGGTAGGCTGGTCGTGGACTACGCTGCCGAGGGCGCCACCATCACGGCCCTGCAACGCCTGGCCAACGGCTCGATTCGCCCGGTCGGCCGCGCCGCAGTCAGGGGCGGCAAAGCCGCGATCACCTTCTTCGTCCAGCCCGACCCCCAGTTGCCGGTCATGCTCTCGGCCAGCCGGGAGAATGCCGTCAGCGTCCTTCTCACGCCGCGCGTACCAGCTAGGCCGGATCTGGTAGTCACCGCCCTCGACCTAGGGGCGTCGACCAATGTGGCACGCGGGGAGGAGCTGAGCAGCCGTCTGCGCATCACCGTCGGCAACTTGGGACAGGTCATCGCTCCGGGCTCCATCAACCCGGACGGGAGCGTCGAGGCCGGCGACCGCTACTCCATCGACGTGGTCCTTTCGGCGGACAGAGCCGTACCGCCTGGCTTCGCCGGTCTCCCACTGCCCGCCGGCGTGGCCTTCGCCGAGGATGGCCTCCTGGCGGGGGGACGCGTCAGCCGCACGCCCGATGTGCCCGCCGGCGGCTCACTCATCCTTCCTATCGGGGCACCGATATTCACCGACGTGGGAGGCACGATCCCCCTGCAGGCACCGCTCGGCACCCTGTACCTCTGTGCCCGTATCGACCCCGGCAACGGCGTGGCCGAATCCAACCAGGACAACAACGTCTTCTGCGCGCAAGTTACCGTGAACTGACCCGCCCGGCTGGCGCGGACGCCGCCGGCTCGTCGCGGCTGGGGGCGAATCAACACCGTCTCGGTCACAAAGCATGACACCCTCGTGGCGCGTCTGGGTGTCCGCGGCTCGCCCCGCCACACTGCCCGCGGCGGTGACCCCGGTTCTCGTCGGGACGGGCGTCGCCATCCGTGATGACCACTTCCAGGCCCTCCTTTTCCTGGGGGCGCTCTTGGCGGCGGCGCTGATCCAGATCGGCACCAACCTGGCCAACGACCTTTTCGACTTCGAGAAGGGCGCCGACGCCGTCGGCCGCCTTGGTCCGCCGAGGGTGACCCAGACCGGCGCCGCCTCAACGGGGCAGGTGCGCCGTGCGACCTACCTCACCTTCGGCGCGGCCGGACTGGTTGGGCTGTGCCTCGTGCTCGCCGGCGGCTGGCCGATTCTGGCCATCGGTCTGGCTTCGATCGTGGCCGGCCTGACCTACACGGGCGGTCCCTGGCCCACCGGGTACCACGGCCTCGGCGACGCCGTCTGCTTCCTCTTCTTCGGATTCATCGCTGTGGTCGGCACCTACTACCTCCAAGCCCAGACGATCACCCCTCTCGCCGTGGCCGCTGCCATCCCAGTGAGTTGCATCGTCACCGCCATCCTGGTGGTCAACAACCTGCGGGATATGGCCACAGATCGCCGAGCCGGCAAATGCACCCTCGCCGTCATCCTGGGCGACGCCTCGACGCGGGTCGAATTCCTGTTGCTCATGGCGGGCGCCTACCTGGTGGCCGCCGCCATCGCCCTCTCGGGAGCGGCGCCGTGGGCATGGCTGCCGTGGCTGACCCTGCCCCTGGGCGCGTCTCTCATGCGGACCGTGCTGCACGGCGCCGCCGGCTCCAGTCTGAACGACGTGCTGCGGCGCACGGCGCAACTCCATCTCCTGTTTGGGGTCCTGATGACCGGGGGGCTCATCGCCTCACTCAGATAACGGAACCCAAGGAGGATTGAGTGATCCGCAACGAAGTCGAATCCATGGTCCCCAGCCATGATGCCCAGCGCATAATCGGCGCCCTCGATGCCCGCCCCATGAGCCGCTTCCACTGGAAGGTGGTGATCCTGAGCGGCATCGGCTGGGCTTTCGACGGCATGGATACCCTGCTCTTGTCCCTGGCGCTGCCCGTTCTGATCGCCCTCTGGCAGCTCACGCCCGACCAGGCCGGGCTCATCGGCACGGTGGATCGGCTGGGCGCCCTGTTCGGGGCCATGCTGGCCGGCATTCTGGCCGATCATCACGGCCGCAGCCTCATCTTCCAGGCATCGCTGCTCGTCTACTCCGTCGGCACGGGTCTACTGGCCCTGGCCGGCAATGTCGGCTCCTTCATGGCCGTCCGCTTCTTTGTCGGCCTCGGCCTGGGCGCGGAGCTACCGGTGGTCTCCACCCTGGTCAGCGAGTTCGTACCTCCCCAGCGCCGGGGCTGGCTGATCACCTTCCTGACCAGCTTCTGGACCTACGGCGCCATCCTCGCCTATCTGATCGGCTACCTCGTGATCCCTACCTATGGCTGGCAGGTAGCGTTCCTGCTGGGAGCCGTACCGGCCCTCTTCGTCTTCGTCCTGCGCCGTGGAGTCCCGGAATCCCCACGCTACCACCTGGTGCGAGGACAACTGCGGAAGGCCCAGGAGGCGCTACGGCGGACCGGGATCGACGCCGAGGTCACGGCAGCTCCATCCAAACCGGCGCGGTTACCGCACCTGGGCATCGCCATCGGGGCCATCTTCACCCCCGCGTACCTCCGGCGCACGATCCTCGTCTGGATCATCTGGTTCTGCCTCTTCTTCACCTACTATGGCATCTTCATCTGGCTGCCCCAGCTCCTCGTGACGCGGGGCTTTACCCTGGTGCGCTCGCTCGAATTCGTGCTGCTCATGGCCTTTTGCCAGATCCCCGGGTATCTCCTGGCCGGTTACTGCGCCGACCGGATCGGGCGGCGGTGGACCTTCGTGGCATTGCTCCTCCTCTCAGCCGCCAGCGCCGGCCTGCTCGGCCTGGCCCAGGATCCCGCGCAGGTCTTCCTGTGGGGCGCCCTTTTGAACTTCTTCAACCCCGGTGCCCTCTCCATCGCCTACGCCTACACCCCGGAGGTATACGGCACGGAGGTCCGCGCTACGGGCACCGGCTGGGCCACAGCCTTCGGCCGTGCCGGCGCCGCGGTCGCCCCCTTCCTGGTCGGGCTGCTGCTGGCGGGCACGCCCGGTCCTGCCGGGCAGACGGTGGTTTTCGCGCTCATGGCCGCCGTGTTCCTGCTCGCGGCCGCCGCCATGGCCGGCCTGGCCGCCGAGACCAGAGGTCGGCCCCTCGAGTCTCTGGCGGCCTCGGCATAAGCGGTCGCCGCGTCGCCCGGCCTTCTCCCTCGGGGCAGAGCCTGCCCAGGGGGCGAGAGGTGAGGGGGCGTCTATCCCTCGGAGCGGCGTAGCACGCGGACGCTGGGCTCGGCCGACGTACCGCCGGGCTCCCGATCTCCGCCGTCCGGCCGGGCCACGGCTTCCCCCGCCCCTGCAGCTCCCACGACCCGCAGCGGCACGTTGGGCGTCGTGTCCAGCGTCACCTGAACGACGTCGAAACGGTTGTAGTGCCCGGTGAAGTCCTGCCGGAGCTTGGCGTTGACGATATCTCCCAGGTCGACGTCGGCGTAGAGGATCGTCTCCTCCCCGCCAGCCGGCCCGGCGATCACCTCGCCACTGGGCCCAACGACGACCGAGCCGCCGCCTGGCAGCAGTCCTCGCCGTGCCTCCGGGCTCAGCTCCAGCACGTCCGCCATCTCGGGAGTGAAGATCCCTGCCGCATGGACGCCGAAGTGGTTCCCTTCCATGCCACCCGCCTGGGCACGCAGCACCATGCCCGGCACGCCCCGCGAGTAGCTGGCGCTCATCTTGGCCGGCCAGGCCCCGCCATGCAGGCGCACCCCTTGCGCCGCGACCACGTACTTGAAGAGCGGGTTGCCGTTCTCTCCGCAGATCAACCCGCCCATGGGGCCGAACTCCCCCTCGATCGCCGTCAGGTCGCGCCCATCGCCCATCCCGTGCACGAGGCGCTCGCTCAAGGTCGGCATCAGCTTGCGCCGCCGACGGATCAGAGACCCGTCGAGGCCGAAGAAGAGCTGCACGTTGTACATCGTGCCCATGATCTCCGGCCGGCGCTCGTTGATCCCCATCACCACATACGCGCCGGCCTCCCGAGCCGCGGCGCCCAACCGTTCCGTGGTCGGACTGGGCCCCTCCACCGAGTTGGCAAACAGCTCGCGATTGCACCGCTGGCAGATGGGGTCACCCGCGGCGTAGAACTCGAACCAGTGGGGATAGCCCGGGACGAAGCATTCAGGGAACACAATGAACCGCGCGCTGGCGGCGCCCGCCTCCAGGATCAGGTCGCAGGCCTTGCGCACCGTGGCCTCGCGGTCCAGGAACACGGGCGCCGCCTGCACCGCCGCCACCCTCAGCTTCGGATAGCTCTCGCTCATACCCTAGCCTCCAGTTCGTCTGAAGATAAGCTGGGAGCGCGGGCCTCTGGCCCGCGCGGGCGGCCGGGACAGCCGCGCTCCCGGCGCTCCTCGCTCCTCACCCGCGCGTTCATGCCCCATGCGGCCCGGCTGTAGAGACAGGTCTTTAGACCTGTCCTCCGGGCCTCTCAGCTCCGCAGGTAGAAAAGGCCGTTGGGGTCCATCGTCGCCACGACCCCCATCCGCACCCACGCCCCGGTGACGCGCCGGTCACGGTCCTCGGCGGCCTGGTAGTCCACCGCCACCAGGGGCGAGCGCACCCCCACCTCGCCGTACTCGATGGCCTCCCAGGGGACCGGCAGGGGCTCGCGACTGACCGTACTCAGCGGCCACACATCCACGTTCGTGACCGGGATGCCCACCGCCTCATCCACGTACCAGGTGGGATGGGAGGCGAGAACCGGTCCAGCCGCGGCATCGCCCAGGAGCGTGAGGGACGGCACGCCCAACCCAGCCTCGCCGCGCCGCCGCACTCGCGTGGCGAAGGGGCGGTCGACTACGGTAAACGCCCCCGCAACGCTCTCCCGGAGCGCCGTTCGCAGGACGGCTCCGCCTTCGGATGCGAGCCGCTCGGCGTCGGCCAGCCGCAGAACCACGTAGGCGGGATGATACTGGCGCAGGGTGGCGGTCAACTCTGGCGCCACGTCAGGCCCGGCCAGGACGGCCGTACCACCCCGAAACAGGACCGCCAGAGCCGCCGCCAGGGCGCTCCAGCGCCAGAGGGGCTCCAGGATGAGTACGACGCTCTCGTCGGTCAGCGGCACGAAGGCGCTCCACGACACCGCCCACGCTACCAGCGAGGAATGGGAATGGTAGACGAGGCGGCCTTCGCTGCCCACGAGGGCCAGCGCCGCCGCCTTCAGATCCACGCGACCGGCCGCCGCTGTTGGGCCTGCCTCACCCGCCCAGAATGCCTCTGCCGTGAGGGTCCTCCAGCCTTCCCCACTCCCCGGAACGACGAACTCGGCCTGGGCCTCATCAGCGATCACCAGGCTGGGCTGGAAGCTTTGGATCTGCGTCCGCACCAAGCCGCTGGGGGCACTGGGATCGAGGAGGCACGCCACGTGCCGGCCCCTGAGCGCACCGAGGAGCAGCCGGGCCGTGTCCAGCGGGTCGGAGGCCACGAGCGCCACTCTGCCGGCTGGCCCGACGGCCGCCCGCAGCAACGCTGACGCCCGGTCCACGTCCTGGGAGAGCTGACGGTAGCCGATGGCCCGAGCGTCCAGCGCCAGGGCGGGATGATCGGGGCGGCGCCGCGCCGGTCTAACCACCACGCCCTCATCCAGACTGAGCCCTGGGATGGCCAGGTAGCGGTAGATGTCCTCGGGCCAGTAGCCCGCTACCAGGCCTACGGCGCCCTTAGACATGCGCGGCCTCCCACTCTTTTTCGTCGATCACCGTCACACCCTTCCAGCGCTCGGGCAGCCCTTCCACCCATTCCAACTGCAAAGGCACGCCCAGCCGCTGCCCGGCGAGCGCCTCGATCCTGGGCCCCAGGGACCCGGTCTCCCATCGACCAAGCTGCTCCATCGCGATCCGCAGAGCCGGGGAGCCCCCCGGCCGACGGATCACCGCGAAGGGCGTGCCGATCAGCTCAGGCACCTCGTCGAGGCACTCTCGGACATCGTACCACAGCAGTTCCCGCCCCCCGGCCCGAAACCGGTTAGCCCGCCGGTCGTAGATCTCCAGTCGTGGCCAGGTCCGCCCGCAAGGGCAGGGCTCGGCGAAGATCTCGCCCACGTCCTCCGCCTCGTAGCGCAAGTGAACAGACCCGTGCCGCGCCAGGGTCGAGACGACGACGGAGCCACGCCGGCCCGGCGGCAGCGGGCGCCCCGTCTCGGCATCGATGATCTCCACGTAGCAGGTGTCCACGAAGCAGTGGTGACCCGCGTGCTGTTCGCACTCCATGGCGATAAGCCCCTCAGGGTTGCCCGCGCCCTCGAAGAGGTCGCCCACACCCAGCTCATCCTTCAGGTTCTGCCGAGCCCCAGGCGTCAGAGGCGCCCCCACGACCAGCACCGACTGCACGCCGGCAAAGGCCCGATCCGGGCTCTGCCCGCGGCGCCGGCACTCCGCCAGCAGGCCGTAGAGCATGGGGAGGAAGAGGGAGACGAAGGCTGGACGCAGGTCGAGCAGGGTGTCCAGGAAGCTCTCGGCGAAGCGCGGCAAGAAGGTGCCCCACGGAATGACGCACTCGGCGCCCAGCCGCTGCGCTACCCAGCTCTCCTGCAGCGCCAGACTGTGCCAGGCGGGCGCGGCCATCATCATGCGCATCCCGGGACGCAGTCCGGCCCACCAGTAGGCCCGCCGCAAGGCGTCTCCGGTCTCGCGACGCCACCCCTGGGGGAACGAGAGAAACGCCGTGCCCAGGGTTCCCGACGTCATGCCCAATGCCCAGGGGCCGGCGCGCTCGATCGTCTCCATGCCGACGGCGTAGGTACCTCGCTCCCGCATGGCCGCCAGAACCTCTCCCTTGCGCAGGAGGGGCACCTGGCTGTAGTCCTCAATACTCCGGATGGACTCAGGCGCCAACCCCACCGCGTCGAGGCGCTTCCGGTAGAAGGGCAGGCTGTCGTAGGCCGTCCGCAGCACGGCCCGCAGGCGGCGCCACTGGTAGCGCCGCCACCGCTCCTCGGGCCACCGCTCCCTCTCGTCGAAGTCTCGGTCTGCAATAAGCCCTCTCCCTCTGGGAGAGGGTTGGGTGAGGGCCGGAACGCCGAGGGCCTGCTCATCGTCTGTGGAGCCGCCCAGTGGCACGGCCGGCTCCTCGGGCAAGGCGTCGCTGGTCAACGCTCCCACCGGAGGTCCCCGGGCCCCCTGGCACAGCCCGGCCCGGCCACCCGGCCCTCGAGGCGGGTCAGCAGCCGCACGGCCGGACAGACCCGGGCGAAGCGGCTGGTGACGACAAGGGACCCCGGCCGGCCCTGTACGACCTCCAGAGAGTCGCCGTCCACTGTCTCGACTCGGTACAGGTCCCCCCAGGTGTGCATCAAACGGCACTCGGGGCATTCCATCGCCATGAAAAGGGCGGCGTCCGACCGAGCCAGCTCGTAGATCGGCACGCCGAGCCGCTCCTGGCAGCGCCGCCGCACACTGGCGTCCAGGGACCCTTCGTTGTGGGTGGCGACGATGCTCTCCAGATAACGAGAGGCCTGGAGGCCCGCCGCCTCGCAGGCCGTTACGAACGGTGCCAGACATTCGAGTCGCAGGAAGAAGATGCGCGGCCGCACGTACCGCAGGATCTCGGCGGCCCGCGCGCTCATGTGGGTCACACCGTCGTTGCAGATGGTCGTACAGCCGAGGGCATCCGCGGCGCCTCGGCGGAGGTAGGGCGTGTACTCGGCGGAGGCCAGGTAGGCTACCGGGCTGGTGCCATAGTCGAAGATGGCCAGGGTGTCTCCTGGCCGCGGGTCCAGGAGGACCAGGCACCGCCGCAACGCCTCAGCGTAGCGCTGCAGATCGCGCCGGTCCAGACCCAGGTAGAGGGCCGTCTCCTCCGCGTAGTCGAGCTGGTAGGTCACGAGGGGCCGCCGCCCCGGGGCCAGGCGGCCCGCGTAGGCGTCGCCGGTGGCGAGCTTCGCCGCCACCAGTTCCGCCAGGCGAACGATCGGGGATTCCATCGGCAATCCCCTCTCCTCCCTGGGAGAGGGCTAGGGT
>ORJL011549731.1_pt1 | contig 11616 bp, 9 predicted proteins | sample 1779941 | NCBI WGS metagenome assembly ORJL01 (sample SAMEA104232317, study PRJEB22302) | groundwater metagenome | biome: forest; feature: aquifer; material: groundwater | place: USA | collected 2011-08-07 | depth 5.8 m | reverse complement strand
TAAGAAAGGTAATATGTGCCTCCGGAAATTTTGTCTTCAGGGGCTTCAGCATGGGGAGCGCCATTACGGCATCACCGATATATGCAGTCCTTATAATTAATATTTCTTTAACATTACGGCCAATGTTTTTTTCTCTGCGGAATATTCTCCTGGGTAAAAACAACACATTCCCGACTATATCTGCAACAATTGTTGCAAAAAGTTTCTTTTTATTGACAATCTTATACATAATTATTTGGACAATTCAGCCGCAACGGTGTCCGTGACCTTCATGGCGCCATTGTAGTTCAGATGGTCTGAATTCAGGAAGAGGTCGTGATTGCCTGCGTAAATCTCCAGGAGGTCTAAATGCTTGTAGATATATTTACTGTACTGCGGATTATTTAATGCCTTATCGTAAAATAATTTCTTGTCTACATATTGTCTTGACTGCTCTAAATAATAATCAGTTACCGGCAGTGTCAGGATAAAAACCTTGATATTGTTATCTGCGCACAGTTTTAAAAATTTTTCAAAATATAACAAGTAATCATTGTTGAAAATCTCTTGACCCGTAAAGTGCCTTGAAGCCCTTTTAACTGCCGAATCCTTTGTGACATCGCTTCCGGTGTATTTAAGGTATCCCTTATACATTTCTGTTTTTTCAATATCTTGATTTGTGAACAGCTTTTTCATGTTGCGCATGAAATCAATCATTTCTATTCCTCTTACAATAGGGCAAAAACTAATCAGTTTTTCTCTAAGTACAACCGCTCCTTTCAGCTTATACAAATCCCGGAGGTCGCTGTTGGATATATATCCGTATTTGAAATACTCCCATTGCAGTATGTCTGCCCTGTATGACGAAAAACTTTGAAAATTAAGCGGCAGTACGACTATTTTCAATTCGGGCATGTCTTTAATGTAATGCTCAAACTTATAGTATGTCTCTATAAAATTTTCGCTTGCTGCGGCAAAGTTGTATGCGCTGTAATTCAGTCTGTCCGGAATAATTGCAAATTGCATGTCAGACTGGCCGAGGAATAAAACTTCAATCTTGTTTTTCCGGCTTTCAAAGTCACTAACGGTTCTTGCAAAGATGCTTTTGGGCCTGAAAAAGATTCTATCAGTGACTTCCAGGCATAAAACAATTATTAAAATTACAAGAAATGCAAGGCAGAGAGCCTTAAACCAGTCCTGCCGCATGATGTTTGAAAAAGATAAAGAGCGCTTAGAACTTGTCATATACAAAGCCTTCAAACTTGTGCCCTAAAAGATAGACAATGTAGAGGATTACAATTACAATTAATATTAATCCTGTCATCATAATTAATGATTTTTTCCCTTTTTCCATAATCCCTCCGCAGATTTAATTATGCATTTTGCTTTCTAATGTTTTCATTATGTTGTTAATACTGCTAAACTTATCCATTGTGACGTCGCTCATATCTACTGAAATCTTTAGCTTTTCCCCAATGAATGCAAGCAGTTTAATAAGTCCGAGAGAGTCTATTATGCCGGAGTCAAATAAATCCTCCTCATCCTTTATACTCCCTTCGCCTGACATAAAGGTTTTAATGATAAATTCCTTAATTTGTTCTTTCATTTTGCCTCCTGATTTTATTGTATATCAAAACATAAATATAGTTTAGTATTCAACAGATTATTATGATTCATGCCAGTATTTATGAATACTGAAATTAAAGGGGCTTTGCTGGGAATGGGCGCCCTTAAATATCATATTGTTGTATTCAAGGATTTTCTTGCGGACCTCATGGGGCAGGGAGTCCTTGTCATATTTTCCAATAATATTCAGAAGGCTGACCGTGGAGTCAATTTTATCTGTCATTGCATTGGATATTACCGGCGGAAGTTTGCCTGTCTTCTGTTTGACCGTAATTAATTCTCTGGTGGCTTTATAGCTTATATCAACCAACTGACTTTTTGACAGCCATTTTGTTTCGTAATTAAGACTGTCTTTCCAATGGGGCGCCATCAAAGCTCTTTCGTAGTCCTTAAACGTATTGAAAAATATTGTATAGCCGAATTTTTCAGGATTATCATAAATTATGGACCCCGGATCCAGAAAGGGCCTCATGGGCGACATATAGACATTCAGATCAGAATTCTCATATTTTTTCATTAAATGCCCTGCGTATTTAACATCTTTCATGACGGCTGTTTCCCCCTGTCCGGGCAGTCCGATCATAAGGAAAATACCGACAACTGCGTTTTTGTTATGCGCAAACAGATAGTCAAGCCATTCCTCAAGCTCTTTGTTTGAATATGGCGGATTGCCGCACGACTGTCTGATTTCTTCCGAGCCTGACTGAATGCTGATTTCAAAAAACGGCCTGATATTGTAGTTTGACATTAATTTAATGTGGTCTTTTGACAGTAGTTGAAATATGGTGAAGTGAATCGTTTTGATATTACTTATCTTAAAGGTATCCAGTACTTTTTTAAGAAGGTTTATGTCTTCAAACCAGTGATGGAGCGTTATTACCGTTGAGTTTTTTGAGCTGTATTCCTTGATGGACTCAATTTCCCTTAAAAAAGCCGGAATTTCCTTGACTGCAAAACCATTATTTACCCCCATGTGTTTGTGCATGGAATATTTTGAGCCGCTACAGAAAGTGCAGTTATACTCGCATCCCGCGCCTGAAAAGACCATGAAGTAGTTGATGCCTTTAACGGAACGCGTCCAGTCAATAATATTGTTGTAGCTGACGGCATTGGAGAAAGTATTAATAATTATCTTTTTGCTTTTATCTTTCCAGCAGAGATTCATAATATCATGATATTCCCCGCTGCTCAGCTGATTTAACAGCTTGTCAATCAGATACGGCGTGTCAACGCCCCGAATTATGAAATCCACCTGAGGATATTCCATAATCTCGCCGTAGAAATAACTTGCGGAAATACCGCCTAAAATAACAGGAGTGTCAGGATGGTTCTCCTTCAGCATTTTTGCGACTGCGAGCGAGCCCTGTGCATGCGCAAGCCAGTGCAGGTCAATCCCGAAAATTTTGGCATTAAGCGTCTTTAAGAATGCCTCAACATCCAGTCCTGGATTCTTAAGCATCATATCGGCTAAATTGATTATTTTGACTTTTTTGCCCTGCTCTGTCAGATATGTCTCAATTGTTTTTAAACCCAGCGGATACATCTCATAAACAGGGGAGACGGCTATGCTTGAACTGCTCAGAAAGGCGAATAATATGTCGTCCCGGTCCCTGAAATCAAAGATGCTCGGCGGATGAATGAAGATTATGTCGTATTGATTCATGACGGTAAAAATATCCTTCTGAATATATCGGACGCGGCATCCATTTCAAAGGCAAAAATTACATGGCCGAGACTGACGAAACTGAATGTAAGAAAAATTGATGCAGGGTCCAAATATTTACTGTCAACAAATTTTTTGAGCCGTTTATGCCTGCTTTTTATTTCCTGAAAACATTGCCATACCACCAGTCCTGTGCCGTGATAAACGCCTAAAATCAGAAAATGCAGACTGCCGCCGTGCCACAAACAGAATGCTACCATGGTCAAAAACATTCCGGCATAAATCTTTACCTGAGTTGCCTTGTATCCGAAAAAAGGGAAAAAGAAATAATCTCTTATAAAACTATAGACGGACATATGCCAGTTCCGCCAGTACAGCGTAATGTTCTTTTTAAAATACGGATAGTTGAAATTTTCAATAATCTTATAGCCGAAAAGCCTTGCCACGCCGAGCGCCATGTCCGTATAGCCTGAGAAATCCATGTAAATCTGAATTGCGATGCCGTAGACAGAAAGCATTACAATTGTCCATGAATATTCATTAGGAGCGGAGAGTACCGGCATTATAAACGGCTTCAGGGAATCCGCAACGACAAACTTTTTAATCATTCCTGAAATAACGCGCAGCAAACCGGTGTTAATATCCGAAGGGTCAAAAGATTTATTCCGGGCTGTTTGAGGCTGAATATTTTGAAATCTGTCAACAGGACCGGCTAAGAATGTGGGAAAGAAAAAGACGTACAGCGCTAAATCCCAAAACGAATGCTCCGGCAGGGTTTTTCTGTAAATTTCCACAATATAGTGTATGAGCCTGAAAAGAATATAAGACATTCCCACGGGCATCAGAATTTTTGAAAATGTTGTCGCGGGCAGTACTGAAAACGGCGCGCCGGATTTAAACACAGTATTAAGTAATAAATCAGCGTATTTGAAAAACAAGAGATTTCCGATTAAAAGCGCCAGAGCTGACAGGAGGAATAGTTTTTTGTTTTCTTCGCTCCTCTTTATATATGTTCCTGCAAAATAAACAAGCAGGACATTGAGAAAAAGATATAGGGTATACTTTATGCTGAATAAGGACATAAAAAAGAGGCTAACCGCAAGCAGAAATATACCGCGCCATTTTACCGGCAGAAGGAGCCAGTAAATGAGAACACTGATAACAATGAAAATCAGGGAATAGGTTATTTGAATCATGATGATTGCCTGAATGCGGGAGTCTGTATTGCTATCTTCTCTTTCGGGGAGCGCCCTTGATTAATAATTTTAAAGCAGGTTTGAGGTAACCGTCAAAAAATTTAATAAAATTTATAATTGATAAATCTAAAAACCTATAAATGGGTTTGGCGTAAAACAGGTTTTTTAATTCATTTTCATCTTCAGGAAATAATTCCGTATCCTCTTTTACAATGCCTTCTTCAATAGCTAAACGGTGGATTCCGGTATGGGGTTCAATCCGTATCCAGCCCAGTCCCGCGCCTCCTTTGCCGAACAGGAGGATAGGCACCTTGATGAACATGAATGCTGTTCTAATAACATCTATCAGATTCATGCCGGGCAGCATCAGGAAAAAATTATAACCTACCCTTGTCTTCTCTATCTTTCTGAAAATACTTATGTTGTTCATTATGTCCTCTGTAGTGATGCCTTTATTAAGGTAGGAAAGGGCCTTGTTGGTCAGGGCATCCGGAGAAAATCCAAAGTGTATACACCCTGCTTCTTTTGCGAGGCGTATCAGGTCTTCTGTTGCATTTTTAACCTCATACCATGCGCTCCACTCAACCTTTAAACCTCTCCTGATTATTTCTTCGCAGATTTCTTTGGCATGAGATTTGGGAATATTAAAGATATTGTCAACAAAACAGAACTGCCTGATTCCAAAACTGCCCAGATATTCTATCTCATCTACGACATCCTTTGCCGGACGCAGGCGCAGTTTATTTCCTGTTAAAAAAGGATAGTTGCAGTAAGCGCATTTCAGTATGCATCCGCGCTTGGATTGTAAACCTACCTTTGCTTCAGTCGGTCCTGTATAGTTATTGATATCTATAAAATTCTTATCCCTTTTGGGAGCAGGCAGTTTGGCAAAATCTACCGGCTCCCTGGAACCGGTGAATTTAACCGAACCATCTTTGCGAATAAATATGCCTTTAACGCTTTCCGGGGCGTCAAGATTATCTAAAAGCTCTCTGATGGAGTCCTCGCCCTCCAGATAGATTCCAAAATCAAATTCAGGCACGCGCTCCATGATTTTCTGCGCAAACAGGGAGAAGCCTGCCCCGCCGACAATCAGTTTAACGTCCGGTCTTATTTTTTTAATCAGTTCTACGGTCGGCTTTATTGTCTTAAAGTGGTAAAAAATGTCAGTCCTTGCGGTACTGTCAATATTTCTTATTGATATTCCGATGACATCAGGCACGAAATTCAAAATTTCTTTTTCCATATTTTCAAATGCGGCAGGCATTTCCCACATGTTGAGGTCCAGTATCTTTACATTTTGCTTCCCGCTCAGGGCAGTGGCGATATAGCTTAAACCGATCGGAAAAATAGGCGCATGTTTTCTTCTGCCCAGATGCGATTGTATGAGTAAAACATTCATTTATATGTTATCTCCTCTTTGCTTTACTGCCGTTAAAATGCCGGTATCCGGGAATAAAAACTTACAGCGTCATACGCAGTTTAAGACGACCCCTGCCGGAGTAATATTTGCATTTTTCAGCAGTTCATCCGCCTTTATGATGGAGGGGTGTGCAGTGGATTTGTTTTTTAGCAGAATAACCATATCGTCTAAATTTTTCATTAACTGCAGCGCATCATTTTTAAGCAGGAGAGGGGCGGCATGGAATATAAGCATGTCATATTTACCCTCAAGTTGTTTAATTACGCCGCTCATTTTGTCTGATTTAATAAGCATCCCTGAGTCAGGCGGCGTCGGTCCGGCAGTAAGAATGTCCAGTCCGTTAATCCCTGAGCTTTGAATAACCCTGTCTATTGAGGCATTTTCCAATACCAAATCAGTCAGCCCCGTTGTATTTGAAAGTCCGAATAATGTATGAAAATTGGGCCTCCTCAGGTCCGCGTCAACAAGGAGCACTTTTTTGCCTTCACGGGCCAGCAGAATGCCGAGATTAGCTATGGTTGTTGAACACCCGGCCCTCGGCTGAAGACTGGTTATTAATAGTTTTTTATTCGGTTTCTCAAGAGATGCAAAATGTATGCTTGTAAGCACCTTATGATAGGCTTCGTATACCGGGTCATTAGGGTCTGTCATTGTGACCAAATATTTCCCCTTTTTAAATTCAGGAATTGAGCCTAAGAATGTAAATCTGTAATCCTTTAAGTCTTCGGGCCCGTTGATTGTATGATCCAAATAATCTATAAAGAATCCAAGGGAAAAGGCCCAGAAAGTCCCGAGAAACAGCCCGAGTACATAAATCACTATCGTTGGCGGGAAATATTGCCTTTTGGCTTCAGGCACCACTGCGGGTTCAACCAGCTTGATATTTGAGAGAGTCATGGATTCGGCAACCCCTACCTGATTCTGATATTCCAGAAGGTTTTTATAGATGTCCTGATTGACAGACAGCGAAAGACCCAGTTCTGCGTAACGTGTGCTCTTATAAGGAATCTTCATCAGCTCGCCCTGAGCCTTATCAATAAACTTCTGCAATTGCTCTCTTTTTATTGTTCCTGTTGACCTGGCAATATATGCGTCTTTCAGGTTCCTGAGCAATTCTTCATATACCGGCGCAATGGAAATCTCCTTATCGCTTATAGTGACCTCTATCTTTTCCTTCAGTAATCTTCTAATGGTATCAATTTGCTTGTTGAGCTGTATTACATCAGGGTGCTCGTCTGTAAGTTCAATTTTCTTTGCCGCAATATCAACTAACAGATTATTTAACTGTGTCTGCATGTTGTTTACAAGGGCGCTGGAAACAGGCGCCTTTCCGGCAATCTTTTTTTCTATCAGGTTAATGCTTTCATTGGCCTGTGCTATGGCAAATTCATTATTTTTATAATCATTCTTCAGGGTTAATATATAATCAAGGAGGTCCTTAGTTTCCTCCGCAAGATCCACGGTTCCTTCTTTAAGCATAAACTCTTTCTTTTCTAAAAGAGAATTGTAATATTCATCTTTAACAGCCCTTATTTTATTTTCTATGAACAGGCGGGCAATTTTATAACTGTCCCGAGCTCTTTGAACAGTATCTTCTATATAAAGATTTGCCAGTTCGTTGGCTATTTTTGCCGCCTCTTCACGGTTGGTGGAACCACCGGTGATTTTCAGAAGAGCTGAATCTTCATATTGTTCTATATCTATGTAAGGCTGAGGGATAATAAGGTCCATTATGGAAAATGAGGTCTCCTCAAACTTTAATGTTTCTCCCTCATTGTTTTTAAGATTCAAATTAGTAATAAGTTTTTCAACGAGGGGCCTGATAGATGTAAGGGCAATCTCTGTATCATAGGTATAGTCAGACGTAGTCTGATCCTGTGGCAGGGCGCTCGCAGGTACGCCGAGGTTAATTAAAAGAGATGTGAGGGCAGGGGGGGTTTCAACAAGAATCCTTGCCTTTCCCTCATAAATTTTTGTAGCGACATTGGCGCCTATTGCAGATGTCAGGAAAATGACTAAGAAAGTGATGATAATTATCCACTTTCTTCTTAAGATTATTTCCCAGTATTTTCTAAGTTCCATTTAAAATGCTCCATTTCGTTCAGATTTTTACGAGAATCTTTCCGTTTGTACGTTTTGTTGACGCCTTAAGCGCGGTTAAGACTTTCTTAAAAGGATACCTTGTTGTAATCATTTTCTCAAGTCTGAGCCTGCCTGAGGCTATGAGTTTTATGATGGATGGAAAAACTCCATAGCCTGAATGTCCCCTTGCGCCGATAATCTTGTTGGCGCCTGAAACAAGTACATCCAGATACATGGGCGTTGACGTTGCCGCCCTTCCCAGATAGATTATTTTACCATTTACAGACATAGATTGTTCCATCTCGGGAATTGTAGCGGGCGCAGTGCCTGCGGCCTCAACCTGCACCTCGGCGCCCCATCCGCCTGTAAGCTCCATAACTTTATCCGACGGTTTGCATCCGCGCATTCCGTCAACATTAAAGACAAAATCAGCGCCCATATGTTTAGCAATATTCAGCCGTTCATTAATCTTGTCAAAGGCAATGATTTTACTTGCGCCGGCTATTCTGGAAAGGGCGATGGCCCCGAGCCCGATAGGCCCTGCTCCGTAGACGACAACAGCGGCTCCGGGATTAAATCCGCCTCCGGCAATAAAGATGCCGTTGTATGCGCATCCGACAGGTTCTATGAGCGCGCCTATGTCAAAGACCATATCACCCGAATATAATTTTGAAAGCCCGTTTATATTCCAGCAATACTTTTCTTTTACAGCCGCATATTCGGCAAGCGCTCCGTCAGCGCTTAATCCCATCAGCTCAATATTCGTGCACTGGTTAGGGGAGCCGCTTCTGCAGGGCTGGCAGACGCCGCACCACATAATGCTTTCAACTGCGACCTTGTCGCCTGCCTTAAGCGTAGTTACGCTGCTGCCGGTTTTTTCAACTATGCCGGAAAATTCATGACCGGCAGTGCAGGGGAGTTTGGTAAGACCGGAAAAGATTATATACCCATCCTTATCGGTTTCATAAAGGTGGGTGTCAGAGCCGCAGATGCCGCACGACTTGACTTTTATAAGCACTTCATCACTTTGAATCTGCGGCACAGGGATGTCTTTGACTTCAAAACGGGGATTCCGCCATGCACTGCTTCCGCTCAGCGCCCTTTTCTTCAGCTGTTCATCTTTAGTGAGTGAATGTCCTTTTCTCGGCTTCCACTCTGCATTAACAATGAGCGCTTTTATACTTCCTCCATCTGTAATATTCGTTTATTTATCTTTCCGCTTCCGATTTTGGGAAGAGCGTCCTGCATTTGCACAAGCCGCGGCAGTTTATAATTAGGCAGACGCTCTTTGCAGAAATCAATGACTTCATCCGCAGTCAGCTTTTTTCCGTTTTTTGCCACTATGAAGGCCTTGGGTATTTCTCCACGCAGTTTGTCATTAACGGATATTACGGCAGCCTCCTTGATGTCAGGGTGTTCCATCAGGGCCAGTTCAATCTCCATGGGATAAACCTTAAGTCCTGCGATTTTCATCATCCCTGATTTCCTGTCAACAAAATAATAATTGCCGTCGCCGTCTTTCCTGCCTAAATCTCCGCTGTAATACCAGCTGTTTTTAAGACACATAGCGGTATTTATTGAATCTTCATAATAACTGCTGACGACTGCAGGCCCTTTGAAGATCATTTCTCCGGTTTCGCCTTCCGGCAATTCTTCGCCGTGTTCGTCAACGATTTTTATCTCGTAAGACATGCAGGCCTTTCCTGCCGAGCCGTATTTTATTGGTTCTCCCGGAGTATTGGCAATAGCAATTCCTGTTGTTTCCGTGCTTCCCCACACAGGGATAATCGGCACGCCGGTTTTTTGCCGGAATCTCTCAATCAGTTCTGTCCTTGTGAACATCCCGCCGCTTTCAGGTATCCTCAGGGAGCTGATGTCGTAAGATTTGTTCTCAAGCATCTCAAGCAGTGTCTCATAGAGAGGAGCTAATCCCATCATGCATGTTACCCTGTGCTTTGATATTGCATCTGCAATGGATTTCGGATAAATCTTATCCACCATTACCATGGTCCCGCCTAAGTATAACGGTCTGGCAAAAATCTCATGCGGATGAGCAAACGGGGCAAACATGCAGAGATGGATATCGTCGGGAGTTAAATGCAGGGCCTTAATTGAAGCGGCAGTATTCCAGTAAATATTTAAATGTGTGGTAACAGCTCCCTTGGCGTTGCCTGTGGAGCCGGATGTATAGTTAAGATAAACGACATCATTCACATCAGCCGTAAGCGGCGGATTATCAATGCTTGCACTGTGCGGCATTCCGTCAAATGAGAAACGGCATTCTCCTCCGGTTTCATCGGCAATGATAAGCAGGATTTTTGAGTTTTCAGGGATGGATTTTTGAGCGAGTTCTAAAAACTGTTTATGAACAATCAGGCATTTGGGTGCAATTCCGATTAAAATACTCCTGATTTTGTCTTCAAGAAGTTCAAAGTTTATCGGCGCCGCTATACCCTGTGCCTTTGCTATGGAGAGGAAACTGATTACAAGCGCGGGATTTCTCGGGAGCATGAAACAAACCCTGTCGCCTTTTCTTATGCCTAAGTCAATCAGGGTATGCGCCAGCCTGTTGACGGCTGCGTTCAGTTCTCCGTAAGTAATACTGGCGTCACGGTAAATAACTGCATTTTTTGAGGGGAACGCCTTTGCGTTCCCCTCAAGCATTTCAACAAGTGTCATTGCAGGCTGTTCTACAGTCATTAATAGAGTGTGATGTTTATCCCTGTTACATTGCTTCCGGCGCTTATTGCTACTGCGCCATACGTTCCGTATGGTTCGCCTGTATTGTATTGTCTGTTGCGGTTAGTATCCCTGTAAGACCTGACGTAATATGTGCCGGGCAGCAGGCCTCTCATTCTGTACAGCCCCGGCGCTGGAATTGTAGTTGAATAGGCGGGAGTGCCTGTGTAAGAAGAATTTGTGAATACTTCAACATAGATTCTTCCTGTGGCAGAGCCTGAATAAGATATGGTCCCTGTCATGGACGCAGGGTTATAGATGGTTATATCTATGCCTGTCACGGTTCCATTGACTACGACTGCTGTCGGCGCACCCGGTGTGCCGTATATGCCGAAAGCCTCGGTTGCCTGTCTCACGCTGTCACCGTTTGAATCGCGGTATGACAGAAAATAGTAAGTGCCTGACGCCACGCTGCTGATTGTATAGGCGCCCGGCGCGGATATTGAGGCAGAGTAGGCGGGGGTGCCGGAAAAGGCGGAATTAGCGTACGCAAGGATGCGGATTGTACCTGTCTGCGTGCCGCTGTATGAAATAGAGCCTGACACGCCCGGGAGTGAAACCCCTGTCACCTGAATATCCGCTGTCATGACAGATGCTGAAGCGCTGATATTAGTGATTGCAACGCTTGAAGTGCAATTCAGATAAGAACCGCTGTTAGGCGTTGAACTCGCGCTGAAGGATGTTTTGTTGGATGTGCCCGGGAATGGATCGCCTGCATTGCCCTGACTAAGATTCTTTTCAAGCTGAAGCAGACCGTCTGCCTGTTCTAAGGCTACCTTGTAATGAGAAGGGCAGCTGCAATTACTCATATTGGTGCACTGGCTGTCGTTAGACGCCATGTTCTCATCAATGTGCCAGATGAGCATTCCGCTTCCGGGCAGGGATGCGTCATATCCTGTCTTCTGCCT
>ORJL010611567.1_pt1 | contig 11616 bp, 17 predicted proteins | sample 1779941 | NCBI WGS metagenome assembly ORJL01 (sample SAMEA104232317, study PRJEB22302) | groundwater metagenome | biome: forest; feature: aquifer; material: groundwater | place: USA | collected 2011-08-07 | depth 5.8 m | reverse complement strand
TTTGAAGAAGGAGAAAAACTCATCCACACTCTTGTAGAAGAAGATTGTTCTCTAGAAGAACCCCTGGAAAAAATGTTGAGTGATGCTTCTGAACAAAAACAAGAATATTTTATCGCGGCAAGAATACAATCAAAACGTGGAGAATATGTTTCCGCTCTCAATAACTACAAAAAGCTATTTGAAAAACGAGAAGCTGACCTAAACTCAGGCATTGGACTGGCAGCACACGATATTTGCAAAATAGTAAATTTCCTTTTTGAAACAGATGTGCACCAAGCAACTCCAGCACTAGAATTTTTAATGAAACACAGTGCAGAGCAGCGCAGCTATAAACTTGCACATGCTATTGCAACAAGACTTAAATCACCACTTGCAGACACATATGCTCTTTTCACTAACATTTCTTGATGTTTTTTCAACAGTTTTTTACTATTCACGTTCAGCATCTTTTGAGAATATAATTGCACACTATAAAAAAAATCAATTCCGCAACCTTTATATACGTGCCACTAATAGCATCCATTACAAATTGTGTAAATTAAAGCAAAACATACCCAAAAAGGGGGGAAAATAACAGCAAAAAACCATGAAAACCACGCTCAAACAGCCATACAAACAGTTTTTTGGCACGCTTGCCAACCAGCACAGATTAGACATTATCACTGCACTTGCACAAGGAGCTAAAAATGTAAGCGAGCTATGCGATCATACCAAAAAAAATCAGACAACACTCTCACACAATCTCACCAGACTTGAAATCTGCGGATTTGTCACAGTGCAGCAAGAAGGGAAAAAACGCATTTACACACTCAACCAGAAAACAATTAAGCCACTACTAAATCTCATGCAGACACATGTACACAACCACTGCAGGCACGTCATAGGAGGCTTGACATGACTCAAGAACCAGCCTGCTGCAGACAAGGAGTGAGAACACGCATCAAAGACTTTTGGTATAACACACACGAATATCCTGCAGAATACACACTACTCAAACACGGCGGAATCACACTCTTAATTTTATTGGCGATTCAAGCAATACTCACTTTTTTATTGCCAGAAACAGCACTCACAAAGTACGCATGGTGGATAGCATATGCAAGCACCAGCGTAGTCAGTATTGCAGTTGGAGTTGCACATCTTAAAGCATATCAGACAACTATTGATTGCATGACAGGAATGATGATAGGCATGACAATAGGCATGCAAACAGGAATGATGATAGGCACTATTCTAGGTGCAACAAATGGATTATTCATTGGCGCAATAATTAGCATGATACTTGCCATAAGCATTGGCATATACACTGGCAGGTGCTGTGGAATCATGGGAGTCATGGAAGGCATGATGGCAGGAACAATGGGAGGAACCATGGGTGCAATGATTGGCACTATGTTTAACGTAGACCACATACTCTGGTTCATGCCATTATTCATGCTTGTTAATATCGCAATTATGATCGGGTTTAGCATCATGCTGTATGAAGAAATATCTGCAAAACAAAAACCAGAAACAAAAACAATATCACAAAGCAAATTTTTGATGCTGTGCACAATTGCAGTTCTTCTTATTAGCCTGCTCATTCTCTGGGGACCTCGCACAGGAATTGCAGCACTTGGGTGAACACATGGAAAACAGCACAGAAAAAGAAACAAAAAACAATTCGCCTGATCAAACAGAAGATGCAGGAAAAGAAACTTCAGAATACTTCAACAAAGAAAAACAAAAACCAAATAAACTTGTTTTTATTATCACAGGAATCATTGTTCTTTTATTTATTGTTTTGGCTACAAAAGCATTTATGAGCGTACAATCAAATAATCCGCAACAAACACCAACACTGCTTCAAGCAACACCAAATGGAATTCCTAATGAAAAAGGCGAAATAATTTTAAGCTGGGGAAAACTCAATTATGAGCCGCAAGTCATTCAAGCGCAAGCAGGAAAACCATTACGAATAATTGGAGACATGAAACGACTCACAGGATGCTACAGGTCACTTCAAATCAATGAACTGGGAGTAAGCAAGTACTTTAAAGAAGGAGACTCAGTGCTGGAATTCACACCCACACAAAAAGGAAACTTTCCCTTTAGTTGCAGCATGGGAATGGGCAGTGGAATACTTGTTGTGGTGTAAAATTTTATTAGAGGATAATCAAAACAAAATGGTCACGCGTAATGAAGTCATTGCAGGAATTATCATTACCTTAGTTTACATTTCAATTACTGTATGGATAAGTGATTTTTATACAACACTTACCACAATACCCTACTATCTAAGCAGTATTAATTGGTTAGAATTAGGCACTTCAATACTGTTTACGATAAGCATTGGAGTATTGATTGCAGCAAATGCAGTGCTTAGCTACAGCAAGTACACAGCACACAAAAAAATCAAAACACAGAGCACAGCAACATGCATTGCAGCAATTGGCGGAATAAGCACAGGAGTGTGCCCTGCATGCCTTGGCGGACTTGTGCCTGTAATAGCAAGCAGTTTTGGAATAACACTAAGCTGGACAGCACTGCCTTTTCGCGGATTAGAAGTACAAGCAGGCATTATTGCACTACTCGGAGGAACACTAATATGGCAACACAAAAAACAAAACTAAGCATTAGTGGAATGCACTGCGCAAGCTGTGCAAACACACTCACAAAAGCATTTACTGAATTAAAAGGAGTCAAAAAAGCAAGTGTAGAATTTGCTACAAAAACCGCAACAATAGAACATGAGCAAACACTAACTCTTTCAGACCTAAAAACAGTTGTGAAAAAAGCAGGATATGGTGCAGCATGAGCATTCAATTCACAAAAAATCAGCAAATAAGCACTATTTGAAGGAGATCTGACATGAAAACACAGACAACAAAACTAAGTATAACTGGAATGCACTGCGCAAGCTGTGTAAACACACTCACCAAAGCATTCAACAAAACAAAAGGAGTGAGCACAGCATCAGTAAACTTTGCCACAGCAAACGCACGTATAGATCACGATAGCGACTTAACAACTGATGATTTAATTACTGTTGTGAAAAAAGCAGGCTACACTGCAGAACTGGCTTCAAAAAACAAAAAGAACCACAACACTGCAGACAAAAAACACTATCTAAAAAAATTCATAATAAGCAGTATTTTTTCAATCCCCGCATTACTTATTGGCATTCTATTCATGGAAGAAGGAATGGTAGTTACAGGACTTGAACTACCTTACGCAACACTCGTATTACTCCTACTCGCAACACCAGTACAGTTTTATGTAGGCTGGGACTTTTACAAAGGAACATGGACTGCGCTGAAAAACAAAACCGCAAACATGGACAGCCTAATCGCAATAGGCACAAGCGCAGCATACTTATACAGCGTCTACACAACATTTTTTAGTTCAGAACTTGGACAATATTTTGAATTCAGCGCAGTACTAATTACACTTGTTTTGCTAGGCAAATATTTAGAAGCAGCCGCAAAAGAACGCACAAGCAATGCAATCAGCACTCTTATGAATCTTGCACCAAAAACAGCAATTGTACTTCGTAAAGGAAAAGAAGTAAAAATACCTGTTGACGATGTTAAAGAAGGAGAACTTATCCGAGTCAAACCAGGACAACAAATACCAGTTGACGGCATTGTGATAGAAGGACACTCCGCAGTAAATGAAAGCATGATCACAGGCGAGAGCATGCCTGTAGAAAAAACAAAAGGAAACACTGTAACTGCAGGAACACTCAACAAAGAAGGAATGCTATTATTCAAAGCAACAGCAGTGGGCGCAAATACCACTCTTGCAAAAATTGCAAAACTCATAGAAGAAGCACAAACACGAAAAGCACCAATACAAAGATTCGCAGACAATGTATCAGCATGGTTTGTGCCAGCAGTGATTGTAATAGCAATCATAACTTTTTCAACATGGCTCTGGCTTGGCAATGGAATTGAATTTGCATTATTAACAGCAGTCGCAGTACTTGTCATCGCATGCCCTTGTGCACTCGGCCTTGCAACGCCTACTGCAATAATGGTCAGCACAGGAAAAGGAGCACAACATGGCATTCTAATCAAAGGAGGAGACATTCTTGAAACAGCGCATAAAGTAACGCACGTGCTATTTGACAAAACAGGAACACTTACTGAAGGAAAACCACGCGTGCATAGCATAACACCAGTTAATGGAACTGAAAAAGAAATAATAAGCATAGCAGCAAGTCTTGAACAAAACTCAGAACATCCACTCGCAGAAGCAGTAGTCGAATACGCAAAAGAACACCGCATTAAACTTTTTAAAACAACACACTTCAAAGCAGTTCCCGGAAAAGGAGTAAATGCCCGAATTGAAGAAAAGAATTATTCGCTTGGAACTCCAGAACTCACAAGAACGCCAGACAAAAGCACACTCTATCTCATGCACAAACTAGAACAGCAAGGCAACACAGTTGTTATTTTGTCACACGGAAAAACAATTCTTGGCATGATTGCAATAGCTGACGCAATCAAAACAACAACACACGAAGCAATAGAAGAGCTCAAACACATGGGCCTCACTCCGCACATGATAACTGGAGACAATGAACGCACAGCACATGCAATAGCAAAAGAAGCAGGCATAGAACACGTATTTGCAAGAGTATTACCTGCCAACAAAGCAGCAAAAGTCAAAGAGCTACAAAAAAAAGGCGTGGTCGCAATGATAGGCGACGGAGTAAATGATGCACCAGCACTAGCCCAGGCAGACATAGGAATAGCAATGGGCTCAGGAACAGATGTAGCGCTAGAAACAGGAGACATAGTGCTAATGAAAAATGATTTACGCGACATAGGCCACGCGATAAAGCTCAGCAAAATAACAATATCAAAAATAAGACAAAACATGTTCTGGGCATTATTCTACAATGTGTTAGGAATACCCATCGCAGCAGGAGTACTGTATCCATTGACAGGAACATTGCTGTCGCCCATAATCGCAGGAGGAGCAATGGCATTAAGCTCAGTAAGCGTAGTAATTAATTCGCTGATGTTGAAGTACAAGAAATTGTGAAAAAATAATGCCCGCCAAATTAAGTTTGAATGATGCCATATTAGTTGCTAAACAACGAGAAAGTAGTTGTTTATCGCAAGTCTATCTTAATTGTGATACTCGGATGGAATGGCAATGCAAGAGCGGACACACTTGGAAAAATACCCTCTACAACATTCGAAAAGGACAGTGGTGCCCATATTGTGCGCATAGAGCGCCATTAACTATTCAAGAAATGCAAAAATTAGCACACGCAAAAGGAGGCGAATGTTTATCCGAAAAATATGAGAACGAAGTAACCAAATTAATCTGGAAATGCGCCGACGGACATGTTTGGTCTTCCATACCAAAAAGCATAAAGAAAGGAGTTTGGTGCCCTATTTGTTCCAAAAGCGGAGTTAATGAAAGAATTTGCCGTGCCACACTGGAAAGAATATTCGGACAAGAATTTCCAAAAATTAGACCTAAATGGCTTTTGAGTCCTAAAAATAAATTGATGGAACTAGATGGATATTGTGAAAAACTGAAAATAGCTTTTGAATATCATGGACAGCAACACTATGATACGGTGCCCCATTTCCATAGAGAAAAAAGTCTTGCACAACAAAAACAGTATGATGAACTGAAAAAAAACCTGTGTCTTGCTAACAAAATTATTTTGCTGGAGATACCTTACCAAATTAAACCCGACTACATCCCTCCATACATTGTTTCTCAGCTCGTTCTTAGTAACATAAAATTACCCGCGAATATTAATCCAGTAGTACTGGAGGATATGAAAAAAGAAGTAGCTTCGCCTCATCGTTTGAAAGAAATGCAAAAATTAGCCAAAAAAAGAAATGGAAAATGTTTGTCGGCACATTACCTTACTTCAGATAATAAGTTATTATGGAGATGCTATTTAGAACATGAATTTTTATCAAGCCCAAATGATGTTCAACAGGGAAAGTGGTGTCGCAAGTGTGGAATAATAAAAACATCAAACATCAGAAGATTAACCATAGAAGAAATGCAGAAAATAGCAGAAACAAGACATGGCAAGTGTCTTTCTAAACAGTATAAAAATAATAGAACACCCCTTTTGTGGGAGTGTAAAAAAGGTCACGAGTGGAACGCCTCTACCGACAACATTAAAGCTGGAAAATGGTGCATAAAATGCCAGAGATATTCCGTTGAAGATATGCAAAATTTAGCTAAACTAAGAGAAGGAAAATGTCTATCAGAAGAATACCGAAATGATACTACTAAATTATTATGGAAGTGTAAAGAAGGACACGAGTGGAACGCGGTTTTTAGCAATGTGAGAAGAGGCACGTGGTGTCCTCAGTGTTTTAGAAATAGAATAACACAACAAAAAATGAAAAAAGCAGAACATGAATACGAAAAAAGAACTGGAACACACGCTTGATAACTCCGCAAATCATTCGGGAAAGACATTTAAAGACAGAAGCATTACAAGAATGCATGAACAGCTTTTTAGACATGAAATACAGTGTTCGTACAACAGGCAGAGAACTGCCAGGCATGAATAAACGAAAGACTCGCGCAGGCAAAGCATTTTTTGATGAAATCTGGAAATTGCTAGGGTGTGGCAGATGGCAGAACAAAAAATAGGGTTTGCACTAGCAATTGAACCACAAACATACTACGACGGAGAAGGAAACTACATTGTTCGCTCTGAGAACCAGGGACTGGAAGAAGAGGCAATTCTCACTGTGCTCAGAAACTGGTTAAAAAAAGCAGAACATGAATACGAAAAAAGAACTGGAACACACGCTTGATAACTCCGCAAATCATTCGGGAAAGACATTTAAAGACAGAAGCATTACTCCGCATCTATGAAAGATCCCTTTAATGCAACTTTTGTGATAAACTCAAACGCTGAAACAGGAAAACGTCTAACCAAAGCTCAAAAAGAATTTATGCAAGAGATCTGGAAAATGCTGGGGTGGAAACTATTGGTGAAGAGATAGAGTTCGCGCTTGGAGTCAGAGCAGTAGAACTTTTTGATGGCAGAAAAAGATATTTTATAAAAACACAGAACCATGGCGTACCGCAAGAAGTACTCATCACGCTTTTACGGCATTGGTTAAAAATGACTGAAGACTCTTACTCAGCTGAGTTTAGGGGCGAGAATGGCCAAGGAGCACAGTCTGTCTAAGCCACAAACTTGAGTACTATGAACTCTCCTCAGCCAAATTACTTTCATCAGACGCAGGCAGCACAATTGATTCAACCCTGTTTTTTCCAGCATTCTTTGCTCTGTACAATGCTGCGTCAGCTTCTTGCAAAAGAGTTTCTGCAGGGATACTCTTGCCTGATGCAACACCTAAACTGATTGTTACACCACAACCTGACTCAACAGCAGCACGACAAGACTCTGCAAGACGCACTGCCTCGTCATGCAGTACTGGTGTACAGAACACAAACTCCTCACCACCATAACGCGCAAACACAGAACTTTCACCAAGAGTTGACTTAATTGTTGTCGCCACTTGCTGAAGAACTTTATCGCCAGCAAGATGGCCTTGAGTATCATTGTATTTTTTAAAATTATCAACATCAATCATGCACACAGAAACAGACTGAGTTGATTCTAATGCACGAGCAAGAGCTCTGGAGAAAAACGCACGATTAAACAGACCAGTCAAAGGATCAGTAATTGAAGAAGCATGCGCTGACTGATATAACAATGATTTTTCCCATGCCTTGCCAAAACTCTCAACAAGACCTGATGCAAGAGAAAAAAATTCAGTTAAAGGAGTGTCAGAGAATAACAAGACCGCGCCTGTTCCTGCGGGAATCACAAGCAAGCAAGGAGGAAGATTTTCAGCAAAAGGCACTTTAGCAAACATAACGTCATTGCTAATTTTATGAGACAAAAATGCAGTCTTTGTTTGCTGAGCATGCGCAGATGCAATAGCTTCAACACGGCCGTATATTTTTGACAAACCAGGATTATGATGATATCTTGCAACGAAATCATTAGTAACAATAGTGCAGTTGCCTAATTTTAGTTTGTCAACAAAAAATTCAGCAGTACGCTGAAGCAATAATTCAGGCTCAAGAACAAATAGCACTTGAGATAAGTACTCAAGCATCACAGACATGTCAGCAACAGAATGCTCAGTCATAGAATTCTGCTCAAATACAGGAAGTAATGATGAGAACAAGACTGGTGCGAGAAGAGCAAAACAGTCTATTTTGGATTGCTCAATAACAGGAATTGAAGCACCAAGTGAACCAGCAACATCACAAATAGACTGAAGCTGATTTTTTGAGGTGCGCAAACCAGGAATAACACACCAGCCATGTTCAATAGGCACAAAAATGTTTGTGAGACCAGAAGGATCTTGAATTGTACAAGTTTGCTTTATCGCATCATCCAACACATCTCTTAACCAGCGCTGATAACTTATTTCACGTTCCATTAGTTGAATAAATAATGGAGGAATTCCTGAGCTTGCAAGTTTTTTATATGATTTATCAAGCACAAAAACATACATTCCTGTGGCAGAAGCAAGCTTATCAACTACGAACTGAACAGGGATCATGATGCAGCACAGAAGAAGGAATATAAAAAGGTGAGTGAAGAAAAGGCTCTGGTGAAAATGTACCCTGCTGGCGGATAGTGTGAGCGCGTGTACAGTACACGTGTTTGCCGTCGTAATACTAAGAGCAGGAGAGGCATCGCGACAGACAACACACCACGCGAGCACCCAGCAGGGACGAGACAACAGTCGAGATTTTCACCAGAGCCTGAAGAAAAGAGATTCTAATAATTATTTTTCAATTCTTTCGAATACTTTTCGGTTTTTCTCTTTTTTTCCGGAGAGTTTGCGGAAGTTTCGTAAGCTTTGCGAATTGTTCGTAATCTTTCCGATTTTTTCTTGCAAAAACACTTAAAGAAAGAAACCAAAGAAAAAAATAGACGCCGGCGTCGGTTAATCAGGTATACCGCCAGCCTGACCCGCTGGAGCCAGAAATGGTCTCTGGGTTCAAAAGCTTTGTGATTTTAGGCGGTTAGAATCACCATGCTGAATCTCCCAGCGCCGGCGTTGTTATGATTTTATTGGTTATTTTTCTTCAAAAACTATGTCGGCTATAACAATTTCAACTTTTTTCACCCATTCACTTGGTGCATCTTCGTTAACAATATACCCAAAATCACGAACATAATTAGGTTTAAGAGGTGCTGAATCAGCCATAAAAGAACTTGCAATAATTACAGGATAATTCTTTTCACTTATTCTTTGTCCAATAGAATTCAAGAAATAAACCGTAATTTCTACTCTAGAGAGTGATTTATTTCCAGTATTCCTTATTTTTCCTTCAACAGTTGGTTTTTTCGCATCATATCCTGGAGTATCATATCGTCCATACCCTTCTCCAACTTTTACAGATTCAAGAACTACATACTTTTCTAGGTATGCTTGTTTGGTGTTTATTGTCCTCTCTTGAATATCTGGTATAGATTCTTTTTCTGTGATGGGAAGATCGCCTATACCATTAGAACTATTTATTCGATAAAAATCCTTGGTAAGTTCAACTTTAGCAACTTCTCTCATTCCAAATGAGACACCAATAACCATGAAAAGTATCAAGATAAGAAAAATCATTAATAATGAAGTGCCAATATCTTTCAAAAATAAGTCTTTTATTTTACTTTCTTTTTTATGCTTAAGAATACTTGATAAATTCATAAATTTTAGTGCAAGAAATTCTATGATGGCACAAATTGGCGCAAGGATCGCCGTTGCAATTGTTAGAATAACTAATGTTCCAAAAAAGGAAACTGTTCCCATAAGACTTGAACTATTTCCGGAAAATAAAGCGCCAAGACCAAAAAGCATATACAAAAAGAATTCTGCAAGTATTGCAATAATCGCTAGAAAAAATATGATGATTGCAGTTCCGATTTTCATAAAAATAACACCTACTCTTGAGGTAGAGCGGAAGTATAAAAAGGTATCTTAAAGTTTTTTAAATTGATCACCACTTCACAAAAATAGTTCTTTCTTGAATCTTGAGCAAATTCTTGTCAAAAACTTATGATTCTCTCGTGGAAAAGAATTCATTGAATACCGTTACTTCTTTCCAAATTCAGTATACTTGCATTTGCCACAGTAGTTTCTGTCTTTGTGGCTTGCCATCCAGTAGCCTTCTCCGCATTTTGGGCAGGCTTTGGCTGTGCATTCACCGTTTTTGTATAATTTGTATCTTCCGCGTCCAAGAACTTTTTTTACTTCTTTTTTTGTTTCTTTTTTTTCTGCCATTTTATTCTCCTGCTGGTGCGGTTGTTGCTTTCTTTTCTTTCTTTTTTGGTTCTACTTTTAATAGTTGTTCTGGACTACTGTACGCATACGCGTGAACTGTTGCGTTTGCTGAACCAAATTTAGTATGAATGTGTTTGACAATAACTGTTTCTTTTGCAACACCCAGTTTTGCCACAAGTGTTTCTGTTACTTCTTGATTGCTTGGTGTTTTTCCTGTAAAGGCTATTTCTGCGGTTATTTCTTTTCTTTCCAAGAGAGGGTTTTCTTTTGTTGTTAAGGTCATTTCCATTTTAGTTCACCTTGATTGCATATTCTCCAAGTGCTGTCATGCCTGTTTTTTTGGCTATGTCTGATTTTTCATTGAGTATGAACATTCGTCCTTTCCAGTTTAGTGCAAATTGTGCTGTTTTGCATAATGGACATTCATCTGCTTCTGTTATGAGTTTACATCGTCTGCATGCTTTTTTTTTCATGTGTTGTTTACTCCAATTTGTGTTTTATTTTGCTTCCTTTTTTTTCTTTGGTTCTGGTTTTTCTTCTTTAACAATTGCTGGTGTGGCTTGTTCTTGTTCTATCCATTCTATTTTGCCAAGTCCTGGCTGTCGCATTGTTAGTGAGACTTTTGGATTGGTTGGGTCTTTGAATGATACTGCAATTACTCTGGCTCTGCATAAGTCTCCAACTTTTAATGTGTGTTTGCTGTCTCTGCCCGTTAAGACTTTGTCTTTTGCAAAACTTACAAAATCATCCATTGTCTGACTGATGTGTATCATACCATCAATTGGTCCTAAGGGCATGAATGCTCCAAAGTCTGCTATGTCTCTGATTTTTCCTGTGATGACTTCCTGAAGTTCTGGTTTAAATGTCAGTAATTCAAATGTTGCTTTATAATAACATGCGCCATCTCCTGGTATAACTACTCCTTCATCTACATCTGTTACACCTACAACATCAATTACTATGCCTAGTGATTCGCTTACAAAGCCTTCATATTTGTGGCGTACTGATTTAATGACTGCCAAGCTCGTGTTTTTGTCAAACAGGCGTGGCGGTACTCTTATGTGGTCGCTTATGCTTATTGTGTAAAACATCGTGTGCATCAATACAGCACGCGTCATAGAAGCGTCTGCATCTCATTATGTCAGTTAAACAAGAGGGGGTTTTTAAAGGTTGTTATGGCCTGGCGGTATTGTTCAATTTGAAAATTAGTTTACACTTCTTAATAGTCTAGATTTTTGCTTCTTTTTGGGTGATTTTTTATGACGAAACTTACTGAGAAGAAGAGACGATGGGTTGTGCAGCAGTTTAGAGCCGGGAGAAGTGCTACACA
>ORJL010505718.1_pt1 | contig 11616 bp, 10 predicted proteins | sample 1779941 | NCBI WGS metagenome assembly ORJL01 (sample SAMEA104232317, study PRJEB22302) | groundwater metagenome | biome: forest; feature: aquifer; material: groundwater | place: USA | collected 2011-08-07 | depth 5.8 m | reverse complement strand
TCGAGCGCGCGCCTGAGTTCACCCGCGCCGTACTCGCATTTCTCGAAACCTGAGAGCCCGCGTAAATCTCCGCCGAATCGGTGGCTGTGACTCCTGCGGCCTGCTAGCGGGCACCGCCCCCCGGCGGCTTCGGCGGCGTCTTCGCGGCCGGCTCGGGCGTGTGCACGTAGTTCAGGTTCGGCTGGTACTTCTGCAGGTGCTCCACGTCCTTGTTGTTCTCGTTGCACGTGTAGGGCAGCAGCCGATCGCCGGGCTTGCCACGCGTGAAGGTGCGCGTGATCGACCACGGCCTGATGAAAAACACCGGATCGTCGTAGGTAACTGTCCACTCCATGGTGTCAGCGCCGGTCTTTCTGAAGCGCTCGGTCAGCCGCAGTTTGGCGCTGTGCTCGTGTCCGGCGGTATCGAGCCAGCTGCGCTCGTCGATGCCCGTGGTGTCGACGACCAGGGTGTCGCCGTCCCATCGGCCCACGGAATGGCCCATGAAGAATGGGTACTCGTCGATGTCTTCGGGATGGCGGCGGCCATCGAGATGAATCGCCCGCCACGTCGCCTGGTATTCAAACAGGATCGACACGACGTCAGTGTTCTGCACCAGCAGGAACGGAAACGGCGCGGTGAAGCCACGCGACGGGCCCGCGGGCAGGCAGATGCCGGTGGGGTCTTTCGAGGTGTCCACGGTGCGCCAGCGTTCGGCCCCAAGCGCCGTGAACGGCGGTTGACGCCCCAGCGCGACCGACAGGTCGGGCGTGTATTGGTTGATCCAGAAGCCGTTGAGGTCGGGGCGCTGTGGTGCCGCCTGCGCCCACGCGGGCGCGGCACCCAGCAGTGCCGCACCCAGAACGAGCGCGGCTCCCAGCATCAGCGGTGAGGCGGATGTTCGCATGCGGTCTGCTCCTCGCGAAGTTGAGGCGTGCGCGTGGTGGCGCTATTGGCCGGGGGGCTTTGGCGCCCCGGTCCCGTAGTACTGCTGACCGCCCAGCACGGTTCGGCCGTCGGGAAACGTCGCGGTTTTCATGTTCGCCAGCTTGGAACCGTCGCGCGCCAGGTAGCCGTCCACTGTCAGGAGATCGCCGACCTTGAGCGAGTCCCTCCGCCAACCCGCCCGGTAGAGGGAGTTGGGCGCGCCGCCTTCGATCGCCCAGTGCGCGACGGCGTTCGCCGGGCCGGCCACGTCCATGTAGAAGTAGACGTGCGGGTTTGTCCACTCGACCTTGGTGACTTTGCCCTGCAGGATCACGGGCTTGTCACGGTCGTACTCCGCGGCGAATGAGTGATGAGCGGTGACCCGGCCGCCGGCCACCCCGACCACTACTGCCACCGCGACCGCCATCATGCGTCGGTTCATCGCAGATCTCCTTGGCTCCTGGCAGGAACCCACGGGCAGCAGGGTATACCGAAGGCGACATCGACGGAAGGAATCAATGCGGCCGCGCCGGCGCCCGGCCAGGTCGATGAGGCTCCGCATCGCCCGCATTGCCACCGCATGCCCGTGTCGCCGGAGAGTTGGTTCAAGGGCCTTGGGTCTGACACCCCTAATAGGGTCCCAGGAATCGTTCGCCGTTGAAATGAATGAGATGAGTGGGGGCATCTGCGATCCATACCTCCGTCTCCCAGGCAATCACCGCGGCGAATTCGAGAAAGGTCTTTCGGTCAGGAAAAGCACTGACGTACACAAGACTGGCGTTGGATTTTTCAAAGAGCTTGGTCAACTCAGCGTGCCGTTTTGAGTCCACAGGACCGTGGCTGGTAACACTTTCGATTAGAAGTAACCAGTTCTTGTCCTTCATGTAGAGGACAACATCAGGCAACTTGCCGTGACCGTCGAGGGTTACGCCGAGAAGTTTCAAGAGATCTTTGTCAAATCGACCGTGTTTGTCGCCAGTATCCCCAAGGTACACGACGAAACTGCCGGGGGCGTATCTCGGCGCGAAGGCTTCGACAATCGACTTAATCAGTTCGGAGTGGTCACCAGGCGAGAGCTTGAGTTCTTCCCCGTCTCCGACCTGCACGGGCACCATGTTCATCTCTCGTTCTTTCGCGTACTTCCGAACTAGCGTGTCCTTGACTGCGAGGTATCTGGGCAACAGGATTTTGTAGTCTTCGGTACCCACGCTCTTTAAAAGCAACAGTGCTGCTGGCTCAACCTGATAAACCGCCGCCGGGCTGTTCACTGGCCTCAAAGGATTGTCCGGGTTGTAGAGACAGATTCCCGCAGCGATAAACTGATGCATCGACTGGCGGCGGAACGTCTCCCTCGTATTCGGGGCGTAGTCCGCGCCGTAGTGATCCCGGGCCCAAGTCATAATGGGCGTAATCCCAATCAATGGATTTTCAGCAGAGGACCACTTGCGTCCTGGGGACAGGTTCAAGAGAGCCAAGAGACAGAGCGCAGTTCTTTCGTTCAGTTGGGCGCGAGGTAAGCCGAGGTCTTTCAAGACCTGCATCGCTTCAGCGATACGTTGTTCAGGATTCATCTGCCGCACCCTCCACCAGGGCGTCAATCCTCTCTTGGCCCATGTGTGGCTCAACTTGGGCACCAATCTCCCGTAACACTTTCGCAGACGGGTACTTCATGTTGCGAAGATCCGTAGCGTTCACCTGGGTGTGACCTGAAAACGCCCTGAACACCTCATCCACTCGGGTCGAGTTCAGGTAGCACGCAAGGCCCTTAGCCAACATGGGGTCTATTCCGTGTTTTCCGTCATGAACGACATTCAAGTGATTCTCGAATCCCACGCGATCCGAGTCAATCATGTCAGGCGTCACGAGGTATGCGACCACCCGACGCCTTTCCTCTTTCGAGGAAAACCGTTTTATGAGCACGTACCATCCCTTTGGCATCAACCACTTGCTGACTTCAGGGCCTAGTCGAAGAGCATTGGGCTTTCGATGCGTCTTTGGGAACACGAACTGCCCCTTCGCAAAATGATGTGGATACAACAGGGGCACCGAGCCAGGTTGGTAATCTGCCAGCCAGTGTTCTCGCAGCCTAAAGTCAACCACTGGCCCAGTGCACACGTCCACGTCAAGCTCCCGCAGTTCGCACTCAGTAAATCCACGTCCGTTTGCCGAACGTTTCCCCCCTCTGGGGATGTGAAAATACGCTTCGTTATCGGAAGGCTGCACAACGTCGGTGAAGGGCCTTCGCAAGACCTTGGTGTCGGTGAAGGTGTGGTCGTGCGACATGGAGACGGTCACCTTTCCCTGTCTCTTACCCTTCACCAGTTTCAAAATAAGGTTCTCTTGAAGAACGTCGTCGTGCTTGAACGCCTTGCTTCTCGACCCAAACACATGAAGGTGCTCAATCGAACAGGTGCGAAGCAGCATCTTGCGAAACGGTTTGTAGTAAAGGCCATTACAGAACGACCGAGGAATAATCGCGACTATCTGACCTCCTGGTTTCGCCAGCAACACAGCTAGCGCAAGGAACGCCGTGTAGAGGTTGACCGTCTCAATCCCAGCCTTGCGCAGCAACAACCGGTGTACCGATGCGCTGTTGATCTTTCGGTAGGGTGGGTTCAGAACTACGTGAGTAAAGCGCGCACCTCGTTCAGCGTGGAGGTTTAGGACCGCATCGGTCACAAAGTCTGACTCGTGAACTACAAACGGAATGCCCAGCGCCTGTAAGCCATCCCGAAGATAGGATCGCATCGTAGGGTCAATTTCCCAGACTTCAATTGACGCAGGCTTAACCCTTTGGGATGCTGGAATCGTGAGTGATCCAATCCCTGCTCCGCAGTCCAATAAACTTGTTTCAGCTGTAATCGGCTCGAACAGATCCGCCATGAACCTAGCGATGCTACTGGGCGTCATGAACTGACCGAGTTCAGCCTTAATCACCGGGTCGAGTCGAGCGTTGGCTTCGGCGCGACGGGCGTCGAGCATTTCGTTGTTCATGATCAATGGTCTGATTCAGTCTTACTCATCAACGTCAAGCTAGTCCACCAAGTAAGAATCCCCCGGAATCCTCCAATTTGTCGATTTCCCCTTAGCAACCCGTGGTGAAAGGCTGACTCATTAGGGATCGACATGATCGATCACTCGTACTACACTGTGGCGCATGGCGAAGGGACGCCTCCGAGTGGCCTGGAAGTCGGCAGGGACCTTTCCCGCTCGTCATCGAACAAATTCGACGGCAGCGAGCATTCCATTTCTCTCTTCTTCTCCTGGGCCTTAAACTTCCTGTTTCTGCGCGGCAATTGGAGGCTTCAATGAGTACGAACGGCACCGCATCGCCGAAGGACGACTTTCTTGCCCAGATCTTCTCCGTCTGCACGACGCTGACGGTAGAAGCGATGGCCGCCGCCTCCGCGAAGGCCAAAGGCGCCGGCTTCGAACTGAACCGTGGTCTGGTGCCGCTTCCCGAGAGTTTCATCAACCTGTCCACCGCGCGCGTGATTCTCGAAGACGCGATTGAAAAGCAGAAGCTCGTCCAGCTGCCCATCACCGTGCAGAAGGAGCTGTTTGCGAATCTTGAGACGATTTCAAAATCTCTCCAGGGTTTGACGGCCGGCGTGGACGAGGTCGTCAATTTGACGAGCGCCATCGAGGTGCTCAACACGTCCATCTGGAAATACGGCCTCTACAACCTGTCCGACCAGGTGCTCGGACACCAGAAGAAGATCAATCAGCTCAAAAACCAAGAGCTCCAAATCGTCAAGGCCATCGAGCAGCTCGATGGCGCACGAAGGACGGCGGAACAAGCCAGCGCCGCCGCCGCCGATGTTGACCAAAAAAGAGCCGAGGTGCTCGCGCTGTTGGACCAAATCAAGCAGCACGCGGCCACGTCAGCGACCCTGTTGGACCAAGTCACGGCGGCGAACACGCAGGCCAGCACGCTCTACTCCAGCATCCTGCAGAACGAGAAGCAAAGCGGCGAGCTCACGGCCAACATCAAAACCGCCAGCAACGAGCTGTCGTCCGTGAGCACCAGTATCAAGAGCTTCTATGGAGAGGTAGACGAGTATCGGAAGAAGATCATCCAGACGGGCGACGAGGCGAGCAAGCTCATCACGACAGGCGAATCGACCTTGAAGAAGATGACCGACGACGCAACGTCGAAGGTCGATACGACGGTTGCCTCGCTCCACGCCACATCAGCACAGACAGCCACGGAATTGGAGGGGAAAGTCGATGCTCGAATCGCCTCTGGCGCCCAAGAAATATCAACGTTGATCTCGAGGACCGAGTCTGCCCTTACCGGTTTCCAGGACGTCGTTGACGGGAAACTGGCGAAGTCGTTGGAAGCGCTCGACACCAAATCAACCCAACTGGTCTCTGATGCGCAACAGCGGTTCGCGGCGGCTGAGGAACAACTTGGCAAGCGGTCGGAGGAGACCGTCGAAGCCAATCAAAAGAAGACAGGGGCGCTCGTCGGGAATCTCGAAACGCTGGCGGACCAAGTAAGGGAACAGATACAGCAGGCGACCGGCTTCGCCCTGTTCGGCGCTTTTCAGGCGCGTCAGAACGCCATCGTGCAATCGAAGAATTTTTGGAAATGGGCGATCTTCGTGCTGGTGATCGTTTCCGCTGGTGTTACCGCTTGGATTGCCTACGAGGCACAGTCATACAAGGCGACGGACCTCGCGTTCTGGGTGAAGCTGTCGTTGACGCTGCCTCTCGCCTTCGCAATTTGGTTCTGCACCCTCCAATACAGCCGGGAACGCCGACTCGAAGAGGAATACGCCTTCAAGGCGAGCATCTCGGTCTCGTTGAACCCCTACCGCGAGTTGGTCCATTCCATCTTGGCGGCGGACGCGGCCGCTGACCGGTCGAAATACACTGACTTTGTCATCGACTCGGTCAAGAATGTCTTCACAACACCGACGGAGCGGGTATTCGAGGGCGAGAAGACCGGCTTCACGAAGAAGATCTTCCAGGAGACCGCCGAGATTATCGGCGCGGCCGTCAAAGCGGCGAAGTAAATACGGCCTCCGACTGCGCAAGTTCTTCAAGGTCAGGGCAGCATCGATGACGCCGCGCCGTCGCTCTGTCGCGTTTCAATCTACGGCAGACCATGCTATTTGTTCGGGCTTTGAGCCTCGCGTCCCACGTGCTCCGCGGGCGTGACTATCGCGACTCCACGGAACGGGTGAAGCGCCAGGAGGTCTCCGTCGCCCGTCACGATCACATCCGCGCGCCCGTTCACCGCGACGTGAGGAACTTGTCAGCCACTCCCGTAGGGCCGGATTTCATGCACTCCCTTCGAGGATGGCACTCGCAGACTTCTCTCTAGACGAGATCATGCGACGCCGGCCCTTCGAGGGACGACGAATCCATACTGCGCGCCAGCATGGAGATCACGGCCGTGTCGGTGATCCGGACCCCCGGAAGGAATCAATGTGGCCGCAGTCACGTCAGGGGCACCAGGCGGAACGCCTTTCCCTTCGCGGTTCGATAGGTGGAAAAGCCGCGCCGATCCAACGTCAGGATGTCGAGCACACCCACGGCGTCGGCCAACTGCACGAGAGTGGCGTCGGCGAAATCCATGGGCGTGTCCGCGTATCTGGCCATCAGGTCGGCCGCCACGAGCACCATCTTTGGGTCGGGTGCCGCCGCGATCTGGGTGCCAGAAGCGATCAGCAACTCCGCGAACGCGAGCGGACCGCCAAGCACGCCCGAAACGAAATACATCACCTCGGTGACGACGGCGCCGGTGGTGATCAGGTGACCGGTGAAATCATCGAGGCGTTCCGCCACGGCCGCGTGCGCGGGATCGCGACGGTTGACATAGGCGATGAACGGGCCGGTATCCACCAGCCACGTCTTTACCGCCAATTACGTTCCTTGATCTCCTTGGGCCATCCGGTCTGGGGCGAAGGCATGTCGAGGCTGCCCCTGAGGTGGCCGATCCGCCGGCCCAACGGACGATCATCGAGCCCCTGGTCGATCAACTCGCGCACTACTGCTGATCGGGTCTTGCCCGTGGCCTTGCATCTCGCCGTCAGTCGCTCGTCTTGTGAGCGATCGAGCCGGACGGTCAACGTCGTATCCATGGATACACTGTAACACGTCGTAAGACACTGATGGCCAACCGGTTCGCTTCGCGCGACCGCGACCTCGTTGCGAAGTAAACAGATTGGCGGCGGTCGCTGTAATCTGAAGTCACCAAGCCCCCGTGAAAAGTGTCCTAATCTGTGTTCTCTGCGTAATCCCCGCCTTCGCTCGACACGAATCGTTCGAGCTACGGCGAGGCCTCGCCGTAGCGGCCTGCGGCCGCGAAGGCGGGTGTGGCCCTGGAGTCTCGTTATCTGCGTCATCTGCGGCCCAAGACTGGCCGGCGTTCCGCGGCCCGGGCGGACAAGGTCACTCCAGCGAACAGAATCTCCCCGTCGAGTGGAGTGAATCGCGCAACGTCGCCTGGAAGATCCCGTTGGCGGGCCTGGGCTGGTCATCGCCGGTGGTAGCCGGCGGCAAGGTCTGGGTAACGACCGCGGTCGAGCAGCGCGGCATCTCGCTGCGGCTGCTGGCCTTCGACGTTGCCACCGGCCGCGAAGCGATCAACGTCGAGGTCTTTCACATCGCGGCGAACCGCGACATCAATCCCAAGAACAGCTGGGCCTCACCGACGCCGATTGTCGACGGCGATCGCGTCTACGTGCACTTCGGCGCCGACGGCACCGCGGCGGTGACGACGACGGGGACGGTGGTGTGGAAGCAGCGCTTCGAGTACCAGTCGCAACACGGGGCCGGCGGATCGCCCGTCGTCTACGGCGACCTGCTGATCTTCAGCTGCGACGGCAGCGACGCCGCGTTCGTGGTGGCGCTCGACAAGCAGACCGGCAAGGTGAAGTGGAAGACGAACCGGCGGTCTCCGGCCGACCAGGCCTACACGACGCCGCTGGTGATCCGGGTGGGCGACAGCGATCAGTTGATCAGCGTGGGCGCCTACCGCGCGGTGTCGTACGACCCGCTCACCGGCAAGGAGATCTGGCGCGTCAGTTACGGCGACGGTTTCTCGAACGTGCCGCGTCCGGTCTACGCCCACGGCCTCGTCTACATCGCCACCGGGTTTCAACAGCCGTCGCTGCTGGCGGTGCGCGCGGATGGGACCGGCGACGTGACGAAGACCCACACGGCGTGGAAACTCAGCCGAGGGGCGCCGCTGACGCCGTCGCCCCTGGCCGTGGGCGACGAGTTGTATGTACTCACCGACGGCGGGATCGCCACCTGCCTGGACGCGCAATCGGGCGCGGTCATCTGGCAGCAGCGCCTGGGAGGCACCTATTCTGCGTCTCCCGTTTGGGCCGACGGGCGCATATACTTTCTCGCCGAGCAAGGTGTGACCACTGTGATTGCCGCCGGCCGGGAATTCCGGCGGCTGGCCACCAACCCGCTGGACGGTGGCCTACTGGCGTCGATGGCCGTGTCGGGCGGCTCGTTGTTCCTGAGGACTGATAGTCACTTGTACCGAATATTGGAGACACTTCGATGAGCATACGTCGCGCAATTTCGTCCCTGGTAGTGGTGATGACCCTGTTGGTGAGCGCGTCGGCGTACGCGCAGGCCACGGCGGCCGGGCAGAAGCCCTTCGAGCCCCAGGTGGGCCAGGCGGGCAAGGACGTGGTGTGGGTCCCCACGCCGCAGGCCGTCGTCGACAAGATGCTCGACATGGCCAAGGTCACGAAGACCGACTTCGTGATGGACCTGGGGTCCGGTGACGGCCGTACGGTGATCACCGCCGCCAAGCGCGGCGCGCGGGCGATGGGCATCGAATACAACCCCGACATGGTGGACCTGTCGAAGAAGAACGCCGAGGCGGCGGGCATGACCGCTCGCGCGACGTTCGTGAAGGCCGACCTGTTCGAGACCGACTTCTCGAAGGCCGACGTCATCACCATGTTCCTGCTGCCGTCGATCAACATGAAGCTGCGGCCGACCATCCTGAACCTGAAGCCCGGCACGCGCATCGTGTCGAACACCTTCACCATGGAAGACTGGCAGGCCGATGAGACCGCGACGGTGAGCGACGGCTGCTCGAGCAGCTGGTGCACGGCGCTGTTCTGGATTGTGCCGGCGAAGGTCGAAGGGACCTGGGGCACGCCGAGCGGCGACTTGAAGCTGACGCAGACGTTCCAGATGATTTCCGGCACGCTGGGCAACCAGGCCGTGCAAGGCCGCCTGCACGGCGCCGAGATCACCTTCACCGCCGGCACGGCGAAGTACGCGGGAACGGTCGAGGGCAACACGATCAAACTGACGTCGCCATCGGCGATCACCGCCACGAAAAAAATGTAGCGTCCGCCTTCAGGCGGACCGCTGCGGATCGCGCCTCACAAACGGGCGGGTAGACCCCTCCAGGTCGTCCGCCCGTTTTCGCGTTTTCAGGCCCAAATGTCTACAAATGTCACCAAAGGTCATCTCTCTTTGCCTCGTCTATCCGCCCCAGGGAATAGGTGTATAGTCTGCGCACATAGGGAGGCTAGGAAGCCGAGCTAGCGTGTGGCTCTGCGCCTGGCGATCAGGAGTGTTGGAATGAAAAGCGTCGGTTCCATCACCCTGGGCACACTGTTTGTGTGCCTCGGGCTTGTCGTTGTACGTGCGGCACAGCCGCCCGCCCCCAAGGCACCCACTTCCGCGCCGGGCGCTATGGTGGGCAAGCAGTCATCCGTACCCGCGTCTGCCGCCAAGCCCGCGTTGGCCGTTTCTGCTGACGAACAAAACGCGCTGGTGAAGCGCTATTGCGCCGGGTGTCACAGCGACCGCGGCAAGGCCGGCAACCTCTCGCTCGCCTCATTCGATCTCGCGAAAGCCGGCCACGAGGCCGACGTCGCCGAACGGATGATTCGCAAGATGCAGGCGAGCATGATGCCGCCGCCTGGCATGCCGCGGCCGGATCCGGCGACCTATCAGAAGCTGATCACGTCGCTCGAAACCACGGTCGACACCTACGCCAAGGCCAATCCCAATCCCGGCGGGCGCAGCTTCCAGCGCTTGAACCGGCCCGAGTACACCCGCGCCGTCAAGGAACTGCTCGATCTCGACATCGATGCCGGCCGCTGGCTGCCGAACGACACCTTGAGCGCGAACTTCGACAACATCGCCGACGAACAGACGCTGTCGCCGACGCTGCTCGAGTCGTACCTCAACGGCGCCGCCGACATCAGCCGCATGGCGGTGGGCGACAAGAACGCGCCGGCGATCGATTCCACCTACACCAACCCGAGCTACCTGTCCCAGCACCCGTGGGACCACGTCGACGGCGCGCCCTACGGCACGCGCGGCGGCATGGTGGTGGATCACGTGTTCCCGGCCGACGGCGAGTACTCCTTCGAGATGACGTTCAACTCGGGCGAGAACACGCGCTTCGAGGACATCGACATCTCGATCGACGGCCAGCGCCTCGCGCTCGTCGAGTATGAGCTGATCAACATTGCCGGCGCCGACGGGCGCGGCCAGACGCCGCTGCGCACCGAGCCGTTCCTGGTGCGCGCGGGGCAGCGCAAACTCGCCGCCGCGTTCGTGCGCAAGATCGACGGTCCCTACGAGGATCTGATTCGGCCGCACGACTGGTCGTACGCGGGCGGTGGCTCCGGCGGCAGCGGCATCACGACGCTGCCGCACATGCGCGACCTGGTGATTCGCGGCCCGCTCAAGACCACGGGCATCTCGACCACCACCAGCCGCCAGAAAATCTTCACCTGCCGGCCGACGTCGACCAGCGACGAAGTTCCGTGTGCGCGCAAGATCGTCACGCACCTCGGCACCGCCGCGTATCGCCGTCCCGTGACCGCCGCTGAAGTTGATCGCCTGATGCCGTTCTATGAAACCGGCGCGGCCAAGGGTGGCTTCGAGGCCGGCGTGCGCGAGGCGCTCGAGGCGGTGCTGGCCAGCCCGCACTTCATCTTCCGCCTGGAGCGCGCGCCCACCGACGCGCGCGCCGGCGGCACCTACCGCGTCGCCGACGTCGACCTGGCGTCGCGGCTGTCGTTCTTCATTTGGGGCCTGCCGCCCGACAAGGACCTGCTCGACGCGGCGGCCCGTCGCGAGTTGTCGACGCCGGGCGGGCTCGAGAAGCACGCGCGCCGCATGCTGGCCGATGCGCGCGCCGAGGCGCTGTCCACCCGCTTCGCCGGGCAGTGGCTCCGCCTCCAGGACGTCGACAAGGTTCACCCCGATCCCAACTTCTATCCGAACTTCGACGAGAACCTCGCCGACGCGATGCGGACCGAGACCAAGTTGTTCTTCAACAGCCTGGTCAAGGAAGACCGCAGCGTGCTCGACCTGCTGACCGCCGACTACACCTATCTCAACGAGCGGCTGGCGCGTCACTACGGCTACCCCGGCGTGGTCGGCAACCAGTTCCGCCGCTTCACCTATCCCGACGCCTCGCGCCGTGGCGTGCTCGGCCAGGGCAGCGTGCTGGTGCAGACCTCGCTCGCCAACCGCACCTCGCCGGTGCTGCGCGGCAAGTGGGTGATGGAGGTGCTGCTCGGCACGCCGCCACCGCCGCCACCGCCCAACGTGCCGACACTTGATGAAACCGGCGGCGCGAAAGACGGCCGCCTGCTGACGACGCGCGAGAAGATGGAGATCCATCGCAAGAACCCGACCTGCAACTCGTGCCACCGGTTCATGGATCCGATCGGCCTGGCGCTCGACAACTTCGACGTC
>ORJL011094897.1_pt1 | contig 11621 bp, 9 predicted proteins | sample 1779941 | NCBI WGS metagenome assembly ORJL01 (sample SAMEA104232317, study PRJEB22302) | groundwater metagenome | biome: forest; feature: aquifer; material: groundwater | place: USA | collected 2011-08-07 | depth 5.8 m | reverse complement strand
TTCGGGGAACATGGTTATTTGTTCCCGTAAAATACCTGTGATGTGATGCATAAAAAACCTAAAGATTTACGTTATGAAATGTTTGCTATATAACCATATTTAGATGAATAGTGTTCCGACTTTTTACACAGTCTCAATGCCTTAGGCACAGGATGACGAAGGATTTACTTTTGAGACAGCCTCATAACGTAATGACTATTCCCGTGGCGACAGGAGTTTCTTCCTGTCGTTCCAACCACAGAGAATACCTCTGTCCCCCCTCGTTTGGTGTTAAGCAACTATTCAAAACCCATCCCAAGCAGGTACTTTTCGCTCCAAAACGCTCTCTCATTACTCTCTTTTGCAAGATGTAATCACGATTGTTCTGTTGTCAGGTTATTTTACCAACACCAATTTTGAACTTTGAAAACATAGAAAATGTTGTTTCAAGGGGATGTCAGGAAAAAGGCACAAAGTACCGAATATAATACGTTTTGGCACATTTTTTAACGTAGGTAGATTTTGCAAATTGCAGAGTGTCTCAGAAAGTTTGTAAAATGTAGTATGTGTGTGGATTTTTCTTATACTATAATTGTTCATACATATCAAGAGATAGGATGTAGAACTGCCAATATTGAATTATCAGACATTATAAAAAAGGGTTTTGAAAACTTGAGATGCTTTGTTGAACAAATAAATTTATTGCATAGATAGAGACGAAATAATGGAATCAGCAAATCCTATTATTTTTGTCGGGGTATTAATTTTTCTTGCCCATCTGTTTGCCGCGTTGTTTGAGCGAACCCGTGTCCCCGACGTGTTGTATTTAATTCTCATAGGATTGTTTATTGGCCCGGTGTTTCATCTTGTCTCTCCGACTGATTTCGGTGTCGTAGGACATATATTTACATCTATAACATTAGTTATCATTCTTTTCGAGGGTGGATTGGAACTCAGCTTTAAGAGTTTGCAGCAATCTATTAAAGGAATTCTTGGTGTTACATTTGTAAGTTATTTTCTTTGTTTTGGTTTTCTGGCTATTACTCTTCTCAGTTTAACATCGTTTGAAGTGCGTACAGTATTATTTCTTTCCGCAGTTTTAGCGGGACCTGCACCATCGGTTATCATACCAATTGTCCGTCAAATGAAACCGAGAGATTCAACGAAAACGATATTGATGTTGGAATCGCCTATTGGTGAAGCGTTGTGTATTGTTGTTTCCCTGGGAATACTTGAATCGTTCCAGCTAACGGAAATAAATATCGGGAAATTGACAGGTGGTCTTCTCTCGTCCTTTTTGTTAGCTGTCATAATTGGAGCAATCGGAGGATATACATGGTCTGTTTTACTCCATCGCGTAAGAAAGTTGCGGAATGCAATTCTTACAACCCCGGCGTTTGTATTTATAATTTATGGTATTACAGAGTTTCTGCATTTTAGCGGTCCTGTTGCGGCATTAACATTTGGAATGGCATTAGGGAATGCAGGAGTTTTAAAAATTCCCTGGATTACAAAAAGACTTGATATTGTACCACTTCAACATAATGAAACGGAAAAACTCTTTTTTGGAGAGATTGTTTTTATTTTGAAAACTTTCTTTTTTGTCTATCTAGGATTGTCTATCCGATTTACAGATTTTTGGTCGATGGAACTTGGCTTTGTTCTCACCTTGGTATTACTGCTTTCACGAATACTATCGGTACGATTAGTTGTTGATAGAGCAGAAACGTCAATTGAAGATGCTTCATTCATGGCATCACTCATTCCAAAAGGGACTGCGGCGGCAGTCTTGGCTTCTGCTCTTGTCAATATTGGGGTTCCGGGCGGAGAGTTAGTTCAGAATATTATTTATGGGGTTATCATTATCAGCATAGTGACGACAGCCTCATTAATTTTTATGCTTGAACGTGGAGGCATTAAAAGACTTTATGCTATTGTATTTAATCGTTATGCTCCCTCGTCTGAATTTGTTGATGAAGAAAGAAAGTAGTATAAGGCTCTATCTTGTTTTCTCAACCTTTTCTATTTTTTCTTTATGACATCATACAAATCAGTACGTCGGTCGCGCCAATTAAGTACCGTTCCTGTTTGACGGTGTTGTTTTAAGAGTTCAAGATCAACATCATCAACAATGACGATCTCAATATTTGGCGTTGCTTCAGCTAGAATTGCGTCACGTGTAAAAGGAATATCCGATGGTGTGAAAATTGCTGATTGTGCATAATGAATATCCAGATTTTCAACCGAAGGAAGGTTTCCCACGCATCCTGCAATAGCTACGTAGACGTGATTTTCGATGCAACGGGCTTGAGCGCAATAACGGACTCTAAGATAAGCATACCGTTCATCTGTGTTAAAGGGAACAAAAATAATTTGCGCTCCTTGTTCAACAGCCAATCGACTAAGTTCAGGGAATTCGATATCATAGCAAATCTGAATAGATATCTTTCCACGGTCAGTGTCGAAAACTTCAAGTCTTTCTCCCTGCTTAACTCCCCACCATCTACGTTCACTTGGAGTAATATGAAGTTTGTATTGCTTTTCAAGACTACCATTTCTTCTAAACAAATAAGAGATATTGTATAGGTCATCTCTCTCGACTGTAAAATGGGAACCTCCGATAATATTAACATTATACTTCACGGCAAGTTTTGTAAAGAGTTCGAGATATGCATGAGTAAATCCCGATAGTTTTCTCATTGCAAGAGCAGGACGTTCTTCCGGTAAAAATGATAAGAGTTGAGTGGTGAATATTTCGGGGAATAGGATGAAGTCGCTATGATAGTCGGACGCAACATCAACGAAGTATTCGCACTGTTTAGCAAAATCTTCGAAACTACTTACGGCTCTCATTTGATACTGGACTGCACATATCCTAACGGGAAGTACAGGAACATAGAGTCTGTTTGAGTCAGGAATGTAATCAAGGTTTGCCCACTCTAAAAAAGTAGCATATCCCATTGATTCTTTATCGGAAGCAAGGTAATCAGGGAGGAGACGTTTTAGGACAAAGCCATTGGAAATTTGGGTGGTTAATACGGGATCAACCAATGATTTGCTAATCACTTTATCTACGTATTGTCGGGCAGACATTGTATCAGCATATTGCGCATACCCGGGAATGCGGCCACCCAAAATGATACGCATCAGATTCATCCGTTTGGCAAGTTGTTTTCTCGCCTCATAGAGTCGGCGAGCCAACTTAAGACCACGATATTCAGGATCAACCATTATCTCTATTCCATACAAGGTATTTCCTTTTGGGTCATGATTTCGTATAAAACCGTTGTCGCTGATTTCAGCCCATCCATGATGCTCACCGTAAAGATTGAAATCGAGAACTAAACTGCTTGATGAACCAACCAACTTTCCGTTATATTCTATGCAGAATTGTCCATCAGGAAATGTAGCGAGTTGACTCTCAAACTGAGCTATTGACCAGGGCTTCATTTGAGGAAAACTTTTTAATTGAAGAGCAACAACATTATCGTAATCTTCAATTAATAAATTTCTTATGATAATATTTTTTTCAAATGTTTTTAAGTCAATTTCAGACATGGTTATTCTTTCGGTATTTTGTTTAAATTCTTAAGTTCCGCCCGTTTCAGCGTAATTTTTAAGAGCGGCGGTGTTATGAGTGTTGTTACTATAACCATTAATACTATTGCAGAGAAGACAGAATTGTCAATCACATTTAAGCTTTTACCAACGCTGGCAAAGATCAGACCGACTTCGCCGCGCGGTATCATGCCTACTCCTACCGTTATCCTATCAATACCTTTTTCAAGAACACCAAGACTGCAGATTTGTTTGCCAAGGATTGCAACAATTGTAATTGCTGCTGCGATGCCGAGAACAGAAGCATCAGTAAACGATTCCATGCGTACCTGAATCCCCATTAAGACAAAGAAGATCGGGACTAAAAATGTTGAGACAGGTTTTATAAGAAGTTCTATCGTAATCTTTTCTCTAAACGCTTTGAAATGAACATCTTCAAGGATCAGCCCGGCGGCAAATGCACCGACAATTGCCGCAAGCCCCGAAGCATTAGCTAAATAGGAGAGAGAAAAAGCCAGGAGTAATGCCGAAGTCAGCATCATTCCTGATGTACGCATACGAGCAAGTCGCGGCATTATTTTGGGTATGAGATATATTCCCATAACCAATGAACCTCCGAGAAAAATAATCGCAACCACAATAAGTTTAACCAATGCGAATAGTTGAAGTGGTTCTCCAATCGTTGCAGAGGTAATGATTGCGGAAACGATCGCGAGAATAATCAAACCCAGCACATCATCTATGACTGCGGCGCCAAGGATAATTTGCGCTTCTTTTGTCTTCAGTTTTCCGAGATCCTTAAAAACCCTTGCTGTAATACCGACACTTGTAGCCGATAGTACTGCCCCGATGAACATGTGAATATAATTCAGGCTGAAATCTGCAGGAACATGGGAAGCTAATGATTGTGGAAGTTCTGTAATAAAAAGCCAACTGATACCAAATCCAAAGGCGAAGGGTACAATGACGCCTAACACCGCAACAAACAATGAAGATTTTCCGACATTCATCATACCCCTGACAGTAGATTCAAGTCCCACTTCAAACAAAAGAATAATGACACCAAGCCGAGCCAGACTATCAATGACAATTGCCCAGTTCTCGTGAATCGGAGCTACACGGAGAGGTTCAAAAAAACTCCATGAAGGATTGAATAAGATCAGGTTTCCGAGGATGACACCACCGATTAACTCTCCTAACACAGCCGGTTGTCCCAATCGCTCAAAGAGAGCGCCGCCTATTTTTGCTACAATGAGGATGAATATTAATCCAAGTAAAACCGAGGATATAGGATCATCATGGGCGCCTGTTTCTGATGTACAACCGCTGACAATGAGCGTTATACTCAGGAGCCCAAGTAATTGTAGGTGTTGAGATGTTCTTGTTGTGTTAATCATAAATTGTTCGCGGTAATTTCTTCAATAGTACTTTTTATCTATTCCTTGTATAATTATTCTATTCACTCCGGATACATGCTGTGCGTAATTTGTGCATCTCTTCTCACTATGGTATATAGTATGAAAGGTTTACATCTATTGTTCATAGGATTTTTTCAAGAACGGCAAATTGCCAAGCGTCTTGCTTATTGTCAAACGTTCAAATTCCCCAGATTTTTTTGCGATGCAAGAGTTGCTAATAATGCCGTAATGAGTAATACTAAAATTCTGACCATTGTCTTCATAGCAACGATAGCCAGAGTCAATCCGACTTGCCAGTCAACAAAAAAATAAAATTGGACGAGCGGCAACGTTATCGCATATATGTATCCCCAGTATTTACCATTATACCAAGAAGATAATAAGACGGGGAGTACAAATAGTATAGAAAATTGTATTTGAGGTCCCGATATGTAGTTTATCCCTAAACACAACAACGCTAAGATAAACCAGATCAAGGATAGTAATTTTTTATTGTTGTTGCGCAATGGTCGAAATGGTTCAACAATACTTGTAGAGAGGGTATTCATGATGATGCAGTTCCTTTTCAAAAAAGAATGATCAAAATACAAACGCGATACTATCAGATCATAATAACAAATTGAAAGCTACTAATAAGATCTGTTAGTAAGATAGAGTATTAGAGGCAAAGATACAATAGGAGGAAAAAAATGTTTTTGAGACGCGATGTCTTGTTGTCACGTCAATTGCACAGACGGCAATAGTAGAGAAGAGATTTTTTTATTTTAAAAATTGCTCCATCCTAAAATAAGTAAATGATAGAAACCGATAAATCGGTTTCATTGTTGTTTGTAATTTGTATTCCCATGATTGAAATCGTGGGCTGTGAATTTATTCTCTTCTGGGTTAATACCCCGAAGCTTGCTTCGGAAAAAAAGTCCAGAGCTTGCTCTGGGGTTTAATACCATTTATTTAATGAAGCAGGAGATTGGGGGTGGACAGTGAGGGCGGGGAGACCCCGCCCCTACAATAAAACTATATTTGTTGATTGGAATGATGATTTTGGGGGTTCCCGTTCCGTCAGTTAAAACTGACGGCAATAGATAAAGAATGTTAGTTCTGTTGTCGTTGTATTGATGCAACGGATGACGTTCATCGGACGCCTTGAAGAATTGGGATTCCTCCTCATCCGCTAAAGCGGAATCGTCGGAATGACAGACTTTAAATTTTTGCTTCGTGGCGGGGGGTTGCTTCACAATCCCGCTGATACATGATGCGGGAATTGTTCGCAATGGCTTTGGGTTAAAACATCCCTTCCCAATCAAACGGCTTGCCTAATTTTATAAGAGAAGAAGAAACCTTCTGTCCCTTTCCATCCACTTCTTTTAAGCCAAAATAAGTGCTTAGATCTCCCGCATCAATTAAGATTGGTGTTTCTTCAACGTGGGTATCTACCTGATACCAGATGCCGATATCGGCGGGGGTGGTTGTGCTGTTGGTGTGTTCTATGAATACATTTCTAATAATTACATCATAGACTTTTTTGCCGTTGGCGGGGAGTGTGTTGTATGAATCAAGGTTTGCTTGTTTGTACGCGCCGTTGGCAAGAGCGAAGAAGGAGGTGAGTATTCCTACCGCATTGTATTTTCTTATGTTCCATTTTTCGGGGTCGTTGAGGGTGTGCCCTGATTCGACGAGCATGGTGCTTGTCCCCCACAGTTGCATGTTATCGCCGAAGGCTCTTGGTTCAAAGGTATCATCGTATTTTGCTATTGCGTTGGGGATGAACTGTTGCATGATTTCGGCAAACATGGCATTAAGATATTTTGCCCGCAAGCGTACTTCGTTATCTTCTTTTGCTATGTTGTATGCAGGGGCGAGCAATGCGATTTCGGCTAAGGTGTGTGTGGCGCCGATTGTACTGAGTTCCTGATCGTGCAGGTTAAAGCCGAACATGGGTTTCAGTTTTTGCTGGAGTTCTTTGAGGATTCTTGCTTCGGGGGTTCTCAGGGCAAGGGCATCGCGATTCATATCGATGTTCTGGGCGGTTCTGCGCTGAAACCGTTCTGCTCCGTCGGGGTTCAGCATCGGTAAGAAGTGGAGTGTTACCTGATTGAGCAGTGTAGCAACTTCTTCTTTTCCCGAGTACATCTTGAAAAAATTCAACAAGTCGGCAATTGCCATTGTCGCAGTCGATTCATCTCCATGCATCTGTGACCAGAGCAGTATGCTAATGTTTCCTGTACCAATAGAGAATAATCGGATGGGTCTTCCTTCTAAGGAGTTCCCTGCAACGCGTACCTTGCATAATGTTTCCGGCAAGTTCATGCTATCAATGATGGCGTGGAATTGGCCGGAGGTAAATCGCCTGGTTGTGAAGGAATCAACACGGAACGATTGGTATGCGTTGAAAAAATGTTTTGAGAGATCTTTGTACATATGTGTTTTTCGATTATAAGTATATGCGAGTACCGACTTGACAAATTTGAATTGTTTGAGAGACAAGACAGACAAATCCCAAGGGGATGGCTTAACCAAATGTCTGTCCTATTGTTTCTTTTGGGAGCAATAGACTAAACCTGTGTGATAAAAAACCACAACGAAATTATGTCGTTGCCACGAACCCCCCCCAACCCCTCCTCATTTGAGGAGGGGAGAGACAACGATAGTAAGTATGTTCTCCCCAACCTTTGGATAATATATAAAAAATATAATCTTGTGAGAAAAAGGGGTGTGATGGGGGTGTTTGGTTTTTGTTTCGCTTTTTGGTATCATTTAGATATAAACAGCAACTGAAAACTATGAAATACCAGCCTCAATACTCTTCCGACTCGCAGTTAACATCGATGCGTGAAGGTAAGAGAGAACTTTTTCTCGAAGGACACGAAACAAATTTTTACTTATCTCATGACCCTGATTACTTAATTCAGGAGTTCAAAACTAACGGAAACGGCAACGGAAAGCGCTCGAGCAAGAAAGTATCTGTGCAGGCGTTACGTGGCGGTATTTCCTGTTATCTTTTTGAGCATATTGATGGGTTTCATATCCCGACTCACTTTGTGAAGCGTATTTCCGATACGGAAATGATGGTTCGCAGGCTTGATATGATTCCGGTGTTTGTAAAAGTGTATAACTTCAGCGTTGGAACAATACCGGAGCGATTTGGCATCAAGGAAGGAATTCCGCTTGAATTTCCTATTTTCGAGTATTATTTGCGTGGTCCGAACCAGCAATTTACCTGGGTTAATGAGCATCATTTATATGCTTTGGGTATAGCGACACCCGATGAAGCAAAGCAAATTAACCGACTTGCCTCTAAAATTAATGCTGTTTTGCGTGCTTTATGTCTTCGCAGGAAGCTTGCTTTAATAGAGATGCAGTTAGAGTTTGGTCGCTATAAAGGACAGGTATATCTTGGGGATGACCTTTCACCCAGAACATGCCGTTTTGGTGATGCATCCCAGGAAAAAGTTGTCGATATCAATAAATTTTCTCCAAGCGGTGAGGGAACCGAAGGCATCTATACCGAGCTTCTTGATCGTCTATCATTAAAAATATAAAGCCCTTAAGTGATTACACCGTACGGACTTGAAGTCGTAGTCAAGTTTTTTATTGTTGCTATTATTGTAGTAATAGTGACCGTTTTGTTCATTAATAGCCCCGTTTTGCGCTATATTATAATAGGAGTAGTAGGGTTATTGGCAATTTTTGTTCTCAATTTCTTCCGCGATCCCAACAGAACAACCCCAACCGATAAAAACATCGTTATTTCGCCTGCCGATGGGACTGTAGTCCAAATAAAGGAATTTTTTGAAAAAGAGTACCTGAATTGTGAAGCGGTGCAGGTAAGCATCTTTATGTCGCCGTTGAACGTACACGTAAACAGGTTCCCGATTTCTGGAACTGTGGGATATTTTCGGTATATTGAGGGTGAGTATCTTGTAGCGTTCGATGACAAATCGTCCGAAAGGAACGAACGAACGCACATAGGTGTTGAAAGTAATGGCTATAAAGTCCTGTTTAAACAGATAGCAGGGACAGTAGCCAGAAGAATAATTGCTCCAATCCATGTAGGTCAGCTTGCGGTTATGGGTGAGCGTTTCGGGATGATACGATTCGGTTCGAGAGTCGATGTTATTATGCCGAAAGGTTCTCTTGTAAATGTGAAGTTGCAAGATCGCGTGGTAGCGGGTGAAACAATCCTCGCAAGATACAGCCCGGTAGTTGATACGGGCAAGTAAGTAACGTATGTACAACAATACCATAGGTACACTATGAGAATAACACGTGCAGTCGTTCCAAGTTTGTTCACAACATTAAACATGTTTTGTGGATTCCTCGCGCTCATTCATACCATGCAGAATGATTTTGCCGCCGCCGCATGGTTCATTATTATCGCTTCTATCTTTGACAGTCTTGACGGCGTGATGGCGCGCCTGACAAAATCATCCAGTGATTTTGGGGTTGAACTTGATTCGCTTGCCGATGTTGTTTCTTTCGGTGTTGCTCCCTCCTTTTTAATTTATCAACTCCATTTACACACGCTGGGCAGTTGGGGCGTTATTATCAGTTCGATGCCGATGATCTTCGGCGCGATGCGTTTAGCACGATTTAATGTACAGCTTGTGGGATATGATAAAGATTATTTCCGCGGTCTTCCGATTCCCGCCACTGCAATTATGATCAGTTCTTATATTCTCACCTATGCAAATCAGGGAACAAAACTCACCGAGACGAGCGCAATGTTTTTAGCGCCGATTGTTATTCTTCTATCTCTATTGATGGTGAGTACATTTAAGTATGATACAGCGCCAAAGTTTTCGCGTCGCGGCATTTCCCAGCATCCCTGGCGGTTTGCTCTTTCGATGCTTGCGATTTCAGCAATGATATTTTCTAAAGGAATGGCCATTTTCCCGGTGTTCATTCTTTTTGTGTTAACGGGACCGATACGATATTTTGTGCAATCAATTCGAACCATGCTCCATCCGGCTGAACAAGGCAAAGAAGATGAGCATCAGGTTACGAGTATTGACGCGTAACAGATAAAGAATGTATGTTTACTCCTATCAACTATGATAGGATTTTATCAAAATAAGGAATACAGTAATGGGTAATTTAGGAACCGGTGAAATATTAATCATTCTTGTGCTTGTCCTTCTCTTCTTTGGTGCAAAGAAGATTCCGGAGCTTGCTCAAGGTTTAGGAAAAGGCATGAGAGAATTTCGTAAAGCCGCTCGCGATGTGCAGGATGAATTAGAAAAACCTGCAATGGACGAACCGAAAAAACCGGAAACAAAAGCGTAATAGTTGCCGGTTGTACCGGATTGATGCTTCTACCGCAGGCGTAAAGCCTGCGGCTACAGTTATTCTTTTTCTACATTACATCCATTGGAATGTTTAAGGAGAAAAACGTAGTTTTTGGTTTTGAACTACCTGTATAAAATATTATTTTAGTACCCCGTTGTTTATTTCTGCTCAAAAGCAAGAGCGACGGGGTATATCTTTTTTTATCGATCTTTATCAATATCCTATTTTTCAGGACTGTAGAATACTTTCGGACATGAATACTTTTGATACGTTACGCGAACAACTTGTTGCCGGAACAACAACGTGCAAACAGGTTACGGAATCTTATCTTCAAACGATTGAGCAAAAGAACCATTTGAATTCGTTTCGTTCGGTATTTGCTACGGAAGCGATAGAACAAGCAAAAGCGATTGATGCAAAAATTTCCGCCGGAACTGCGGGTCCGCTTGCAGGAATGGTGATGGCAATTAAAGATGTTATCTGTATTAAAGATTCTCCTACCACATGCGGTTCTAAAATTTTAGAACATTTTGTACCTCCCTACAATGCAACCGTTATTGAAAAACTTCGTTCTGCCGATGCTATCATTGTCGGGAAAACGAATATGGATGAATTTGCGATGGGTTCATCGACGGAAAATTCTGCATACGGTTCTGTGCTCAATCCGATTGATGAAACACGTGTTCCCGGAGGATCGAGCGGGGGATCGGCTGTTGCCGTTGCGGCACAATGTGCCAGAACATCGCTTGGAACGGATACAGGGGGTTCTGTGCGTCAACCGGCGGCATTCTGCGGTGTAGTCGGGTTTAAGCCTACATACGGGCGTGTTTCACGTTACGGTCTTGTAGCGTTTGCATCATCGTTCGATCAGATTGGTCCGTTTGCAACTTCGGTGAGAGATATTGCTCATGTGATGAATGTAATTGCCGGGCATGACCCGCATGATTCAACTTCGGCAAATGTCCCTGTTCCTAATTATCTTGAAAGTTTAACAAACGATGTTCGCGGGTTACGAATAGGGTTGCCGAAAGAATATTTTGCTGATCAACTTGATGCCGATATTCGTAACGCCATTATGGAGAAGGTGGAATCGTTGAAAGAACGGGGGGCAAAAGTACAAGAAATTTCTTTGCCTCATACCGAGTACACGGTTTCAACATATTATATTCTTACAACAGCGGAAGCGTCATCGAATCTTGCACGATTTGACGGAGCGAGATACGGATACCGCTCGAAGAATGCAAAAGATTTGACAGCGATGTATGTGAACTCGCGCAGTGAAGGATTTGGGGCGGAAGTGCGCAGGCGCATCATGCTTGGTACGTACGTCCTTTCCGCAGGATATTATGATGCGTATTATGAAAAGGCACAGCAAGTCCG
>ORJL011570929.1_pt1 | contig 11623 bp, 11 predicted proteins | sample 1779941 | NCBI WGS metagenome assembly ORJL01 (sample SAMEA104232317, study PRJEB22302) | groundwater metagenome | biome: forest; feature: aquifer; material: groundwater | place: USA | collected 2011-08-07 | depth 5.8 m | reverse complement strand
GGGTGCGCAGCGCCATGACGATCTCTTCCAGTGAAGCGTTGCCGGCGCGCTCACCCAGGCCGTTGATGGTGCACTCCACCTGGCGGGCGCCGGCCCGGACGGCGGCCAGGCTGTTGGCCACGGCCAAGCCCAGGTCGTTATGGCAGTGCACCGAGACCACCGCCTTGCCGATGTTGGGCACGTTTTTGAAGATCGTGCGTATTAGCTCGCCGAACTCCTCAGGGGTAGCGTAGCCCACCGTGTCGGGGATGTTGACGGTGGTGGCCCCGGCGTCTATGCAGGCGGCCAGGAGTTGGCAGACGTAGTTGGGGTCGGAGCGGCTGGCGTCCATGGGGGAGAACTCGACATCGTCCACGTGGGCCTTGGCCCTTCGGACGGCCTCCACGGCCATCATCATGACCTCTTCCCGGTCCTTCTTGAGCTGGTGCATCATGTGGATGTCCGAGGTGGAGAGGAAGGTGTGGATGCGCGGGTGTGCAGCGCCCTCCACGGCCTTGGCGGCGGCTTCAACATCGTTGGTCAGCGCGCGGGCCAGCCCGCAGATGATGGGACGGCGCACCTCTTTGGCGATGAGGCTCACCGACTCGGACTCGATGGCGGAGTTGACCGGGAAGCCCGCCTCGATGACGTCCACGCCGAGGCGGTCCAGTTGGCGGGCGATCTGGAGCTTCTCCTGCATGTTGAGGGTTGCCCCCGGGGTCTGCTCCCCGTCTCTCAGGGTGGTGTCGAAGATGATAACTTTATCCATGGCCAACCTCTTTCCAGGAAACCACAGGACGTTAGCGGCTCATACTCCACACTTAAGTGTGTGGTATGAGCCAGCGCTACTGATGCTTTATTATACCCCACACTTAAGTGTGGGGTATAGGACGGCGCCGCCCAAGAGGTCAAGACCGCCGGGGCAGTCGTGGAGTACGGGCGAACTTCTCTGGGCGGTCCTTCTGCGTTTGTATGTAGGCTCGCACAGTTTCAAGGGCAGCAGGCTCCACCTCTTTGACGCCGTACCGTCGTTGCCAGAAGTGGTTGGTCTCGGCATCAAGCTTCAGCTCTGGAAAGGCTTCGAACACTTTGCGAGAGGAAATGCCTTTGAGCAACTTAAGCGCCGTGGGAAGTTCAGATGGATCTGTGTCCAGAAGCAAATGCACATGCTCAACCATGGTCTGGCATGCCAGGAGGCCAATGGCCTTGTCTCTGGCAACTTCCCACAAGAGGTCCCTGGCCTTTTGCTCAACGTCACCGAGCAGCAGCCATTTCCGCTCCCTTGTGCCAAACCAGACGTGATAGTACATTGGCTCACCCGGAAAGAACCGCTATACCCCACACTTAAGTGTGGGGTATAGCAAGACCGTGTTCAATAGGACGTGCTCGGCCACAGAATACCACACAATGAAGTGTGTGGTATGGGTGCTTCCTACTTCGGGTCCAGCCAGGGCATCATGGCCCGCAGCTCCTTGCCTACCTTCTCGAGGGGCAACGCCTGTTCCCGGCGACGCATGGCGAGGAAGCTGGCCCGGCCGGCCTGGTTCTCCAGGATCCACTTCGAGGCGAAGGAGCCATCCTGGATGGCGGTCAGCAGCTTCTTCATCGTGGCACGGACGTGTTCGTCAATGACCTGGGGCCCGGCGCTGTAGTCGCCGTACTCGGCGGTATCGCTCACCGAGTAGCGCATGTAGGACAGGCCGCCCTGGTAGATGAGATCAACGATGAGCTTCAGTTCGTGGCAGACCTCGAAGTAGGCCGATTCGGGCGCGTATCCCGCTTCCACCAGGGTGTCGAACCCGGCCTTGACGAGAGCGGATATGCCGCCGCACAATACCGCCTGCTCGCCGAACAGGTCCGTCTCGGTCTCCTCGCGGAAAGTGGTGTCGAGCACACCGGCCCTGGTGCAGCCCAGCCCCTTGGCGTAGGCCAGGGCGTTGGCCTTGGCCTTGCCGGAAGCGTCCTGATGGACAGCCACCAGGGCCGGAGGTCCGCCGCCTTCGGTGTATAGACGCCGCAGAACGTGGCCGGGGCACTTGGGGGCGATCATCGTCACATCCACGTCCTTCGGGGGCACGATCTGGTTGAAGTGGATGTTGAAGCCGTGGGCGAACATAAGGGTCTTTCCCTTGCTCATGTGGGGGGCCACCGACTCCTGATATACCTGGCGTTGGGTCTGGTCGGGGATGAGCATCATGATTACATCGGCGGCCTTGGCCGCCTCGGCTACCGTGCCAACGGGGATGCCGTGCTCCTTGACCATATTCCAGCTCTGGCTGCCCTGGTAGAGGCCGACCATGACCTTGCAGCCGCTGTCCACCAGGTTCAGGGCATGGGCGTGGCCCTGGCTGCCGAAGCCCATGATGCCAAAGGTCTTCCCCTGCAGCAGGGAGAGGTCCGCGTCCTTATCGTAGTACAGATTGACCATAACTACCTCCTCTTTATTTCACTAAGTTGGCGATTGGGCGTGGGCTATACCCCAGGATTAATCCTGGGGTATAGCCCACCCCATCGCTCGTCTAGGCTTGTTTCTTAGCTCTGGCGCTTCCGGAAGGACGGGGCCGGGGTTCTTCTTCCACCCCCAGGGCCCCCACCGGCCCGCGGGCCATGGCGATGCGCCCAGTCCGAGACAGCTCCTTGACCCCAAATCCCTTGAGTAGCCGGAACAGGGAAGTCACCTTGTCCTCGTCCCCGGTGACCTCGATGATAAGGGAGTCGGGCGCTACGTCAATAATGTTGGCGCGGAAGATGTCGGCTATCTGGATGATCTCGCCTCTGGTGGCGGCGGTAGCCCGGACCTTGATGAGGGCCAGCTCCCTGGCCACCATCTCCGCCTCGGCGAAGTCCGATACCTTCACCACGTCAACCACTTTGTAGAGCTGCTTGGTCACCTGGTCCAACGCGGTAGTGGCCCCGTCCACCACGATAGTCATGCGGGACAGGCCGGGCTGCTCGCTGTGGCCTACTGCCAGGCTTTCGATGTTGAAGCCACGGCGACGGAACATGCTGGCCACTCGGTTGAGTACGCCAGGCTTGTCCTCTACCAGGGCAACTATGGTGTGCTTCGTCGCGGCCATCCTCGGCCCACCGCCTCTCTCTTTGGTTCTTTGATGAAGTCAGACAGCGCCGCTCCTGGCGGGACCATGGGGAAAACGCACTCCTCCGGCTCTACCTGGAAGTCAATGAGGAAGGGGCCGGGGTGCTCCATAGCCTGCGTGATGGCGGAGACCACTTCGCTTCTGTGAGTCACTTTTAGGCCCTTGATGCCGTAGGCGCCCGCTATGGCCACGAAGTCCGGGCCGGACAAAGGCGTGGCTACATATCGCTTCCCGTAGAAGAGCTCCTGCCACTGCCGCACCATGCCCAGGAAGCCGTTGTTCATCACGGCCATCTTTACCGCCAGCTTCTCCTGGGCCATGGTCGCCAGTTCCTGGATGGTCATCTGGATGCTGCCATCGCCGCAGATGGCCCATACAGTCTCGTCCGGGCAACCCGCCTTCGCTCCGATGGCCGCAGGCAACTCGAAGCCCATGGTGCCCAGGCCGCCGGAGGAGATGATGCTGTTTGGTTTGGAGAAGCGGTAGTGCAGGGCCGTCCACATCTGGTGCTGGCCGACCCCGGTGACGATGAGCGCCCCTCCTTTGGTGGCCTCCCAGATCTGAGAGATGACGTATTGAGGGAGAAGATGGTCGCCGCCAGGGTCCGAGTCCAGGGGGTACTGGCGCTGCCAGTCAGCGATCTGACGGAGCCATTCCTGGTGAGTGGCCTGCTGTAGCATGGGGTTCAGGGCCTGGAGGACGTTCTTTACGTCGCCGACGATGGGCACGGTGGCGGGCACGTTCTTGCCGATCTCAGCAGGGTCAATGTCAATGTGGACGACGCGGGCCTGGGGGGCGAAGCCGCTGACCCGCCCGGTGGCCCGGTCGTCGAAGCGCATCCCGACGGCCACGATGACATCAGCGTGGGAGACGGCCAGGTTGGCGTAGGCGGTGCCGTGCATGCCCAGCATCCCCAGGTGCAGGATGTGGTTGTGGGGGAAGGACGAGAGGCCCAGAAGGGTGTTCGCCACGGGCATTTGGGCCTTCTCCGCGAGCTCTTTCAGCTCGTCGAAGGCGCCAGAGATGATGATGCCCCTTCCCGCGATGATGACCGGCCGCTTGGCCTCGTTGATGATCTCGGCAGCCTTCTTGAGCTGCGTGGGGTGGCCGTAGAGCGTCGGTTTGAAGCCCGCCAATTCGATCTTGTCCGGGTAGACGAAGGTGGCCTCCTCGTCGAAGACGTCCCGCGGTATGTCTATGAGCACCGGCCCGGGCCTCCCGGTGCGGGCGATGTAGAAGGCCTCGGCGATGGTCTCCGCCAAATCGTCCGCCTTCGTCACCAGGTAGTTGTGCTTGGTGATGGGCAGGGTGATGCCGGTGATGTCCGCCTCCTGGAAGGCATCCTTCCCGATGAAGGGCCGGGCCACCTGCCCCGTGATGGCCACCATGGGCACCGAGTCCATGTATGCGTTAGCGATGCCCGTAACCAGGTTGGTGGCCCCCGGCCCCGACGTAGCGAAGCAAACACCCACCTTTCCCGTGGCCCGGGCGTAGCCGTCGGCGGCGTGAGCGGCCCCTTGCTCGTGGCGCACCAGGATATGGTGCAGAGCCGGGTAGTTGCCCAGGGCATCATAGAGGCGGATGACGGAACCCCCCGGCAGGCCGAAGATGGTGTCAACCTCCTCCTTGAGGAGGCTCTCGCAAACTATCTCTGCGCCCTTGAGCTTCATCCGGAGGTCTCCAGCACGGCGCCCCGGCTGGCGCTCCCCACCTGCTGGCTGTAGCGCAGCAAGTAGCCGCCCTTGGGCCTGGGTTGGAACTTGCCGACTTTGACCAACCTGGCCTTGATCTCGGCGTCGGTCAACTCCACGTTTAGCTTGTGGTTGGAAATGTCTATGCTGATGATGTCGCCGTCCTTCAGAGCGGCTATGGGGCCTCCAGCGGCGGCCTCGGGGGCCACGTGGCCGATGGCTGCCCCCCGGCTGGCCCCGGAGAAGCGTCCGTCGGTGACCAGCGCCACCTGGCCCTCCAGGCCCATGCCCGTGATGAGAGAGGTCGGCGTGAGCATCTCGGGCATGCCGGGGCCGCCCTTGGGTCCCTCGTAGCGGATGACGACGATCTCGCCGGGCTTGACCTCCTTGGCCATGATGCCCCTGGTGGCTTCGGCCTCGGAGTCGTAGACCCGGGCCGGCCCCCGGCGCGCCAGCGCCTCCCGGTCCACGGCGCCTGCCTTGACCACCGCGCCCTCGGGAGCCAGGTTGCCGAACAGGACAGCGGTGCCGCCGGTGGCCGAATAGGGGTGGCTCGTAGGTCGGATAACCTTGCGGTCCTTGACCTGCGCTCCGGCGATGGCCTCCCCAAGAGTCCGCCCGCCGACGGTCTTGACCTTCAGGTCCAACTTGTCCTTGACCTCGGCCATGAGGGCAGGGATGCCGCCGGCCATGTGGAGGTCCTCCACGTGGTGGCCCCCGGCAGGGCTGAGGCGGCACAGGTGGGGCGTGTTCTCGCTGATGCGGTTTATGTCCGCCAGCGAGAAGTCGGAGCCCAGTTCGTGGGCCAGCGCCATGAGGTGCAAGACCGAGTTCGTCGAGCCTCCCAGGGCCATGTCTGTCACGAAGGCATTGGCGATGGTCTCCCGGACAATGATGTCCCGGGGCCGCAGGTTCGCGCTCAGGAGGGCCATGACCTGCCGTCCGGCGTCCTTGGCCAGGCGGATGCGAGCGGCGTCCACGGCGGGGATGGTGCCGTGGCCAGGCAGGCCCATGCCCAGGGCCTCGGTGAGGCAGTTCATGGTGTTGGCGGTGAACATCCCGGCGCAGCTTCCGCAGCCGGGGCAGGCCACCTCCTCCAGGGCTGATAGTTCCTCCGTCGTCATCTGGCCGGACACCACTTTCCCTACGGCGGCGAACATGGTGCTCAGGTCAACCTTCTCCTCGCCCCAAGTCCCGGCCAGCATCGGCCCGCCGGAGACGAAGATGGTGGGTAGGTTCAACCGCACAGCAGCCATCAACATGCCGGGGATGATCTTGTCGCAGTTGGGAATGAGCACCAGAGCGTCGAAGCCGTGACCGACCGCCAGCGTCTCCACTGAGTCGGCGATAAGCTCGCGGCTGGGGAGGCTGAACCTCATGCCGGGATGGTTCATGGCGATGCCGTCGCACACGCCGATGGTGTTCATCTCGAAGGGGGTGCCGCCGGCGGAGCGGACGCCGTCCTTGACGGCCTGGGCGACCTCCTGGAGATGGCGGTGGCCGGGGATGACCTCGCTGAAGGTGTTGACCACCCCGATGAAGGGTTGCTCCATCTCCCAGCTAGATAGCCCCAGCGCCCGCAGCAGCGAACGATGGGGCGCCCGCTCGATGCCTTTCTTGACCATATCGCTTTGCATGATGTACCTCTAGCTTTCAGCACCCACCCGAGACTACCAGCGGGTGGAACTCGGCTTACCAAAAAAACGTCCGCCTCAGGCGGACAGAATGACCGCCCCTGCGGGGCAGCGTAGCTTTGATAAAGCTAGCACAGGCGAGAATGGTTGTCAATGAGAAGTTTGGGGTTGTTGTAGGGCGGGGTCCGTAAACCGGCATCGGTAGGGATTGCCCATTCTGCAATGTCGCTCCTAGCGCCGAGGTGTGATTACCTCTGCGGCCAAACACCCGAAGCGGTTCGAATTGCCTCCCTCTTAGCCTGATGCTATAATAGCGTGTCCAAGCTAGCTAGAGCATTGCAAGAACAACAAAGGAAAAGCCGTGCGTGAGACGCAGATCCTAGCACAAGAACTTGAAAACATCGTACTGTCATGCGCAACCGGCGGAACCGGAGACCCTGTGAGATACCGAGAATTGCGGGCCGAGCTCGTGCAGCATGCGCACATCAAAGACAAGGTGCCTAGCTTCCTGCTCTCGTGTAGAGAACTTGATCATTTCTGGGTGTTCATTAGGGACAGATTCCCCACCTATCGCGAGCGCCGGTCATACATTTGGAGTCAATTTGCCCCATTGCTTGACTACCTCGAGACAGATGGCGGGGTGCCTGCTGACAAGCTAATCTCTGGTACGATTGGCATGTTACAAGTGGTGGAGGTTCAGCGGCGCTGGGACCGGGCCCTGGAGAGGCGCTCAACAGATCCTGAGGGTGCGATTACTGCTGCTCGCAGCTTACTTGAAACAGTCTGCAAATGCATATTAGACAAGAGCAAGATCGAGTACCCGAGGGATGCCGATCTACCCAAGCTGTACAAGACAGTTGCGAGAGACCTTTCGCTAGCTCCGAGCGGTGAGCTTGACCACGTGTACAACCAGATCCTCGGAGGATGTTCAGCCGTGATCGAGGGGATTGGCGCATTGCGGAATCGTTTGGGAGATGCTCACGGAAAAGGAACCAACTCCTTGCACACAGAGGGCAACGATGCTGAGTTGGCAGTTAACCTCGCTGGGGCCATGGCTCTGTTCCTTATGAAAAGATGGCAGCAAGACCACACAGGCGCAGACGCGCCATAACGCGTCTGCGCCTGGGATGCGAGCTTCCGAGTTAAACCACACTTAGTGATGCTTGTCGATGGCGGTGGAGCGAAGTATGACGGCGCCGAGCTCTGTTAGGTTGCACTCAAGTGGGGTTACCTGTGAGTGACGATATGGGCGGGCTTCTCGCACGGATGGTTAGAGCTGTCGCCGAAGGAGAGATTGGACTCCACGACGAGCGACATCTTCTCTTGCCCAAACAGAGGTTGATTGAGGCATTTGCTGAGAACCGCGCTAGCCGCGATGCGCGCGACTTGCTCGATCGTGGCTTGCTCGTACCCGTTGAGCAAGATGACCGTGGGACGCCGCTGTACCACGCTGTCCTCTCTTTGGAGCATGTTAAGCTACTTGACCGGATGGATTCGCTACGATTCCCTCTCTACTTGCAGCAACTAGTTACGCAACAGTATCTGCCGCTTTCATGGGCGTTATACGCCGATGTCCAGAGCGAAATCGACGACTACCAAAGCGAAAGGGGCCGACCGCTTACAGACCTTGAAATAGCCTACGTTCGGGTTATCTCAGATTGGGCTGTTGCCGAGACTCGACAGGGATTCGAGAAGGAACTGCTCGACGGGTCGCCAGACACTGAGACGGTAAGAGGGCTGGCAGAAAGACTGAGGACCGCCCCAAAGCGGAATGCTTCTTTTGGCGCAGGTGAGAACGCATTAGCCGACGTATTGGCCTCGACCTGGCCGCCCGCGCGGATCTTCAGAAGCAGAGGCATCAAGGAGTTCATCAAGACAGGGGGTACAGGTTGGACTCCGGCTGAGCAAAGGCTACTCTGGACCGGGCACTTCGATTTCGCTTTGTGCGATGGACGGGGCGACTTGTGTCTGGTTCTAGAGTATCAGGGTGGGGGGCACACAGGGCGGAACCTAGAAGAGGACCGGAAAGTAGCCTCCAGAGATGCTACCAAGCAGGCCATCTGTGAGAAGGCAGGTGTGCCTTTGCTGCAAATCGCCGAGGAATGTGCCTTCCTTGAGAACCATCAGAGCGCATTGGGAGACCTTATCCGGTGCCTCGCTCGTTGGAGGCTGGACGCACCGAAATGCCTCGAGATCCTCGATGCCGTTTTGAATAGCGCGCAAACTGTTTGTGATGAGACAACTCTCAAGAGCGTTGCCCTACGTAGAAAGGTCTACACGGCTGCGGGTCGAGGGGCCTGTCTGCTCGCACTGGTGTGGGAGATCCATGAGCTTCTCGGCGATCTGTCTCCTGTTCCGGGCGTCCTGAGAAGGTACACATAGTTGATGACACGCGGTATGCATGACCATGAACACACTCAAAGGTGACTTCCCGGGCAAGGCAACGGAGTTCGCCAGCATGCTGCGCCTGCATCTTCCAGAGTTCCAGCAGCGCTACGGGGTCGCGTCGCTTGGCCTCTTCGGCTCCTACGTGCGAGGGGAGGAGCGATCGGACAGCGACCTCGATGTCCTGGTGGGAGTTCGCGGAGACTCCCGACCTTCTTGAGTTCGTCGCGCTTCAGCGAGAGCTGTCCGAGTTACTGGGGGTGAAGGTGGACCTCGTCATGAAACGGGCTCTTCGGCCTCGTATAGGTGAGCGCATTTCGGAGGAGGTGGTGCAGGTGTGAGGCGCAGTTACCTCTTGGTGCACATCCCACCGCCGTGGTAGAATCGGTAAGTAGGGGAGAGAGGAAGTGGCAACCAACACGCCGGTCAACATCGGCAACCTCATCTACACGAAGCCCGGCTTTCGCGGTGGCCGCCCCTGCCTCGTGGGTACGGGGACGACCGTCCATACCATCGTGGTCGCGCACCTGGAAGGGTTGAGCGCCGAGCAAATCCTCGAGGAGTTTCCCTACCTGGACCTGGGCCGCATTCACGCTGCTCTGGCCTACTACTATGCCAACAAGGCACAGATTGACGCCGACTTCGAGGCCAGTGACCGCCTCGGCGAGGAACTTGCTGCGCACAGCGACAGCCAATAGTGCGTGATTGCCCTCTATCTCGACGAGGATTCAGTTCGTGGTTCGCTGGTCCGTGGCCTCCGCGCCAGCGGTATTGATGTCGTCACCACAGCAGAGTTGGGCAGGCTCGGCGCTGACGACGAGGAGCAGCTACGTTTCGCGACGTCCCAGGGGAGGACGATCTACACGGCGAACCTGGCTCACTTTCCCCGCTTGCACATTGAATGGGTACGAGCAGGCCGTCACCACGCAGGTATTATCCTGCTTCCCAAGCAGCGGATGCCCATCGGCGCACAAGTTCGCGCCCTGAGCAAACTGGCGGATGCTCACTCGCCAGAGACGATGCGTGACCAGTTGGAGTTCTTGAGCAGGTGGTTGTGAGCAGAGCCATCATCGGCTCACGCCGATCGCAGCTAGCCGGCAGATAAACTCCTGCCGCTTACAGAGACGCCACAGTATCACGCCGCGGCTTGCTGTTCAAATCGATGTCCGCCACTACCAGCAGGCGGTGCCTCTTGTAGGGTCGCACGGCCGTGCGCCCCTACCGGCAGAATCCAGCCCTCTAGTGTTGGCCGCAACTCCTTGACCGCAGGCAGCGCCTTCAGCATAATGAGGGCACATCATGAGGGAGGAGACTTATGTCCACCGCAGCTAGCGAAACCACCATCCTCAACGGCTGCCGCACCACCCGCATCTACTGTCGCCCTGATTGCCCTCCAGGCAGGCGCACCAGGCCGGAGAACCGTGTCCACTTTCAGTCCCGTGAAGAGGCCATAGCCCAGGGATACCGGGCGTGTAAGGTGTGCCAGCCGGACGGCCCCCACCCCACACCGGAGACGCTGCTAGTGGAGCGCTACTCCAGCCCTCTGGGGACCTACCTCATCGTCGCATCGCAGCGGGGCGTCGTCTGCGTCAAGCCAGAGGAGCAAGTAGAGCCCCGCCTTGCCCGCTGGGAGAAGGGCGGTACTCACGTCGAACCAGGCCGTAATCAGCACACCGAAGCCATGGCCCTGGAGCTGGACGCCTACTTCCGGGGAAGCCTGCAAGTATTCAGTTCTCGACTGGACCTGAGGGGTACGCCCTTTCGACGCCAGGTCTGGGAGGCCCTCTGTCGCATACCCTACGGGAAGACCCTCACTTACGGCGAGTTGGCCCGCTCCATAGGCCGGCCGGAGGCGGCGCGGGCCGTGGGGCAGGCCATAGGCAGCAACCCCATATCCATTGCTGTGCCGTGCCACAGGGTCGTTGGCACAAACGGAAGCCTCACCGGCTACGGCGGCGGGCTGCGCCGGAAAGTCGCACTCCTCAGGCTGGAGGGAAACGCACCAGAGAACGACAAGCCAGGCTCTGGAATAGTGTAACCTCAACCGCATGAGCACGGAGCAAGCCCTCGCCGTCATCACGCCCAGGCCTCCCTATGACTTTGAGCTTACGGCGGCCTACGCCACCTACTTCCGCGGTCGCTACGGCGCCGACATCGTTGACAACGGTGTGCTGCGACATCCGATGGTCCTGGACAGTGGCCCCTGTCTGGCCAGCGTCCGTTCTACGGGCAGCGTGGACTCGCCACGACTGGAGGCGCTGTTGAGAGGTCCCCAACTGGGAGGCGCCGCCATCCAGGAGGCGCGCGAACAGACCACACGTTTGCTGGGCGCCGACCAGGACCTGGCCGGTTTCTACTCGTTGGCGGAGACCGACCCCCATCTGGCCCCGGTGGTGAGGGCGCTCCGGGGGCTGCATGTGCCGCAGACGGCAACGGTGTTCGAGGGGCTCGTCCTGGCGGTCCTGGGCCAGCAGATCAGCTCGCACGTGGCCAGGATGCTGCGCACCCTCTTCATTGAGACCTACGGCCCTTACTGGCAGGACGATGGCACTACCTACTACGCCTTCCCCGACCCTGAGACCATCGCCGCGGCGGGAGTGGAGGGGTTGCGCTCCATCAAGATAAGCGCCCGGAAGGCAGAGTACATCAGCGGCATAGCCACTCGCGTAGCATCAGGGGAGTTGGACCTGGAGGGCCTGCGCGAATGGCCTGATGAGGAGATAGTCCGCCTCCTCACGGGCATACGTGGCGTGGGGCCATGGACCGCCCAATGGCTTCTGATACGCTCTCTGGGCCGCACTGACGGGTTCCCCCACGGGGACCTGGCGCTCCAGCG
>ORJL011807926.1_pt1 | contig 11625 bp, 8 predicted proteins | sample 1779941 | NCBI WGS metagenome assembly ORJL01 (sample SAMEA104232317, study PRJEB22302) | groundwater metagenome | biome: forest; feature: aquifer; material: groundwater | place: USA | collected 2011-08-07 | depth 5.8 m | reverse complement strand
CGGGGGACAAGCCCCCGCCCTACGGGACGGCTCATCCTTGCCGCGCGCGTCTCAGACCGATTGTTCTTCGAGTTGGCGGGTGCGTTCTGCTGTGGCCACGGCGTCGATGACGTCGTCGATCTCGCCGTTCAGGATGGCCGGCAGATTATGGCGGGTCAGGCCGATCCGATGGTCGGTCAGCCGATCCTGGGGGAAATTGTAGGTGCGGATTTTCTCTGAGCGCTCGCCCGTGCCCACCTGGGAACGACGTTCCTGGACGACGGCCGCCTGTTGCTTCCGCTGCTCTTGTTCGAGCAACCGTGCTCGCAGGACGGCCATCGCCTTCAGCCGATTCTTCTGTTGGCTGCGCTCGTCCTGGCACACCACCACGATGCCCGTGGGCAGGTGGGTCAGGCGGACCGCGGTGGACACCTTGTTGACGTTCTGGCCGCCGGCGCTGCTGGCGTGGAAGATGTCGGTGCGCAGGTCGTCTGGTGCCAGGTTCACCTCGACCTCGTCGGCCTCAGCCAGGACGGCCACGGTGGCCGTCGACGTATGGATGCGTCCCGAGGCCTCGGTAAGGGGCACTCTTTGCACGCGGTGGACGCCGCTCTCGTGCTTGAGGCGACTGTAGGCACCGCGGCCGGCCACCTCGAAGACGATCTCCCGGAAGCCACCGACCCCGCTCCCGTTGGCGCTGATGACCTCGACCTTCCAGCCGCGCGTCTCGGCATAGCGGTGATACATGCGATAGAGATCGGCCGCGAATAGCCCCGCCTCTTCACCGCCGGTTCCAGCGCGAATCTCGACGATCACGTCACGGGCGTCGCGCGGGTCCGGAGGGATGAGCGCCAGGCGGATCTCCTGGGCCAGGACCTCGCGCCGGACGCGCAGACCCTCCATCTCCTCCTCGGCCAGCTTGGCCAGCTCGGCATCGTCGCTCTGGGCCAGAAGGCGCGCCTCCTCCAGCTCGCGAGTGACGCCCTTGAATGCAGCATACTTCTGGGCCACCTCGGCCAGGGCGGACTGCTCGCGGGCCAGCCCCTGCAGGCGGGCGCGATCGGCCAGCGCCTCCGGCGCTGCCATCTCCTGGTCCAGAGCCTTGTAGCGCTCCTCGATGGCCTCCAATCGCTCGAGCAGGCGATCAGACGTCACCGGGCCATCTCCCGAGCGGCGTCGCCGGCCGGCCGGTCCCCGTCGAGGGCATCCAGTGCCCCATCGAGGGTCACGAGCCGTTGCTCGCCCCGCGTCAAGTCGCGCAGAGTCACGCTGGCAGCGGCCAGCTCCTCTTCACCCAGGATCAGAGCGTGGCGGACGCCCAGGGCTCCGGCTTGGCGGAGCTGGGACTTGAGGGAGCGACCCCCGTAGCCGAGGAGAGTTGCATGTCCGGCGTGGCGCAGGCGCGAGGCAAGCTGCTGCGCGGCGCGGCGGGGCCCCTCACCCACCCAGGCCACATAGGCTTCGGCCTGTGGCTCGGGTCCGTGCAGAAGGTGCTGGCGCTGCAGCTCGAGGATGATCCGCTCGATGCCCGTCGCGAACCCCAGGGCAGGCGTGGCCGGTCCGCCCAACTCCTCGATCAGTCCGTCGTAGCGGCCACCGCCGCCCAGCGTGCTCTGACCACCCTGGGCGGCGGGCTGGACCTCGAACACCGTGCGCGTGTAGTAGTCGAGGCCGCGCACCAGGCGGTGACTGACGATGTAGGGAACCCCCAGGTCATCGAGACCAGCGCGGAGGGCGGCGAAATGAGCGTCGCAGGCCGTGCAGAGATGGTCGGCGCTGGCCGGAGCCTCTTCCGCTCCACCCTGACAGCCAGGGTTCTTGCAGTCCAGGAGACGCAGGGGGTTCCGACTGAAGCGGCCCCGGCAGTCGTCGCAGAGTCGATCGAGTCGCGGGGCATAGTAGGCTCTCAGACGATCGAGGTAGACGGGACGGCAGGTGGCGTCGCCGATGGAGTTGAGCACGAGCGTCAGCTCCCGCAGGCCCAGGCGCTCATAGAAGCGCCAGGCCATCTCCACGACCTCGGCGTCGAGGGCGGCGTCTGCCTCCCCAATGGCCTCGAATCCGAACTGGTGGTGCTGCCGGTAGCGGCCGGCCTGAGGACGGTCGTAGCGGAAGATGGAGGCAAAGTAGTAAAGCTTCACGGGCTGGTGTAGCTGTCGCATCCCGTGCTCGAGGTAGGCGCGACAGACCGGCGCCGTCCCTTCGGGGCGCAGGGTGAGGGAGGTGTCTCCGCGGTCGCGGAACGTATACATCTCCTTCTCCACGATGTCGGTGCCCTCGCCGACCGTCCGCACGAACAGGCCGGTCTCTTCGATGACCGGGGTATCGACCGGCTGATAGCCGTAGGCGTGCGCCAAGCCAGCGGCCGCCGCCTTCACCTGCTGCCAGGCAGGCTGGTCCACTGGCAGAATGTCCTTCGTACCCGAGGGCGCACGAAACCGTGGACGGGTCCGCGTCGTCTCTTCCATATCGCCTCACTATACCAAAGGTCGCTCCTCGACCCGTTGACAGCAGTGGTAGATTGATCGCTAACGGGGGGAGGCAGCAGCTATGGACTTCACGATGCCTGAAGAGCTCACCCTGCTCCAGTCGACGGTGCGCCGGTTCGTCGAGGAGGAGCTGCACCCCATAGAGATGCAGGTGCCAGCGGGCAACCGCCTGCCGGAGCCCCATTGGACGGAGCTGTGCAACAAGGCCAAGGCCCTCGGGCTCTGGGCCCTCGATGCGCCCGAGGAATACGGCGGCGGCGGCGTGAACACGCTGGGCATGACCCTGGTCCACCAGGAGCGCTGCAAGACCACGGCCGGCGTCGGCGTGTTCGGCTCGGCCGGACCCAACATCCTGTACGACGGCACGCCGGAGCAGATCGAGAAGTACCTCAAGCCGGTCATCCGGGGGGAACAACGCAGCTTCTTCGCCCAGACGGAGCCGCATACCGGGTCAGACCCCGCCAGCCTGGCCACACGGGCCGTGCGGGAGGGCGACCACTATGTCATCAACGGCACCAAGACCTTCATCAGCGACGTTGGTGGCGCGGACTTCGGCCTCGTCTTCGCCAAGACCGATGCGGCGCGGGGGCGGGCCGGCGTCACCTGCTTCATCGTGGAGCGCGGCATGCCCGGTTTCAAGGTGATCCGCCAGATCCCGACCCTCCACTCCATGCTGGACGCCTTCGAGCTGGCCTTCGATGACGTGCGCGTCCCGGTGGAGAATCTCCTGGGCGAAGAGGGCCAGGGGTTCGCCCTGGGCCAGCGCTGGCTGGGCCGCAACCGCCTCATGTTCGGCGCCCGGCACGTGGGCGTAGCCGACCGTCTGATCCCCATGGCCGCCCGCTACGCCAAGATGCGCGTCACCTGCGGCCAGCCCATCGCGGCCCGCCAGGCCATCCAGTGGATGCTGGCCGACGCCTGGACCTGGAACTACGCCATGCGGACCATGGTGAGCCACGCGGCCTGGATGTACGACAGGGACGATGACGCCCGGCAGGAGATTGCCGCGGTGAAGGCCTTCGTGTGCGACTTCAGCTTCCGCACGATCGATAACATCATGCAGATCTTCGGCGCCGTGGGCACCTCGACCGACCTGCCCATCGAGCGCTACTGGCGCCAGGCCCGCCACACGCGCATTGCCGAAGGAACGACCGAGATGATGAAGTTCATCATCGCCCGAAACATCCTGCGCGACTGAGAGAAATGCCCCAACCTTCAGGGGGGTGCCAGAGACCCCAGCCTGAAGGCTGGGGCATCAGGCCATGAGGAGATAGGAAGGAGTTCGAGGTTGGATTTCACGATCCCGGAAGAGCTGGCGATGTTACAGGCGACGGTGCGCCGCTTCGTCGAGGAGGAGCTGCAGCCCATCGAGATGCAGGTCGAGCCCGGCGACGAGCTGCCCGAGCCCCACTGGAGCGACCTCTGTAGCAAGTCCAAGGCCCTGGGCCTGTGGGCGCTGGAGGCTCCGGTGGAGTACGGCGGGGGCGGTGTGGGCACCCTGGGCATGGCCCTCTTCCACCAGGAGCGGTGCAAGACGACAGCCGGCTACGGCGTCTTCGGCACCGCCGGGCCCAACGTGCTCTACGACGGCACGCCCGAGCAGATCGAGCAGTACCTGAAGCCCGTGATCCGCGGTGACAAGCGCAGTTTCTTTGCTCTGACGGAGCCCCACACAGGGGCAGACCCGTCGAGCCTGGCGACGCGGGCCGTGCGCGAAGGCGACCACTACGTCATCAATGGCGCCAAGACCTTCATCAGCAATGTCGATCGATCTGATTTCGGCCTGATCTTCGCCAAGACCGATCCCGCCCGGGGTCGGGCCGGTGTGAGCTGCTTCGTGGTGGAGACGAACACGCCCGGCTTCAAGATCATCCGCAGGATCCGCACCCTGCACGCCCTGTTGGACTCCTTCGAGCTGGCCTTCGACGACATGCACGTCCCGGTGGCCAACCGCTTGGGCGAAGAGGGCCAGGGCTTCACGCTGGGCCAACGCTGGTTGGGCCGCAACCGGCTCTTCTTCGGCGCCCGCCACGTGGGCATCGCCGAGCGCCTGATCCCCATGGCCGCCCGGTACGCCAAGATGCGCGTCACCTTCGGCCAGCCCATCGCGGCCCGCCAGGCCATCCAATGGATGCTGGCCGACTGCTGGATCTGGACCTACGCCATGCGCACCATGACCTATCACGCGGCCTGGAAGTACGACGCGGGCCAGGACTGCCGGCATGAGATGGCGGCCATCAAGTCCTACGGGGGAGACGTGACGTTTCAGATGGTGGACAACGTCATGCAGATCTTTGGCGCCGTGGGGACGTCGGCGGATCTGCCCATCGAGCGCTATTGGCGTTGGGTGCGACATGCCCGCATCGGCGAGGGCACCCAGGAGATGATGAAGTTCGTGCTGGCCCGCAATATCCTGCGGGACTAGGCCCTCTGTCCATGATTCCCTCCGCCCTCGATGAGGCGGCGCCCGCGGCCCCCATCGCTCAATCCGGAGCGGCGCGAGTCTTCTCGGCCCTGGGCAATCCCAGCTTCCGCAACCTCTGGCTCGGCCAGCTCGGCTCAGGTTCGGCGGAGTGGATGGATCAAGTGACTCGCGGCTGGCTCGTGTACGAGCTGACCGGCTCAGCACTGCTGCTGGGCGTGGCTACGGCCCTGCGCTCGCTGCCTCTGCTGCTTCTTGGTGTATGGGGGGGCGTCTTCGCCGACCGTTTCGACCGCCGCAGGCTCCTGTTGGTTGTAGAGGGCGCAGCCCTCCTCCTCGACCTCAGTCTCGCCCTGCTGGTGTTGAGCGGCTTGGTCCAGGTGTGGCATGTGCTCCTGACCGGGGTATTCTCGGGCACCGCCATGTCCTTCACCCAGCCGGCCCGCCAAGCCTACATCGCCGATCTGGTGGACCGCCCGCGCCTCCTCAATGCCATCGCCCTGAACTCGGGTGCCCACAACCTGACCCGCACCGTGGGACCTGCCCTGGCTGGCTTCGTCATCGCCGGCGCGGGAGAGGGGCACTCGGGAGCCGGATACTCGTACGTCGTCCAGGCCATCCTCTGGGGATGGGCGTTCGTCTGGACCATGAGCATACGCGCCAGCACCAGGAGCCATGGAGTGCGGTCGACCAATATGTGGCACGAACTGCTGGCGGGCTTCGTCTACGTCCGCAGCCAGCCGGTCATCGTGGCGCTCCTCCTGGTTGCCCTCATTCCCACGCTCCTGGCCCAACCCTACCTGGCAATGGTGCCCATCTTCGCGGCCGACATCTTGGCCGCCGGCCCGGACGGACTGGGCATTCTCATGGCCTGTTCGGGTGCGGGAGCGTTGGTCGGGACGCTGGGCGTCGCCGCCTCAGGAGACCCGAGGGGCAAAGGAGGCATGATGCTCGGTGGGCTCAGCGTCTTCGGCCTGGGATTGGCGGCCTTCGCCACTTCTGGCTGGCTGGTCGCCTCCGCTCTGGCCCTCGCCTTGGCGGGGGCCGCGCAATCGGTGTACCGCGCCATGAACGTTGGCCTGCTCCAGACCCAGGCGACCGAGGAGATGAGGGGCCGCATCATGAGCTTCTACCTATTGGACCGCGGCATGGGGCCGGCAGGAGCGTTGCTGATGGGCACGCTGGCCGAGGTGGGCGGAGCCCCGCTGGCCGTGTTCCTGACCGGCGGCTCTTGCTTTCTCCTGGCCGGGAGCCTCCTCATCCTGTCGCCCGGGTTGCGGCGGCTGGCTTAGGAGTCGTGCCAGCGGTGCGCGCCGCTACCGCGGGAATCGCGGCCGGGCGCGTCGCAGGCTCTGGCTGAGGGCGTCGGCTCGTTCGGCCTCTTCCGGCGAAGGCTCCTGGGCTGACCAACGAGCGCGCTCGAACAGATCGGTAAGCTCGGCCGCCTGGCCGGACGGCGGTAGGGTTTGCAAGAGCCGCCGCGCCGTGAGGCCCGGCTCGCGAGTCTGGTCGTGCGTCCCCAGGGAGCGGCGCCAAACCCAATAGGCAGCGGTGATGCGGTGCCGCGGTGGCCCTGCTACCGCCGGCTCCACCCGGCGATGGAGCCGGCGGCGGCCGGCGAACCAGAGGGCCGCGCCGCCCATGAGCGTGGCGCCGGCGAAGGCGATGAGCCCCCCGAGCTCCCAGGGGCGGACACTGCGAAGGGCCGTGGCCGTCGCCTCCAGCCAGGCATGGGCCTGGGACCACAGGGCATCGATGCCGAGTGTCCCCCCGAGGTAGGGGGCCAGGCGGGTCAGCACCCAGCGATCCCGGACCCCCGGCTCTTCGCTGGCCGCGAACCCCGGGGTGGGGTCGAAAGCCAGCCAGCCGTAGCCGGGAAAGTAGACGTCGGTCCACGCATGGGCGTCGCGCGCCCGAACCTCGAAGTAGCCGGTCAAGAGGTTGTACTGGCCCGAGGAGTAGCCTGCCACCAGGCGAGCCGGGATGCCGAGGCTGCGCAGCATGACCACGAGGGCGCTAGCGTACATCTCGCAGAAGCCTGAGCGCTGCTCAAAGAGGAACCAGTCCACCGTGTCCGCGTCATAGTCGGGCACGGGGATGTCCAGTTGATAGGGATAGTTCTCCTCCAGGTAGCGCTGGATGGCCAAGACCTGGTCATAGGTGTTGTCGTAGGGCGACGTGATCTGGCGGGCCAGCTCGCGCACCCGCTGGGGGATCTCCGGCAGTTGGCGGTACGGGTCCGCGATCGACGAGGGGTACTCAGCCGGGGCGGCCCGCAGCCGCTCAGGCGCCAGCGGGTAGCGCTGCGAGACCACTGTGTAGACGGTCCCCGCGGCCAGGGGCGACGGGCTGCGCAAGCTGCCATAGCTGTCGACGTAGATGCGCCGGGCCGGGTAATAGAGTTCGCTGGCGCGGTAGGCGGCGAAAAGGGCGTTCGACGAAGGACGCAGGATCGTGAAGGTCTGCACCAGCCGGACCGACTCCCGGTCGAGGGGTCCCTCCTCGCGCGAACGGGGCAGGTCGATGGAGAACTCGCGCGCGGGGAGAGGGCGAGCGCTCTGCTCGCTCATGCGCCAAGCATGACCATCGTAGGTGTCGAAGCTGAGGGCTCGCCAGTAGGCTGGCTCCGTCGCCCGCACCCGCATGATGAGCTCGTCGGAGAGCTGGCCGCGGAAGGAAAGATCCATGTAGGCGGCGAGCCCGAAGTAGCCATCGGAACGGAACGGGTCAGGTGGCACTCGGCGCCCGGCCTCGTCGCGGGCATCGGGGGCGGCAGCGGCGCTCAGCCCCGGATAGATCGGGTTATAGATGGCGCCGCCCAGGTCCATGTCGATGGGAGCAGGCGTGGAGGCAGGAAACCGCTCCCGTCGAGACTCCAGGTTGCGGGGCAACACGAGCCAGAAGGCTCCCGCCAACAAGAGCAGCATCGGCAGCAGTCGAGCGTGGGGACGCACCAGGCGCCACGCCTCTTTCGGCGGCAAGCCCATCAGGCCTGCCGCCAGCCGGCACTCCTCGAGACGGCCGAGGATGAGCGCCCCTGAGACGGCGACGACGAAGAGGACGAGGAAGGGGCCGAGAAGGAGCTCCTGGCTGTACGTCGCCGCTGCCATCATGGTCAGCGCCGGCGCCAGCAACGCGTCCTCCACGTCCTTACGCGCGGGCAAGTAGAAGCTTTGCACGATGCCCAGACTGGCGAACAGGAAGGCGACGGTCGTGAGGGGGTCCAGGACGCGAGCCCAGTTCAACCCCAGGAAGAGGCCGAGGCAGGCCATCATGGCCACGGCGAGGGCGAAGACGACGCGATAGCTGCGTCTGCCCCGACGACGCCACGCGACCCACTGGGCCAGGCAGCAGAGGGCGCTGGCGACCACGGCCAGGAGCAGGCCGCCTGGTCGCTGGACTCCGAGCGCGAGGATACTGATCACGGCCGCGGCCGTGACACTGCCCCGGTGCAGGGCATCAGAGTCCCAGCACGGAGAGGATGGTGTCGGAGGCATGGCGCCCAACGTTGGGGCCAACAGGGCACCGTGGCGAGCGCTCATGCCGCAGCCGGGGAACCCACGGGACCGAGGCTCACCCAACGAACAAGCCGGTTGCCGGAATCCGCCGTCGTCTCGTCGAGTCGCCGCACGATGACCGTCAATCGGTCACGCAGGGGGAGCCGCGCCAGGGCTTCCAGTCGGTCCGGCGTGGGACTCGGCAGCAAGAGGATGCGTTCCCCGGTGGCCTGCGCCCGGCACATGTCCGCCAGCCAGGCGGCAAGGGAAGCAGCGGGGAGAGACGATTCCGTCGCCTCCGCCAGGCCAGCCAGGAGGGGCCAGGGTGCTCTGGCCGGGGAGTGAGCCAGGGCAAGGGCGGGCAGACCCAGGCGCACCTCACGCCGGCCTCGGGCGGCCCACACCAGCGCCGCGGCGACGCGGATCATCTCGTCGAGGCCAGGGCCCGTGCCCCTGGTGTTGTCGAGCAGCAGCAGGAGTCCATCGTGAGTGGGGTCTTCGAGCTGCTTCACGGCGAGATCGCCGAATCGGGCCAGGGAACGCCAGTGAATGTGACGCCTGGGATCGCCCGCCACATAGGGACGTGTCGCCGTGAACAGAGAGGCTTCAGGCGTCCGACCCAGGGGACCTTCTGGACTGCCTCGGGCGACGGCGAGAGCGATCTGCAGGCGTGGGACCAGGGCGTCTACGGCAGGGTACACGAGGGCGCTCGCCGCAGGGGCTGGGCGCCTGGCACAACGGAACAAACCGAGCGGGTCTGTCAGGGCCACTCGGGGGGCGTCAATGACGTAGCGGCCAAACCGGGGCAACAGTAACTCGTGCTCCTGGGAGGTGGCTGCATCGGGCGCCACGGACCAGAGCACGACACGCTGCCGGTAGCGCAACCGACCCCTTCGTGCCGATAGATCGATCTCTACGGGGAACTGGAGGGCGCGGCGCCCACGCCGAACGGTGACGCTGAAGGGCAGGGAGTCTCCTTCGAAGAGGGTCTCCCGATGGGTCCACTCCACCCGGACGTCCGCCAGCGCCCGCGCGGCCACGGCGGCTCCGAGGCTAAGGAGAGCGAGGTCCAGGGCAGCGAGAACGTAAAGCCACCCCACTTCGGTCTGGTACGCGGCCCAGAGGAGGAAGGCGAGGAAGAGCATCGCCATGGTGCTCCGCCGCGTCGGCCGCAAGGAGAGAAGGGTGGCGGGATCAGGCACGGGCTGCCGACGTGACTAGGAGGCTGCCTCGGGCAGAGGCGTTGCCGAGAGGATGGTACGCAGGAGCGCCGATGTTGCCGCGCGCTCTTCCTCGCGTACGCCGTGGAGGGAGAGACGGTGGGCCAACGCCGGGATGACCAGTCCCTGGATGTCGTCCGGCAACACATACTGGCGAGAGCGATAGAGCGCCAGCGCCTGGGCGGCCCGGCGCAAGGAGAGGGCTGCCCGTGGACTGGCCCCCAGGCGGACGTCTGGGTGGGCACGGCTACGGCGCACGAGGTCGACGAGGTAATGGTCCAGATCCGCCGCGACGTACACACTGGCGACCGCCTCCCGCAGCCGGTGGCAGCTCTCGCCATCCAGCACCTCGGGCAGGGACTCGGGCGAGGGGATTCGGTGGTGCGTCCCGAGGAGCCGGGCTTCTTCGATGGCGGAGAGATAGCCCAGGCTGAGAGAGATCCCGAACCGATCGAGCTGGCCCTCAGGGAGAGGAAAGGTGCCATGGAACTCCTGGGGGTTCTGGGTCGCTATGACGAAGAAGGGATCGGGGAGGGGATGGGTCGTGCCCTCGATGGTGACCTGCCCCTCTCCCATGGCCTCGAGCAGGCTGGACTGCGTTCGCGGCGTGGCCCGGTTGATCTCATCGGCCAGGAGGACATTGGCGAAGACCGGTCCAGGGGCGAAATTGAAGTCGCCGCTCCTCTGGTTGAAGATATAGGTCCCCGTGACGTCAGCCGGGAGCAGATCGGGGGTGAATTGGACCCGCCGGAACACACCGCCGATGGACCGCGCCAGAGCGCGCGCCAGCACCGTCTTGCCCACACCGGGAACGTCTTCGATGAGCAGGTGATTGCTGCTGAAGAAGGCCACCACCGTCTGCTCGATCGCCTCCTCCTTGCCGATAAGGGCACCCTGAATATTGCGCGACAGTGCATGCATGGCTGCATGCACGTCCAGTGCAGGCGACTGTTGGAGAGCCAAGGGTTCAGGCAAGGACTAGGAGGCTCGGAGCGGGGACGCCGCAAAACGTCGTGGCAGTATAGGAGACGGGCCCAGCGACGGGCAAACCTTGATGTGGTTAGGTAACAGCCATACTCCAGTGATCGTATTGACCGAGCAGCTTACAGTAGGACGAGGATCGAAGGAGATGCATTGATGCGGAACTTGACTGCGTTGCTTAGGGGAGTCGCTCTGTGGTCGCTGGCGGCATGCGCGCCGGCCCCTGGCGCCGGGCCCGGTGGGGCGCCACAAGAGGCCATCCCCGCCGCATCGGCACCGCAACCCAAGTACGGCGGCATCTTCTCCTACACAGCCAGCGGGTATGCGGAGACGCTGCACCCTCACAAGGGCGGCGGAATCGGCGAACGGCGCAACGTCGGCCCTATCTACGAGACCCTGCTCAACTTCAAGTGGGAGCCCCCTGGCGACTACCGGATCGACCAGGAGGTCGAGCCATGGCTGGCCGAGAGCTGGACCCAGCCCGACCCCACGACCTACCTGTTCAAGATCCGCCCCGGCATCAAGTGGCAGGATGGTCAGGCCTTCACGGCGCGGGACGTCGTGTTCACGTATCAGGAGATACTGAATCCGGCCAACGCCTATCCCATGCGCAGCCGTCTGGAAGGAGTGAGCGAGGTCACGGCACCAGACGACTCCACCGTACGCATCGTGCGCAAAGAGCCTTCGCCGGCGTTTCTGGCGCAGATCGCCGATTTCAACATGCTCATCATGCCCAAGCACCTGGTCGAGCGCGGAGAAGACCTGAGCAAGGTTGCCATGGGCACCGGCCCCATGAAGCTCAGAGCGTTCGACCGGACCCGCTCCATTCAACACGTGCGCAACGAGAGCTACTGGCAGCCGGGTAGACCCCACCTGGCCGGCATGGAGATGTTCATTGGCCTGGATGTAGCGACCCGAGACGCTGCCTTCTATGGCAAGAAGGTGGACGTACGGGCCCCGGGGACCAAGAAGCAATTGGACGATATCCTCAGCCGCGTCCCCGACGTGAAGTACGTCGTCATGACCACGGACTACGG